>Ga0182015_10001079_pt1 | contig 37312 bp, 28 predicted proteins | sample 712P3MmetaG_FD_120478 | JGI IMG/M metagenome (GOLD analysis project Ga0182015, IMG submission 120478) | Permafrost microbial communities from Stordalen Mire, Sweden - 712P3M metaG | ecosystem: Environmental > Terrestrial > Soil > Wetlands > Permafrost | place: Sweden: Stordalen | collected...
GAATCGCTGGTCTCGGTGCAGAAGCTGGATGTGCCGCTGGAACAGGCCACCACTTCTTCGCTCGAAGCTCTGAAAGCCTACAGCCTTGGCCGCAAGGCCAATCAAGAGAAAGGTCCTGCCGCAGCTTTGCCTAACTGTCAACGGGCCATCCAGCTCGATCCGAACTTTGCCCTAGGGTACGACTTGGTGGGCAGCGACTACGCCAGCCTTGGTGAATTCGGGCGGGCGAGTGAGTATATTACTAGGGCGTTTGAGCTGCGGGAACATGCCAGCGAGCGCGAAAAGCTGGCCATCACAGCCGATTACTACTCTACGGTAGCCGGGGAACTGGAGAAAGCTGCACAAACCTATCAGGTGTGGATTGAGAACTACCCGCGAGACTACTCGGCACATGCCAATCTGGGCATCGTGTACACCGCCCAGGGGCAGTATGAAAAGGCCGCCGAGCAGTATCGAGAAGACCTGAGTCTCACCGCGGATGATGTTTCTCCCTATGACGACCTCGGCAATACCCTGCTCGCCTTGCAGCACTTCGATGAAGCACGGCAGATCATTCAGCAAGCGCAAGCGCGAAAACTGGACGACTATCTAGGCCACAACGTTCTCTATGCTCTGGCTTTTCTCTCCTCGGACTCCTCAGCGATGGCGGAACAACAGCGGTGGTTTGCGGCCCAGCCCGACGTTGAGAACTATGGTCTGTCTCTCGCGTCCGACACGGAGGCATACGCAGGTCATTTGAGCAAAGCACGGGAACTGACCAAGCGGTCTGTCGACTCCGCCATCCGCGCGGACAGCAGGGAAAATGGAGCAATCTGGCACGAGAACGCCGCTCTACGCGAAGCGGCTTTCGGCAACGTAACGGAGGCGAGGCAAGCAGCGGTAGAAGCTCTAAAGCACGCTTCCGCGAGTCAGGGGGTGGAGGTCGAAGCCGCCCTTGCCCTGGCCATGGCGGGCGAGACAGCGCGCGCCGAATCCTCGGCGCAGGAACTGAACAAACGCTTCCCACTTGACACTCAAGTGCAGTCGCTTTGGCTGCCAGCAATTCGGGCGCAACTGGCGCTCGATCGAAAGAAACCGTCTGACGCCCTTAATGAATTGCAAGCTGCCGCTGCGCCCATTGAGTGGGCACAAATCACATTCGTCGTTAACATTTCGTGCCTTTATCCGACCTACATCCGGGGCGAGGCATATCTGGCCGCGGGACAGGACAACGCCGCTGCTGCCGAATTTCAGAAAATTCTCGACCACAGCGGCATCGTCTGGAACTGCTGGACGGGAGCTTTGGCGCGCCTGGGCGTGGCTCGTGCCAACGTCTTGCGGTCGAAAACCTCGCGCGGAGTCGATGCCGACGCCGCTCGCGTTCGCGCCCTCGCAGCCTACAAAGACTTCCTCACCCTCTGGAAAGACGCCGACCCCGACATCCCCATCCTGAAGCAGGCCCAATCGGAGTACGCGAAGCTGCAGTAGTCCCATTCCAATCTCAGAAGCATCCGGCTTGACGGTAGGCTAAAGTCGAGACAGCACAATGAGGGGCGATCCACGATTACGACGAACCTCGTTTTGTGGGCGAGGAGGAAATTGAAATCGTGAGTCCGGCCAATCCAATGATTCCCGTGACCCGGTCTTTCATCCACGCGAGGTTTGATAGGGAGCGGTTCGTTCTCAATAAGTCGCTTAGCAGTGTCTTTCGAGGACAATTCTCGGAGATCAATCTTTGGCTGAGACAAGCTGGGCGAAAACTATTCCGAGCGCAGTGCCCGCCTGTGCAAGATCATCGGTGAAATCGCCAAGGGTCTGAGCAGTTTTCCACTGACAGCGATATCCTGGGCGATGCCTATGAGTATTTGATCCGTCAATTTGCCGCAGGCTCGGGCAAGAATCCCTCGGATTCCCCCCATTTCCTCCCGCGGCAACCTTGCAGGCGAAGCAAACGATGTGCTACAGTTCTGCCAATTGGATAAGGTCAGTGCGAAGTAACTCCCTTGGAAGTATTGTTTCGGTTTTCTTGCTAGCCGAAAACCGCCTACTGCGCGAAGCGCTTGCCCGGCTGTTGGCGAAAAAGAAGAACATCCGTATCGTCGGCAGCGAGCCATACTGTCCCCAGGTCCTCCAGAAAATCTCTGCCGCAAAGCCGGCCATCGTGGTGCTTGATTCGGTTACGAAGGCATTGTCAGAGGAGAGAATTGTCCACCGTCTGCACGAGGCTCGACCGGAGATTGGCGTGGTGATGGTTGGAATGGTAGCAGACGAAGGCGTCTTTCTGCGGCTGGTACGGGAAGGCGTGCTGGGATACGTCCTCACGGATGCTTCCGCCCTCGAGGTTTGGCGTGCCATCCGAGATGTGGCGGCTGGCGAAGCGGTCTGTCCGCCATCGTTGTCGGTTTCGCTATTCCGCTTTGTGGCTAGTACACAAATGAGTTTCCCCAGCGAGCGCGCAAATAAGATCCCAGACTTCAGTCCGCGCCAGCAACAACTGGCGGGGCTCATTCGCGAGGGCCTCTCGAACAAAGAAGTGGCGGCCCGGCTGAATCTTTCAGAACAGACAGTGAAGAACCACGTGCATCGGATGTTGCGCAAGGCCGGGGCAGCCGATCGGGTGACTATGGCGGAACTGTTCGGCCCCGGGACCGCCAACTCCAGTTTGTGCTGAGCAGTACCGAGAATCAAGTCGGGTGAGACTCAGAGATTGGCAGGAACGCAGTTCCTGCACTGCCAATTGCGTCTTCATGTCGGCACAACTGCATCATCCACCTGAGGTCATCATAATAGCCTGGCCCCAGTTCTTCGTTCCTCCTCTTCTTTTCCCCTGAATTTTGCGTCTCCCGCAGCGTAAACTCGTCGCGATCCCGCCTCGCCATCCAGCTGAAAGATCGCAGACAACCCTATTTGTACTGCAATAGTCAATAGTACTGTCGATGGTACGTCGTTAGAGTATTACCCAGAGTACTGTTAGTACGGGCTATGGTACTGCGACTGTGTTGAACATGGTCGCCGTCTTGGTACTTGACGTGGGTGAGTGAATCCCTCGCGTAGATCCTTTTTGAACCTTGTGGATCATCCACCCTCAAGCCGATACTCTAAGCTCGGCGTTAGCATCGGAGAATCATGTGAAGCGAGTCCGCGTGCTGGTTGCAAATCGGCCCCGCATGATGCGGGAACTGGTGATGGCCACCATTTCCGACCAACCTGACATTGAAATTGTTGGAGAAGTGGCGGAGGAGCGTGACCTCACCGAAGTAGTGGAACAACTTCAACCCGACGTGCTCATTCTGTCCATGAGTGAGCCCGAGAAAAGCATGGGCCAATGCGGGTTCCTCCTCGGGCGCTATCCCCAGATGAGGATTCTGGCGCTCGAACCGGAGCGGAACCGCGGCATCTTTTATTGGGCCATCGTCGACATGCGAACCAAGCCTCTGGAGAGTTCGGAGGCAGGCATCTTGAATGCAGTTCGCGAACGTCCGGTTCTGGTGGGGAGTTACGCCAAACTGATTTGCTAGAGGGGATTCGTTGCCTGGCGGGAAGGGAATCGCCTGGGTTGTGAGTTCAGGGCGTTTCGTAGCTCATGAATGACTGGCATTTTGCCGGGATTGCATTGAATATAAATGGTTTAGATGGTAATGGATCCCGTAAGTGACGGGGCGAAGCTCTATCTGGCACCATGATAAACACGCAAGAAAGCACCGGGCCCGAAATTCCTGGCACAGAGCGGGGAGACAGCGCCCGCGAAGGCAATTGGTACGCCCTATACACATGTCCGCGTCACGAAAAGCGCGTGGCTGAACAAGTCGAGCAGCGCCACATCTCGTGCTTCCTGCCTCTTTACCGGTCGGTACGGCGCTGGAAGGACCGCCGCAAGGGGCTGGACCTGGCCTTGTTCCCCGGTTATGTCTTCGTGAGAATCGCGCCAGAGGAGAGATTGCAGGTGTTAAGACTGCACGGAGTGGTACGGCTGGTGACATCCAACGGGCAGCCCGTGGCACTGCCGGAGGCCGACATCGAGTCGCTGCGCCGAGGGCTCGCCGGGCACCTGCCAATGGCACCACATCCGTATCTGAAGGTCGGTCGCCGCGTGCGGTTGAGCAGAGGGCCGATGGCGGGCTTAGAGGGTATCTTGCGTCGGCGCAAAGAAGGGCTCCGCCTGGTAGTTTCCATCGAAATGCTAATGAGGGCCGTGGCCGTGGAAGTCGATGAAGCGGACGTCGAGCCCTCGTGACAGCGTTTGCTCACAGACAATTTGGTCCGTCGAATTTTTTCGGCTGGCTGACCGGCGGTCAAGGATCGATGAGTTCCGGCTGCACCGAGCCGAGAAGAGGTATCCATGCATAGTTTCCTCTCTGTCTTCTTCAGTTTCAGTCGCCGCGCAAGCCTTGCCGCTGCATCGCTGTGTGTAGTCCTGGGGTGTTCTGGTCTGGTTTGGGGCCAGCAGCAGCGCCTTTCCTATACCCCGAGCACCGCGATTGGCCAAGCCAGCTCCCGCGCGGAGCAAGAAGCGGAGCAGATGGTGTCGTTGTCTGCCGACAAGATCACGCAGATTTTGCAGGACGAAGCGGGACTGCTGTTGCAGGTCAAGAAGGCCCTGGTGCGCAAGGCGTTCGAGCAGGGTCGGATCCTTGATCCGAACGATCTCACCGATGAAGCTCTCTTCCGTTTGATCAGGGAGGATCAAAACGTCCGGGTGATTGCGACGAAGGAGATCGAAGACCGCGCCTATATCAGGGCCAAGCCGACGCGGGAAGAATTGGCAAAAAATCTGCCCTGCCGCGAACCGCTGATGCTGAGCAAAGATGGAAAACTACCCGATGAACCGGACGCGAAGGCGCTCCAGGGCCATTCCCAGGAACAGCTCTACTGGGCAAAACACGATAACGATTTAGATTGCTACCTCACCCAGTACCTCCCCGGTGGCACCGCGCGATCTCTGTACCAGCAGCCGGCGAGCGAAGCCTCCCCACAGTCGCTTCCTGCCTCCCAGTATCCGCAGCAGACAAATCCGCAACCGCAATCTCCGTTGCAGCAGCAGAATCCTCCCTCCCAATCAGCTCCTCCTTCCACGGACTACCGCCGGCAGCTTGAATTGACGCAGACGCAGTCGGAAGACTACTTCGGCTCGGATCGCGATGAAAGCGAGATGGCAAGCATTCAGCCCGATCAGCTTTCGGGTCTTTTGAGCGCCAGCCAGACGGGCCTCCTTTCGTCACGCAAAGGGGGGCTTGGAGCGGGGTCGGATCTATCCGGATCAGGGTCCGAGAAGGCTTTATCGCCTTCGCTGGGATCTTCGGACAATTCGGTTCTCGGCTCCTTGATGAGCCGCCAGAACACTGAACCTGGGTTCGGAGCGCAAGAGGCGCGTTTAGAAAACCAAAGACGCCTTCAGCTCCCGTCCTACGCTCAGCCGAAGCTACCTCAACAACCCAGACTTCGCCATCGTCCCAATCCCTATGCTGACATTCCTTCGCTCTACGACCTCTACGCGCAATATTCAAGACAATCGCCAAAATTAGAGCGCTTCGGTGCGGATGTCTTTCGAAATGGTAGTGGGAACCTCGACCAACTTCCCATGGACTTGCCGGCCGGACCTGACTACGTAGTCGGTCCCGGAGATGGCCTGACCATAAATCTCACGGGAGGAATCGCGCAGCGGTTGCAGCGGGTGGTCGATCGCGAAGGACGCGTTGCTTTGCCAGAGGTCGGAGCGGTCGAGGTGTCGGGGCGGAACTTGGGTGACGTGCAACACTTGGTTCGCACTGTACTGCGCGGCCAATTCCGCGATGTGGATGCCGATGTTTCTCTGTCTCGGATTCGCACGGTTCGCGTCTACGTGGTGGGAGACGTAGAGCGACCCGGCGCATACGACGTGAGCTCGTTATCAACGCCCCTGAATGCACTTTACACCGCGGGCGGACCGACCTCCGGCGGTTCGTTGCGCCTTCTCGAACACTACCGTGGTAAGCAGCTGATCGAGCAGGTCGATGTCTACGACCTATTGCTGCACGGCATCAGTGGGAACATGCAAAGACTGGAGGCCGGCGACACAATCGAGGTATCACCCTTGAGCGGCACAGTGACCGTCGAAGGCATGGTACGACGGCCCGCCATTTACGAACTGAACGGCGAGCAGAGTCTGGCGGAAGTGTTACAACTCGCCGGCGGAGTGCTGCCTTCCGGCACTTTGCGCCATGTGGATGTGGAACGCTTGGAAAGTCACGAGAGCCGTACCATGCTGCGACTCGATATTCCCGAGGCCAACAACCAAGAGCAGGTCAGGCAAGCCCTTGAGGATTTCAAGGTTCAGGATGGAGACAAGATCAAGATTACTCCCATCCTTCCGTACGCGGACAAGACGGTTTACTTGGACGGGTACGTCTCCCGCCCGGGCAAGTTCGCCTATAACGACGGCATGAAGGTGACCGACCTGATTAAGTCTTACAAGGATCTGTTGCCCGAACCCTCCACCAGTCATGCCGAGATCATCCGGTTGGCCGAGCCCGACTCCACTCCCGTGGTACTGGCCTTCAATCTTGGGGATGCTCTGGCGGGGAAGGATCAGGACTTGGTTCTCGCGCCGTTTGACACCGTTCGCATCTTCAGCAAATACGATTTCGAGGACCCGCCGGTGGTTACGGTTACCGGGGAAGTGCGAGATCCCGGGGATCACCTAACCAATGGGACGCCCCGTCTCAAAGATGCGATCTATTTGGCCGGCGGAATAACTCGCGATGCTCTGCTCGACGACGCTCAGATTTACCGCAAGACGAACGATGGGAAGCTTCAAGTAATCAGCGTAAACCTGGCAAAGGCGTTGGCGGGCGACGAGAAAAACGACATCGTGGTGGAACCGAAGGATCGCGTCTTCATTCATCGGGACCTCAATAAGCTCGATCCTCCGATGGTATCGGTCGAAGGAGAAGTGGCTCGCCCTGGGAAGTATCCTCTCGGCCAAGATATGACGGCCGCTGGTTTGGTTCAACTCGCGGGCGGATTCAAACGTGGCGCATATACCGAGGTCGCGGACTTGACGCGCTACGAAGTGGAGGACGGGACCAAGGTCGTAGGAGACCACGTTAGCGTGCCGATTGCTAAAGCAATGCTCGGCGAGCCGGACTCCGACTTCCGCTTACGAGATGGCGATGTCCTGACTGTCGGGCAGATATCGAACTGGCAGGATTTGGCAGCCACCATCCAAATCAAAGGAGAGGTCGCGCATCCAGGGGGCTACGGCATTCAGCCCGGCGAGCGCCTCAGTTCCATCATCGCTCGCGCGGGAGGATTTCTTCCCACAGCCTACCCCTATGGAGCCATTTTTGAGCGGGTTGAACTAAGGGACCTGGAGGAGAAAAACCGGGCTGACTTGATTTCCCGTATGCAAGCCGAAGCCAAAAATGTGAAGCTTAATCCGGAGATGGAACAGGATGACCAGCTGCGGGCCAAAGCCTCGGTTCTTCAATATAAGACTACGATCGATAAGCTTCAGAACACACCTCCGGCCGGCCGCTTAGTAATCCATATCTCATCGGACGTCAAGCGCTGGGCCAATACTTCGGCGGACGTACAGGTTCGGGCGGGTGACACCATCTACATTCCCAAGCGGCCGGGCATAGTTTTGGTGGATGGCTCGGTGTTTAACCCCACGGGGATCACATACAAGCCGGGTAAGGATGCCGGTTGGTACTTGCGACAGGCAGGTGGTCCAACTCCGATGGCAAACCGAAAAGGGATTTTCGTGATTCGTGGGGACGGCTCCGTGGTCGGCGGGACCGGCAGCATGTTTGGCGGCGGCGTGGAAAGCGCGGAACTCCGTCCCGGCGATATGGTGGTTGTACCCGAACAGATTTACGCATTCAGCGACAGGTTCAAGACCACTCTATCGATCGCTCAAGTCGCAGCCTCCGTAGGTTCCGCGATCGCGATTGCGGCCTACTACGGGACGCACTGATGGCCATTGGGATCAGGAGCGATGAGGTTGTCAGCCGTGACGTGGTCGAATTCTGATGGCAGATGTCGGGAAATGGTGCTTGTTGGTGACTTTAGTGTTGAGTGCCCACTCGGCGATCAGCCAGACAAGTGGCAGCGCTTCCCCGCAGGAATCGGTTGCTGGACAGCAACCGGCGGCATCAGACCCGACTCCAGATCAGGGGACGTCTCCGAAAAACGAGTTCCGTGATCGGCTGGAGCCGGGCACTGATCCTGAGAACCGATTGGTCTCGCCCTTTCTGAAGCACCTGGTCTCCGATCAAAAGCAGTTCTGGACTAGCCCCGCGCACCTAGAAACCAAAGACCTCAAGTGGATCCTGCCGGGCGCAGGCATTACGGCTGCTTTCATTGCCACCGACAGCTGGTGGTCGAAGCAGGTTCCGCTCAGTCACGTGGCAACGAGCAAGAAAGTTTCCGATTACGGCACGTATTCGCTCCTGGGCCTCAGCGGCGCCTCGTTTCTCCTGGGCCACGTGATCCATGATGACCAACTGTCGGAAGCGGGGCTTCTCTCTGGGGAGGCCGCCATCAACGCCGCGGCCATTGCGTACGCATTCAAAGAAATCACCCAGAGACAACGGCCCTACCAGGGAAATGGACACGGCAACTTCTTCGCGGGCGGAAGTTCCTTCCCTTCCGAGCACTCCGCCATTGCTTGGTCCATCGCCAGTGTGTGGGCGCACGAGTATCCAGGCTGGTTCAGTCAAATAGCGGCTTACGGATTGGCTTCCACAGTCAGCATAACGCGAGTTACCGCAAAACAACATTTCGCCTCCGATACCATCATCGGCGGCGCCCTGGGCTGGTATCTCGCCCGGCAGGTGTATCGCGCTCACCACGATCCGGAACTCGGCGGATCCGGGTGGGGCAATGTCTTTGAAGAAAGAACCGGGGAGCGGGGTCACAACCCAAACTACATGGCTTCCCCCTATGTTGAGCTGGACAGCTGGATTTATCCCGCGCTCGAACGTCTGATTGCTCTGGGCTACATCCAATCCGAGGTTTTGGGTATGCGTCCTTGGACTCGCATGGCGTGCGCTCGTCTGCTCGACGACGCCGAAGACAGGTTTCCAAATAACGGACTCGAGGAAGGTGAAGCGGGGCGGATTTACGCAGCCTTGACCAGCGAATTCAAGGCCGAAATCGCGAAGTTGGACGGGGCGGCGAATGTCGACGCACGCGTGGAGTCCGTTTATACCAGGATGATGGGGATCTCCGGAACACCGCTTCGAGACGGTTATCATTTCGGGCAGACCATCACGAATGATTATGGACGCCCCTACTGGACCGGCGCCAATAACGTTACAGGAGTGACGGCGGACGGAGAGGCCGGACCGGTTGCGGTTTATTTTCGCGGAGAATATCAACACGCGCCCGCCATGCCATCGGAGTCTGCGCAAACCCTGGCGGCAACGGCGGCGGCTGATGAAACTCCGCCTCTTGCCGACGGGACCGCCGAGTTGAGTCAGTTCGCGCTGCTGGATAGCATGGCAGCGGTCAACATAAATAACGTCCAAATTTCCGTTGGAAAGCAAAGCGCTTGGCTTGGCCCCGGCGAATCCGGTTCGTTGCTGATGAGCGACAATGCCGCGCCGTTCCCAATGGTGAGAATTGACGATGTTACACCCCACAAAATTCCCGGGCTCTCGCGCATCCTGGGGCCTTTTCGAACCGAGTTCTTCGTGGGACAGCTTTCTGGGCAACATTGGGAAGAGTGTACCGCCTCCACTTGCCAGTCGTATCCCGGATACCCTAACGTGGTTGGCCCTACCATTTCCCCGCAGCCATTTATTCACGGGGACAAGATCAGCTTTCAACCGACTCCCAATTTGGAATTCGGCATGGGGGTCACGGCCATGTTCGGTGGACCGGGTCTACCGGTCACGTTTGGCAATTTTTTTCGGACCTATTATGTTCACACCCAGACTCTGGTCAACAATCCCGGCAAGCGGGTTTCTGCGGCCGATTTTTCCTATCGGATACCAGGTCTGAGGAACTGGTTGACCCTTTACCTGGACTCCATGGTGTGGGATGAAATTTCCCCGATCGGATCCACGCGCGCGGCGGTGAACCCAGGAATCTACTTGCCTCAGCTGCCTAAAATCCAGAAGCTAGAGTTGCGTGCGGAAGGATACAACATATCTCGGGCAGATCAGTTTCCTCCTGGATTCGTCTACTTTAACGCCGATCGGTATCGATCTGGCTACACGAATAACGGCAACCTGTTGGCGAGCTGGATTGGACGGGCTGGCCGCGGTGGACAGGGATGGCTCACCTATTGGTTGTCTCCTCGCAATAAGCTCCAGGTGGGCTATCGCTTGCAAACCGTGGCCCCAGATTTCATTGGAGGCGGCAGACTGGCGGACTATTCGGCCCGTGGCGAATTCATGGTGGGGCGAAATGTCTCTGTTTCCGGGTTCTTGCAGTACGAGCAGTGGAGGTTCCCGGTGCTGGCGGCAACGTCTCAATCTGACGTAACTGCATCGATTCAGTTGACGTTTTATCCCAATCTGCGCTTCAAGAGGTGAACCCGGGTGGAATCATTTGGCGACTAAATGTGATTTAGCGACTTGGTCGTCTGCTTTGCGGTATCCTGAGGTCATCACAAATGTCTTCTTCCGTCGGTATCAGTAAGTCGCGTGAAAGAAATTCACCCGACGTGCTCGCTGTCGATGTGCGGTTCACGGAAGCCTCGAAGCGCCAACGTGCTTCCGGCGCCTTCGGTCGAACCGTCACGGCATGCGAAGTCGTGGCAGATTTCCTGACCATCATATTGTCCATCGGTCTGGCAAACAGCGCGTATTACCGGCTCGCTCTTGGCAAGCATATTTATTACGGAAGGTATGCCTTTCTGGGAGCAGCGTCTGGTTTCGCCATTATCATGGTTCTCATGCTGGACCGAACCGGCGCTTACTCCCGCGGGAACAGCCTGTTGCGGGTCCGGGAAACCGAACAGGTGCTGCTGGTTTCAGCGCAGGCATTTGTGGTCGCTCTCGCCATCAGTTTTTCCGGCGGGTTCTTGTTTTCACGCTGGCTGCTGGTGTTGTGTTTTGCTCTTGTTCCCCTTGCGCTTTTTGTGCAGAAGACGTGCATGTACTTTCTGGTGAGTGCGTTGCATGCTAAGGGTCTCGGAAACGAAAAAGTACTGATCTATGGCGCGGGGCATACGGGAAGGCGCGTTTTTTCGGCCTTGAAACGATCCCCCCGACTCGGTTTGGATCCGGTAGCGTTCCTCGACGGTAATCCGACCAAGGCGGGCTCCACGGTTTTTGAAATGGGATACGAGCGCCGCCGTTGTGCGCCAGTCGAAAGCGGTCCCCTCTGTAAGGAACTGCTGAGCAAGTACGAGGTTGACTCGATCATCTTGGCCATCCCTTCGATCGGCCGCGAGCAGTTTCTGCGCGTGATGGACGAGGCTTTTCACGCAAATGTAAGGGTATCGTTTGTGCCCAGTCACTTTCTGTCGTCGGATTCGCTCGTCAATTATCAGGACATTGATGGTGTACTCCTAGCCTCGCTCGGACAGCCGACCAACAGGACCGGGTACGAACTGGTCAAACGCATTGTGGATTTGCTCTTCGCCATCCTGTGTCTGACTCTCGGCTCCCCGCTTTTTCTGTTACTGGCAGTGCTGATCAGGCTCGACTCGCCGGGGCCGGCTCTGTTTAAACAAGTCCGGGTGGGCCACAACGGAAAGCTGTTCGAGATGTACAAGTTCCGCAGCATGTATCTCCATGTCTCGGGATCGGACTATTCTCCCAAGACACCCGATGATCCCAGAATCACGAGGCTGGGTAAGTTTCTGCGCCGAAGCAGTCTGGACGAACTTCCGCAAGTGCTGAACGTTTTGGAGGGAAGCATGTCGTTTGTGGGGCCGCGTCCGGAAATGGCTTTCATCGTAGAGCAATACGGCGAAAAGCAGCGGCAGCGACTTCGGGTTAAACCAGGATTGACCGGCCTGTGGCAGTTGAGTGGCGATCGCGCTTTTCTGATACACGAGAATATTGAATATGACCTGTACTACATCCAGCACCGGAACCTGTTCATGGATCTCGCGATATTGCTGCACACCTCAATCTTTGCGATGCGCGGAGTTTGAGCAATCCTGAGCCTCAGGTTGTGGTTGCGGGTTGAAGTTAGTTTATGATTTTGTGAGAGCTCGACAACCGCTAGGCCGTCGGGTTCCGCTCCGCTTCGAAATAAGGCGCTGAATGCAGAGGATGTCCAATGAAACGATCGTAAGCAGTCTAGAGGTATTGGATCCTCCTGCGAACGGTGTTGCCGATGGTGCGGGCACTCCTTCTCAGAACGGGGTGATCGGCAGTTTATGGAAGATTTGGCAGAAGCGACACTGGCTCGCCAAGATCGGAGCGCGCGCGCTCATTGTGAGCACCGTAGTGGCGTTTCTGATTCCAGTTAAGTTCGAATCGACTACTCGTGTTTTGCCCTCTGACGCAATTCCGCACACCGGTGGTGGCATGCTTTCGGCGCTAGCCGGTCTGAGCAGCTCTTCCTCTTCTTCCTCTTCGAGCCTGCTCGATGTGGCCGGCGAGGCACTGGGCACGAAGAACAATGGTGCGATGTACGTGGCCCTTCTCCATAGCCGCACAGTGCAGGAAAACTTGGTACGACGTTTTGGGCTGATGAAGGTTTACGGCGTCCGTTACCTGGACGGTGCTCGAAAGATCCTCAACAAGCGCACAGAAATCGAGGAAGACCGAAAGAGCTTTGTGATCACAATCACAGTAACGGATCATGATCGAAGTCGCGCCCACGACCTTGCCAACGCTTACATCGAAGAGTTGAATAGCTTGCTGTCTCACGTTACCACCTCTTCCGCCGGGCAGCAGCGCCAGTTTCTTGAGCGGAGATTGATACAGGTTAAGAAGGATCTGGGGACGGCGGAAGCGAACTTCAGTCAGTATGCCAGCAAGAACACGACGCTGGACATTCCTGAGCAGACCAAAGCCATGGTCGAGTCTGGTGCGATTCTCCAGGCACAGATCATTGCCGCCCAGTCGGAGGCCGAGGGCCTGCAGCAGATTTATACGCCGAATAATGTTCGAGTCCGTGAAGTTCAAGCTCGCATCGACGAATTGCAGAAGAAATTGGCGCAAATGGGAGGGCAGGCATACGGCACCGCCCCTCATCCTTCTGAAGGGGCGGACCAGCTTTACCCCGCCATCCGACAACTACCGCTGCTGGGTGTGGAATGGGCCGATCTCTACCGCGAAGTCAAGGTGGAGGAGACCGTGTTTCAGTTGTTGACCACTCAATATGAGCTATCCCGCATGGAGGAGGCTCGTGAAACTCCCGTACTGAACATCGTTGATCCCGCAAATTTGCCTGAAAGAAAATCGTTTCCTCCCAGACTCGTGCTGATGATTGGCTTCACGTTCTTCTGCGTCGCACTGGGGGCTGTCTGGATCTTAGCTGCAGAACATTGGCAGCGGATCAGCTATGACGATCCCACCAAGCTGCTCGTCCAAGATGTTCACCGGTCGGTCGTTGATGGCAGCAGCGCCGTCCTGCGACGCTTGCCCTGGGACAGGCTGAAAGCCTTAGGACGGAAACGTTTCCCAAACGAATCGTAGTGGTTTAGATTCCAAGGCTGGTTGAGTGGACCGCGCGGCTTGCAAATTTCCCTCTCCATACAACAACGCTAGTTAAATCCACCCATGAATCGCGCCGAAAGACAGTCAAAACTCAAGTGGAGTGAGGCAGCTCTGGTTCCAAGTCGTTCGGAAGAGCGCTCTCATGACGTATAAACAGATGCTCGCGCTAGACATTTATCCCAATTTCCAGCAACGGCTGGCCAACAAACGCGGCCTTGCTCGGTTGGCAATGACAGCGCTCCCATTCATTCCTCGGCATGCCTATCACCCTTTCCTATCTGAGCTGAATCTTGCGGTACGAAGAATAGCGAATCGACCAAGACGCGTTCGCGAGTCCTACAAAGACCGCCGAGACCTGATGGTTAACATCGGTTGTGGAGAGCGTGGAAAACCCGGGTGGGTAAACGTAGATCTCTTTAATTCTCCAGGTGTGAACTGCGTGTATGACTGCAGAAGGGGTCTTCCGTTTGCTGACAATGCGGTCAAGGGAATCTTTACTGAGCACTTTTTTGAGCACATTGACTACACGGAAGAGGTGCCTTTCTTTCTTTCGGAATGCAACCGCGTCCTGCGACAAGGCGGAGTGATTCGTATTGTCGTGCCTGACGCGGAAAAATATGTGCGTGCTTACTGCGCCGATGGTTGGGAAGATCTCACACTCGTTCGCCCGCTCAACCCGGATCACTCTGATGTCCACTTCGGTTCAAGATTTAACACGAAGATGGAAGTGCTGAATGCTATGTTTCGGCAGTATTTTGAGCACAAGTTCGCGTATGACTTTCCGACCCTGGAGTTTCTGCTTTTCCGGTATGGCTTTTCTGAGGTCCAGAACCAGTCCTTCGGTAGATCAACATTGCCGGAGCTTGCTATCGACAGTCCGGACCGCGCGTCCGAAAGCCTATACGTTGAGGCTGGCAAGTCAGCTTTCCGTGACTAGAACGCTCTCTCTTTTGACTTGCTTTATTCAGTAATATGCAGGCAGGATTGTTCATGGGAATGTGCAGGAAGGGGCGCGATGTATTGTTGAAAATGGTTTAACCTCCATGGGCCAAACGAAAGTGCTGTACATCGCCGGTTCCAATCGCTGCGGTAGTACACTGCTAGCTCGACTCCTCGGAGACCTGCCGAGTTTTTTTGCCATCGGGGAGGGTATCGTTCATTTCTCTTGCGGAACTTCGGAAGAGCATGTTCCCTGTGGCTGCGGACTACCTGTGCTAGATTGCTCCTTCTGGAACGGGATATCGATTCCATCGGAGAGGAACCAATTTGGCGCACGTTGGCTGAGATTACGTCGAGCTCCTTGGCTGTTGTCCTACTGTCGGCGACATCCCAGGCAAACCAGCGAATTGATGAACTCGCTGGGCAATTTCTACGCTGCGATCGCCCAACGCGCCGGAGCCGACGTGATCGTGGATTCTTCCAAGAATCCGCTTCACGCAAGATTTTTGTCGTTGGTTCCGAACATTGATTTGTATGTTGTCTATCTCGTGCGCGATCCTCGAAGCGTCGTAGCCAGCAGTTGTCAACCGAAAGAATGGCTGCCGGGGACATCTGCACTCCACGCGACGGCTCGTTGGATATCTCTGACTCTCGGGTGCGAATACGTGCGAACCTGGGTGCCCAGGTGGCGCCTATTGCGCTATGAGGATTTTGTGAAGGCGCCTGGACGTACAACTCTCGAAATTGCCGCAGATGTCGGCTACACGCTTGCGGAATCTCCGTTTATCAACGAATCGATGGCGAAACTTGGGCCTCAACACATGCTGGGAAGTAATCCGGACAAGCTTAAGCGTGGAGCAACTCGGATCGCTGAAAAATCGACACACCTATCCTGGCTCAATCGGGCTTCTGTTTCTATGCTGACGGCCCCCCTGCTTTGGAAGTACGGTTACTGGTGCGGCGGGCGGCGAGGCCGGTCTCAGGCTGTGGCGCCCCGAGAGATCGCTGTCTTGCCGGAAAACATAGAGCAAGGCACAGAACTAGATTTGCAAAATTGAGTCCTGAAATTGTTCTGAGTAAGGAACTTGGGTAATGGCAGCCACAGTGCGCTCCACTTACGGAATCGGACGAAGGCCAACTTGGATGGGGTCGGTGGCGAGACATTCTTTGTGGCAGTTGTGGACGGTTCTACGGCGAACCGGCTACTTTTTCCGGACGGGTTATGTGCAAACAGGAGAGAGAGTAAACCCCGATTTTCCAGACGCGAACTTTCAAAACCACTTTAAGGTCTACAAATTCCTTGAGCAATTTGCGCACGGTAAGGATGTGCTCGACATTGGCTGCGGCACGGGCTACGGCACAGCGTATCTCCAAGCGGTGGCCAAATCCTGTATTGGGATTGATCTGTCGAAGAGCGCAATCCGTTTTGCCCGCAAGCGTTACCCGCAAACGCAAACTCTCGCTATGGATGCGCATTCCTTACAACTGCCGCCACAGTCAGTAGACCTGGTGGTCAGCACGGAGAATTTTGAGCATCTTAGGGATCAGGAAAAAAGTCTCCAGGAAGCAGTCCGGGTCTTGCGTCCCGAAGGTGTATGTTTCATCGCTACGCCGAATCGTGATGTCTCCAATGGGAAAAAAAACCCGTATCATGTGCATGAGTTCACAGCTTCGGAGCTTAAGGCTCTCCTGTCTCGCTATTTCAACGAAGTGGGGGTTTGGCCCAGCATGCTACGAACTCCTGATCCGGCTAGCCTGGTCGTGCCCGACCCCAAAGAGTTGACGGTTTTTGGGCTTCCAGTGGATACGACCTACGTTTCGAATACCCACAGCCTGTTCTCCTTTTCCCGTTCTCCAAAGTGACTCCTGCGAAAGGTGAAATTGGGCTTGGAACGGAAGCGCGTTCTTCTACAAGAATGTTTGTTCCAGCGCGCACGGATTTCGCGCAAGCGAGAGACGGATGAATGCCGCGAACTTCTTCTGCCTGCGGGAATCAAACTGCGCCATTACGCGCGGCCAGTCTTAGGCTGTGGCGCGGTAAGACATGGCACCTGCCAGAACTGGTTGGAGCACGGCACAAACCTGGATTGCGAGACTGAAACGCGAGTTTGATTTTGAGCCAGCCCAATGTTTCCGGTACGGTGATCTTGCATAGGAGCGAGACTGGCTTAGTCCCCTGCAGGCCTAGACTCTCTTTTACTCGATGACGCTAGCATTTGCTTATCGCGCGGCTCGGACAGCGCTTCTGGTCGGCGAGATCTTAGTGTTCGGTTGGTTGTTTGCCACGGAGAGCCTCACTGCGCTCGGTTGGTTAACCCTCATCATGGGGGTAAGTCTTGGCACTGTGCTGCTCGTTTTCACGGATTGGCCAATTGGTTGTGTTGTCATGCTGACCATCGCGGCAACCATGCCACAATTCAAGCTTACTGTGTTTGACCTCCACCTGCGCCCTGAACATGTGGCGACTGCGGTCGCTATTCTAGCGATTCTGGTGCAGGCGCTGGGAGGGCAATCGCTCAAACCGCGATTGCGGAGTTTTGATTACTGGGTTGCAGCGTATGTTGCGGCGAATTTTTTTTCCTCTGCAATGACTTCTCCTCAGCCAGCCATGACGCTGCGCTGGGCTACGCTGAATGCGCTGGTAGTAACTCCCTATTTCTTGGCTCGGGTGCTAGTCAGGAATGATCGGCATGTTTGGCTGGCGCTTCGGGCGTTGCTTTGCGTAGGAGCGGGTGAAGCCGTCTATGGCACCCTCGCTTCCGTTTCCAACCATATCTTGGGCACAACCTGGGGTGTTGAATTGGGACAATATGGTGCGATTCCCGGAACCTATGGGACGCAGTTTGAAGCTAATCTCTTCGGGAGTTACACCGGCTGTGCCGCTGTTATGTTCTTGGCGTTTTTCTTGCTAAGCAAGGAACCTAGACGGTTCTGGTACGGATTAGGATTGACGGTCTGTTTGGTCGCAGTTTTTTTTAGCTTGGCCCGGGCTGCGTTGTTAGGTCTGCCGATTCCTGTTCTTGCTTTGCTTTGGATTTCCTTCAAGAAAGGGCAATTTCAATTGCGACGGTTGTTGCCGGTAGCAATTGGGATCGGTCTTGTGCTGCTGCTGCTCAGTCCTCTCTTGATTGAATATGTGACTGCGCGATTCAGCACGATTGACATTTCCTCTGCGTCTACTGACGTCACCGTCGCCGGTCGGATGATTCAAATGGCGGCCGCTGTCGACGATGTCAAAGTCCATCCCATTTTTGGAACGGGCACGTCTAGCTTTCAGCTGCTTTTCAAGTTGGCCGACCTTGGAATTTACGTAAACTACGAGGACAACGACATCGGTTGGATCAGCAACTCGCCCTTGCGCATTGTACACGATACTGGAATCGTCGGACTTGCCTTCTTTCTGGCGTTTCTCGGTACTCTTGCGAGGACCACATACCGGGCTCTCCGAACTGCTACTTTTTCGACCAAATTATCAATCGTGGCGCTCTTGGCGGGGCTATTACTTTATGCGATCACATTTCAGGTCACTGAGGCGACCCTCCTGTCATTCACATGGTGGCACCTTGGTCTTTTAGCGGCTGCGGCAACAGTAGCAACGGATCGCGGTAGACTGACAGCGAGCGCTCCAGAATGACTGGCACGGAAAGGTATGACCTGGCCGTCGCTTACCGTATCTACCCAAGAGTCTCAGGGCCGGCTCTAGATCTGGCGTTCGGAGATGACAAGTACTCTCTTTCTGAAGCGTGTCTAAGGTCCTTTAAGGATTCACTTGGGAGCTTACACGTTAAGCTGTGGGCGATACTGGACGGTTGTCCTCCCGAATACGAAGCGTTGTTCCGCAAGTATTTTGATGATTCACAATTGGTGGTTTTTAAGTTAGAGAGCGTGGGAAATCAGCGGACCTTCGCCACGCAGATTGAGTTGCTCCTCGACCAGTCTGATGCTGAGCTGGTCTATTTCGCGGAGGATGACTACTTTTATCTTGCTGATCAGTTTTCGAGCATTATCGAGTTCCTACGGGCGGACCGTGAGGTTGACTTTCTATCCCCCTTCGACCATCCGGATTGCTATCAACTCGCATTGCATCGAACCCCAAAGTGGATCAAGACGTGTGCTGGCCGTCACTGGAGGACGGCCTCGTCGACCTGTCTGACGTTCCTTACCCGCAAAGAGACGCTCGCCAAGTACAGTACCGTCTTTCAGAGCTACGTCCATGGTAACTTTGACAGCTCTCTGTGGCTCAGTCTTACCAAACAGCGAGTTTACAATCCAATGTTTCTGATTCGCAGTTTCATCGGTGGGCGGTTCGAATGGAAGATTGTCGTCAAGGCTTGGCTGCACTGTTGGCGGCAGATTTTATTCGGCAAGAGAATAAGACTGTGGGTGCCAGTCCCCGGAATCGCCACGCATCTTGATGCACATTCGCTTTCGCCAGGAGTCGATTGGCAGCATTTGATGCTGCGGAGCCTTGAAGAAAACTCTGGATCGCGGCACTTGTGCAGTTTCGAAAGCCCACGTGAGTGACCAGCCCACTTCGGTTCGATCGAACCCGCGCGTGTGTATTGTCGTGCTGAACTGGAATGGGCGAGACATGACCATGGACTGTCTCCACAGTTTGCTGGCCATGTCGGATGTGGAGTACAGCATTACGGTGGTCGATAACGGCTCCAGCGACAACTCGGCGGAGCTCATTCGGCAGCGGTTCCCTGATGTGCAAGTTATAGCCAACAAACGGAACCTTGGTTTTGCGGCAGGCTGCAACGTCGGCATAGAACGAGCTCTGAAAGACCAAGGGTACGATTACATTCTGTTGGTCAACAACGACACGATTGCGGACACTGACTTGCTCCTCGAACTCGTGGAGGAAGCTGAGCGCAGTCCAAAGGTTGCTATTTGTTCGCCAAAGATCTATTACTCCGAGCCGTCAGCCCTTCTATGGTGGGCAGGAGGTACCTACAGCCTGTGGACGGGAATGGCGTTGCACACCGGTCGTGGAGAAGAGGACAAAGGCCAATACGGTGGTGTTCGCGACCTTGATTGGGCAACCGGTTGCGTAATGCTATTGCGCGTCAAGGCACTGCGTGAAGTAGGACTGTTTGATGCCAAGATCTTTGCAAACTCTGAAGATGTCGACCTTTCGTTACGGATCCGAAAGGCGGGATATGGAATCCGCTACGTACCAACGGCGCGAGTGTGGCATCGGGAGGGCGTTTCTTTCCGAGAGAATGTTGGGGAATCGCTTCGTTGTTTTATGTTCGTGCGCAATACGTTGTGGGTCTTGCATAAGCACGCCCGCTTTTACCACTGGTTCACATGTTGGCCCGCTCTTTTGGGTTATTACATCCCCCGTGTGATGATCGGCAGAATTATTCGTCAAGACTTTCGTTCCTGCTGGGGTTTGGTAGGCGGATTGTTCGCGTTTTGGCGAATGCTTCTGCGCCCGGATGTTTCCACTTTGCCCGACGCCTTCGGGACTTCCAAGAAGTTCACGGATGAGGCGACGTCTTAGAGACGAACCGGGGCACAATGGCACGAACACCGAAGTAAAGGGCTAAAACATCAACACACCGCATCATGAAAATCGGTATTGACGCGCACGCATTGGGCAGTAAATCCGGAGGGAACGAAAGCTATTATGTAACACTCCTCCGGGCGCTGGCTTGCCACGGGTCAAACGGCAATCGATATATCGTTTACTTTACGCATCCCGGTAGCGAGAGACAGATCCCGTCGTGTGAACAGTTCCGCGTAAAGCGGATATGGCCCACCAACCCCTACATTCGCATTCCGCTTGCCTTCCCGATCGAGTGTCGCAGGGAACATCTGGACGTATTCCACGCTCAGTACATTCTGCCTCCGTTTTGCAGATCTCGCTCCGTAACCACGATCGCCGACATTCTATTTGAAGGTTATCCAGAATTCTTCAGTCGAGCGGAGAGAATGAAATTTGGCGTTCTGTTCCCCTGGTCTGCACGCCGCTCTGATCACATTATTACTGTGTCGCAGTTCTCCAAGGGTGATATTGTCGACCGTTACCATGTTGATCCCGAGCGCGTGAGCGTTGTTTACGAGGCGCCACGCCAGGAATTTCGGCGGATGGACGTTGATCACTGCCGTGAGATGCTTGCCAGAACGTACGATATCCGGGTCCCGTTTATCCTGTACGTAGGCCGAATAAACGCTCGCAAGAACCTAGAGAGATTGGTCGAGGCCCTATCCATGTTATCCGGAAAGGGTTTTCCTCACGAGTTGGTGGTTGTTGGGAAGCAAGACTGGATGGCCGGCAGGGTACTGCAGAAAGTTCGTGACTTGTCGCTGCAATCAAAGGTGCGATTCGTCGGGTACGTTCCGGCAGACCATCTGCCTATCTTCTATAATGGCGCCGATCTTTTTGTGTTTCCATCAATCTGCGAGGGTTTCGGATTACCACTCGTCGAGGCTATGGCGTGTGGAGTTCCCGTTGTCACCTCCTTCGGTTCTTCCCTGGAAGAAGTTGCTTCCGACGCCGCGGTGCTCGCCGATCCTTATTCGGCAGCGTCGATCGCGAACGCCATGGAGCGAGTACTCTCCGATGAAGTGTTAGCCCGTGGGCTAAGAGAAAGAGGGCTTCGTCGGGCATGCGATTTCAGCGAAGAACGTGAAGCTTACGAGACTATCGACGTTTATGATCGGGTCTGTGCGTGAGGTTCTGACTCCGAAGACCTGATTTCGTGCTTTGATCTTTGATTGTGATGCTGTGCATGACTAGGGTCCACGTAACGCAGGTGAAGATGCGAAAAAGATGAGAGTTCCGATCAGAGCTATTTTCGCCGTGCTAGTTCTATGCGCGGGCGTCGTCGCCCAGACTCCGTGCGCCGACGGTAACGCTGGCTGCTCATCCGTACCAAGGCTCATACGCTTTACGGGTGTGCTGACAGACACTGCCGGGCGCCCGCGCAGCGGTGTAGTAGGCGTGACTTTCTCAGTTTACGGTCAGGCCGCCGGCGGTACCCCACTCTGGCAAGAGACTCAAAACGTTCAGCTTGACCCTCAAGGACGTTATGCGGTCTTGCTCGGTATGACTAAGACCGAAGGCCTGCCAGTGGAAGTCTTCAGCTCGCCCGAGTCCAGGTGGCTGGGTGTTTGGCCACAACTTGAAGGGGAGCAGGAGCACGCTCGGGTCGTCCTGGTTAGCGTCCCCTATGCTCTCAAGGCCGCGGACGCGGAAACGCTTCAGGGCGTTCCGGCTTCGGCTTTTTTGAGAGCGCCGATATCAACTTCCGGCCAAGCCACCACCCCTGTCGTGTCTGGGACGAGTTCTTCTCCGAGTGTCACGATTGCGTCGGTCCCCACGCCGACGCCAAACTCCTCTGGGGCACGTGACTCTGGCGTGACGACACCCGGCGGTGTCGTTAACGCTGTTCCAAAATTCGGTTCAGCCACGTCCATCGTCAATTCCCAGATTTCGGACTCCAATGGGATGGTGCGAATGCAGAACTTGGCCAATATTCTATTTGCGGATCAGTTCCCGGGCGGGGTTCCGGATGCGATAAAAGCGTGTCCCGCTGCCGGTTGTGTCATATATGCGTACTCTCCCAATACTAATCTCAATTTGGGCAGTATGGATCCCGGGAACAAAGCGGTCACTCTGTATCTGGGGCCCTACCAATACAGCGTAACGCAGATCACGTTGGAGGATGACTTTAAGATAATCGGCATGGGTGCCGGAGTCACGAGTCTGCAGTCTACGAATGGCAGTGTCCCGGTCGTCGTAATTCCGCAAGTTGTCGATGGAGCCGCACAACACGTGCTGCTTTCTGGCTTCCATATTTACGGTGCGCCGGGTAACACATCGCAGGACGCCATGTTTTTTGACGGCAGCGGCTACTTCAACTCCGGGCTGTGGTATTCAGAGCTACATGACATCATCATAAGCGGATTTGGCGGGATCGGAATCCATCTCAGAGGGACGAATGCGAACTTCACTGGATTGACTCAGTTCACCGAATTCAACCGGGTAGTCGTTTTCAGGGCTAAAGGCGGAGGCAATGCACTGCGAATCGAAGGCGCAGCATACGAGCTCTATTTTAACGACTGTGAGTTCGACGGCTCGGCAGCTGGCGATGGAACCAACATCTTTGTCGGAGGTCTCCCGCCCAATCCGTACGCAATTCCCATCGACATAAATTTCCGCGGCTTGACCTCTCAAAATGCAGCCACAGCCGTGGAGATTGACGGAGGATGGGCGCTGTCGTTCTACAGTCCTCATCACGAATACATCTGGGGCGTCTATTTGGTCCACAGCGACTTGGGACCTGTTGCGGGCTTGACCATCTCCGACGCTGGTTTCCAGACCAGTGGAACCAACAACGGGGCGGGCTACCTACTGAACGTTACTACACCTGGAGTATCGGGTATTCGTTTCATCCACAATCACATTATGGGTCCAGCAGACAGCGTCGTGCATGTACCAAATGGCGTAAGCATCGTTTATCAGGACAATCTGTTCATAGGCACGACTAACCTGCCATTGACCAGCGGGATCACGACTCAGATAACAGCCGCTTCTACCATAAACATCGGCGGCAGCCACACAGTGGGTCTGGTTGCGTCGACCTCGACTATCACTACCATACAAGCCAATCTTGGGGCGGGAGAAATGGCAACATTTTATGCGATCAACGGTCCTGTTACCTTTGCTTCCGGCGGCAATATCAACCTCATGGGAGCGACTTTGATCACCGTCACTGGCTCGATCACATTCATCGTAACTGATCTCGGCAATACTCCTTCCTGGGTTCCGATCTCGCAATGGGGCATGCAATCTTCCACTTCCACCTTTGTCCTCGCGTCTTCCACTCAGTCCCTCACTGTTGCTCCCGGAACGTCGGGAACTGCCGAGCTCACTTTGACTGCTAGAAATGGCTTCTCGGGGGAGGTCGACTTACACTGCGCAGCAGGCTCCCCCGAAATCAACTGTTCGGTTCTTCCGAGTATGGTCCTGGTAAAAGGGCAGAATGCGGTGGCTGCTACCGTGTCGGTTACTGCTCCGATCAACACATCGTCTACTCCAGAGGTTAGACTGATTGGATCGGCCTACCTTGCACTACTGTCATTCGGCTTCATGGGTACGGTGATCCTTTCCCGGTTTCGTTCGAAATGCGACCAGCAAATGAGATGGCTTGCGCTGACGGCAAGTTTGTTGTTTTCAGTGCTTAGCAGCGTAGGATGTGGCACATCGGGCCCGCGTCAGCAAGTGCTCCAGCCGCGTTACTATTTCCCAGTAGTAACCGCCACCTCGGGTGCGTATTCGCAATCCGTCAGTCTCATTTTCCACGTGGCGGTTCTGTGAAAACGGCGACCTTTTTTTCACTTACGTCTCCTTATTGACTTTTGCGGGTTTCCTCCGGCCCGGGGGGATGGGTTTTCGTGCTTCTTGGCCTATCTGGCCACTTGGGCTCTCTGAAGCCATCCCATACACCCCGTGCGACGCTAGCCAGCTTCTTTTTCCGATCCCCTTCGACCACTATCATCTTCAGGAGCTCCCGCAACCACCTAAACCAATCACAAACAATCCAGGCGCTCTCGGAGTAAAAGTATCGACGGTAGAAGATCAGACGGTTTCGGGCGTTATGATATCGTCGGTTCGGGCTGTAGTTCGATGTTACGAAGGATTTTCCAAATAGCCGGTGGGAAGTCGGTGAGCCTAGCTCATGCTCCAGGATGGCTTCGTTCGCCTGAATGATGCGAAGCCCGTGGCGCCGAACCCAAAAGCAGAACTCGTGATCGACGTAGTCCATGAAGAAGGACTCATCGAAGCTTCCGCAATCCGCAAAAACCCTTCGCTTCACTAGAGTGCCCGAGGTCATCAGCGTTTCTACTTCCCGAAATTTCAGAGCCCTTCTATCCGCGCTCGGCGCCTGCAAGGTTCGAAAAGCTAGCTGGTAAGTGGCGCCAATGAGCGCAACCGCATCCCTAAAGGGGCAGGCTTCGTAAGCATTGCACATGGTCGCGACAAAATGCGGTGTTACATGACTGTCCTGATCTAACATCAGGATCCATTGGCATTCGTCGCTGCTCAAAGCTAGATTAATTCCTGCGTTTAACGCTGAGGCAATTCCTAGGTTGTGCTGACTCCAAATGACTTCGGTCTCGAACGTAGAAGCCACTTTCCCAACGAATTGTCGAATCGAGGGCAACGATTGGTTGTCGACGATGATTATCTTTTTTACTTGTGAGATCAAGGCGCGGACATTTTCTCCGAAGTCTGGTGTGGGGTTATGTGTCACCACAATCGTCCAGATGTTCGACTGGTGGGGAGCATTTGCAGGCGCAGCATGAAGCAAAACGGGTACAGGATTCATCGGCGCGGGACCTCGGAGGATTTTATCAACAGCTTGGAGTGTTCTCCTTGGCGATGTCGGAACCGAACAAATCGCCTATGTCGAGCAACTGCCCTTCAGTCCGAAATGGCAAGAATGTCGTCATAGAAAGCATATAGCATATAGAGCAGCCTCTTCGAAGGGGCAGTCGCAACGCTGCCCGGAGATTCGCTCGCGGTGGGCGCCAATGCTGCCTTCTTCGCCTCCTACAGAAAGCTTTAGCAGAACGCGTCCCCCGATCGATTCCTCGCTTCGAAGCCAAATCGAAACCGACCACAATCTGAGGGAAGTTGCCTGCGGACCATTACCGCCTCAAACTATCAGTTTTGGCTGGTTCTCCTGCGGTTGGCTGGCAGCTTTCTTCCCTACAAAAGTATATGTCCACATCGCCTCCTGTAGAAATCCCAATTCCGCCGAACCCGCTTAAGCGAACAATTGGCACGAAGATCGTTCACAATGTCGCGTCCGGTCTCATAAGGATGGTCGTGATCGCTCCGGTCCCATTCCTACTGACACCCTTCCTGTTAAGACACCTCGGCACCCAAGGGTTTGGAGCGTGGGCTGTTTTACTCTCCATTAATAGCCTGACGTCTCTTGCAGATATCGGGGTCATGGGAACGCTAACCAAACATGTCTCCGAGCACTACACGCGCGAGGACTATACGAATCTGAACAAGGTGGTGAACGCCGGAATTCTCATATTTCTTGCAGTTGCGGTAATGGGTGTGCTGGTGGTTAATTTAGCCGCCGGCTTCCTGATCTCTGTCTTTTTTCGTAACGTACAAGTCTCGCATGCCCAACTGCAGTTCGTGATTCACGTTTTGACCGTCGGTATCGCACTGAATCTGCTGACATATCCGTTTTCATCCGTGATTTCTGGTCTGCAGCGACTCGACTTCATAAACCTATTTTGGGCTCTTAATACCATCATCACCGCGGTCGGCGCCGCCTTTTTTGTCAGTCTGGGTCTGGGGATCGAGGGATTGGTTTACGCCATCGTTTTGACGTCAAGCCTATTGTTTATTCTAAATATTGCCGTATCTCGACATCTACTTCCACAGCTTCGTGTTCGACCCGCCTCGGTACGGTGGAGCGACATTAAGAAGTTATCTGCCTTCAGCTCGCAGATATATGTCTCGCAGATGGCAACGGCGGTATACATCCATATGGAAAAGCTTTTGCTTGCCCACTTTACGGGTCTTACTGCGGCTGGCTGGTACGACATTGCGAATGACTTAGCGACGAAAATTCGCAATGTACCGGCATTGCTGATTACACCGCTCATGCCTGCCGCAGCCGAACTGGACGCACGGCAGGACGACGCCCGAGCACGGGAACTCTACTACCGGGCCCACAAGTATCTCGCATTCGTGGGCGTAGGCATGTTCTTGGTCGTTGCATTGCTGGCCCACCGCTTTGTCGAGCTTTGGCTCGGAACTGGTTTTGATGGGACCGCCCGTGCATTGATAGTATTGGCCGGGGTGCAAATCGGCAACCTGGTGGGTGCACCCGCCCTGTTGATCCTAATTGGCAAAGGGATTCTCCAACCCGCAGTTCGCGTCGCCCTGGTTGGCATGACGGGAACCCTCATCGTGAGCACGACGCTGATTGCTAGGTTTGGCTTTACTGGTGCCTTGTACGGTACGAGTGTTTCTGTGCTTGGCGCTGCAGCCTACCTGGTGTTTCTCTTCCATCAAGAGACCGGCTACGCATGGGGGACGCTGCTAAAGACCTACGCGAAACCACTTTTGCTGGGAACATGTTTGGGCGGATTGTCAATGCATCTGTTTCCTATTGGTAGACTTCATTGGGGAGGGATGATCTGTATGTCTCTGGGCTTAACCGCAGTTTATGCCTTCATGCTTTTATGGCTACGCTACTTTGATGAGCTGGATCTGCGGGTTCTAGAGCGGTTTATGCCGATTCCCGAAGTTGTGCGCGAAAGTTCCCTTTTCTCCTGACGCGTCGCGCAACAGTTCTGGCTATCCCAGTATCTCCCAATCGTATTGTTGAGTGATTTGGATGATCATTGAGCTCGAGTACTGGAAAACGATTCTCGCTGGCCTACTAAAAGCCAGGGTGCCGATTACCGCATTTGTTCCTAACCATCTTCAATTGCCGCCAAGAGTGTTGCAGGTCGACTCCGCATGGAAGGGCATCGAGAGCATACTTTCGGACCTGATAAAGCGATTCCACATTAGAACCAATTGCTGTCTAGAGTTCGGCGTTGAGTATGGCTATTCGACAGTTGCGCTGTCTTCATTTTTCGATTCTGTAATTGGAGTCGATACATTCGCTGGAGACAAACATACCGTTAATAAGACGGATGTCTACGACGAGACGGTCAGCCGGTTATCAGCTTTCGAGAATATTCGGCTGATCCGAAGCGACTACAGAGACTGGATCAAACAAGACAACAATTCATATGATTTGATTCATGTGGACATCGTTCATACTTACGCTGACACTTTCGAGTGCGGGTTATGGAGCGCTGCCCATTCACAATGCGTAATCTTCCATGACACCGAAAGTTTTCCGGCAGTCAAGCGAGCAGTGAGGGAAATATCCCGTCTGACTGGGAAGCGTTTTCATAATTTCAAGCAGAGCAACGGTCTCGGCATTTTGGTTTAGAGCTTTGCACTTTCCCTTTGGTTGACGCAGCTCACATTTCGGACAGCGGTCAAGCTTTCACCTCAGTTTCATTTGGTTATACTCCCATATATCCGGACCTGCGCGACCGTGGCTAGTGCCGAGACGTGGTGATGACAATCAGACCGAAGTAGGCTAAAGTACTGCCATTGATCGGGAGCGGTCGGAGGTCACTGAAAGTTTGATGGCCGATTGTGCCACGCATCGGTGATCCCACACCGATGTGCCATTGTGTGCACAACAATCAGGGTGATGAAGATCAAATATGGAACAGACGATCGAGCAATCAGGAGTGGGCTCACGCAGACGTTTGCGGATAGGTATGCTGGGTTCACGTGGCTACCCTCATACCTATAGCGGCTATGAAGTATTTATCCGCGAATTAGCTCCGCGGCTAGTTAGCCGCGGACACGAGGTAATTGTCTATTGCCGACGAGGCCTCTTCAAAGAGCGGCCGAAGTATTACAACGGAGTTCAGCTGGTCTACGTGCCAAACATAGAGACCAAGGAACTTGGCACGTTGTCACACACGTTACTCTGCATGTTTGACATGTTGTTCCGTAGGTTGGACTTGAGTCTAGTTGTTAATGTTGGCAATGCTTTTCACTGCATCATCCCACGTCTCTTTGGGATCCCGTTTGCTATCAATGTAGACGGATTGGACTGGAACCGCGACAAGTGGGGTTCTCTCGCAAAGAAATATTTCTATTGGAACGCTAAGTATGTGGGGCGGATTTGCCCAACCGGCGTAGTAACCGATGCACAGGAGATGCGTCGGATTTACCTCGAAGAGCTTGATACCCCTAGTACCTGTATCGCATACGGTGCAGACCTAGAGACCACAACCGATTCCGCAGCGCTGAGAAAATACGGCCTGGAACCGTTTCAGTATTATTTGATTCTAAGTCGAATGGTTCCGGAAAATAATGCTGATCTTATCGCGCGTGCGTTCGAGAAGGTGCGGAGTTCGAGAATTCTGGCGATTGCGGGCGACGCGAACTATCGTAGCGCGTTTGTCGATCGCCTAAGACAGACTCGCGATCAGCGTGTACGCTTTATCGGCCACGTCGGTAGTGCAGATCATGTGAAAGAGCTTCATTGCAACGCTTATGCTTACGTCCATGGACACAGCTTGGGTGGGACGAATCCCTCGCTGCTGACGGCGCTGGGGTGCGGAAATTGTATCCTTGCTCTGAATACACCCTTCAATCAGGAAGTGTTGCAGGACTTCGGTATCCTGTTCGACCGAGACCCCGATGACCTGGCGCGAAAACTGCAACACATCGAGGACTATCCTGAGCAGGCAGCGGGATATCGGCTTCGGGCCCCCGACCGCATCCGTCAGGCCTACACTTGGGAAAGAATCGTCGATCAATACGAGGAACTTTTCCTTCAGTTGGCGTCGGGTGAAGATCCCACGCGGGTCCATTCTAGCTGCAGACGCGCGCCCGCAGTCCTAGGTCAGGGGGCTAGAGATATGGTGAGTGCGTCTAAATCTCAATCTTCTCCTTGAGTGTAAATCAAAGTAGTACAGCAGAGCGCAGTTCCAATTGAAGGGCGGAAACAAACACGTACCTTCGATAATCTTTTCAGAGAGGTCGGGGAGAACGACTGCCGAACACGTGCAACTTGGCAGTCAATTAAAGACATCCCACCCTTCGCCTTCCAGACCGTCGCTTTGCGATCTTTCGATGGCTGAGGCCTACCTGCGCTCCTGCGCTCCCCCGGTTTACGCAAAGAAGTTACACTTACGTCACATGGGTCGTGCCCGCATGGTTGATGGCTCCGACGGCCTATTGATCGGCCTGGCAGCGTGTGTCCTGGGTATTGCGCAGGCTGTGCAATTCCTTGCCAGTCTCACTCACATTCCCCCACAGACAGTCAGACCCCTCGAGAGAGTTCCTGAACGAACCTGTTACGACGTTTTCTTGAAATATGTTATTGACGTTCTGTGCGTTTTTTTCGTAAAAGCCAAGAACGGTGGACCTGCCGGTTGGCCGATCCGCGATGATTTTGTTCCGCAAAACACGGGCACGCTTGACGTTGCCTTGGAAAAGCAACCCGTAGATCGTCTTTGGAGCCACCGTCACGGTATTGTCAAGGATGGAAAAATCAGAGAAATCTCCGTTTCCGCCGCCGATCACCAAACCGTACGACAGGGGACGAGTGATCTGATTATGGGCGATTACAATCCCGCTATTTTGCCAGCTATCGATGTTGAAGCCGTAGGTGGTCTCGATGGCCTGATTGTCGTGAAACTTCACATTTGTCATACTCCACCCACCATAACCAATATGATAGCCGATCACCGTGTTGTGCCGAATCTCTCCCCCGCCGCCGGCGATTATGATCGCAGTACAAAGACCCCCGGCCCAATGGTCCATGGTGACGTATTCGATGAGATTTCCCTGATTCTCGGGATTCGGGGTCTGTGAAGTGATGCCGACGGGGAAATCTTCAGGTCCTTCTCCGGAGGCATTCGTGACGTGAATGTTGTGGATCCACTGGTGACCGCGATTGGACCGCAACATGACCGCCAAAAGCTCGAGATTGGACTGGTAGCGCGGTTTAAGAGCGGGATAATTATCATCCAGAGTCAAGTCCGAGATCTCAACTCCAGACGAGTCAAAGTTGTAGGTGCCAATAATGATTCCCTCAAGGTATTGACCGGTCGAAGGATCGGCAAACAAGTCGGTGAGGCGGAGCGTAGTTTGATCCACCGCGGCGCCATGAATTCTCCAGCCCTGATTCACGGTGAAGCCGGCTGGATGGGATTTGTCAAGATGTCCTTGACCCAGAACGTAGTCGCGGGTGCCCTCAGTCTGAAACGTGCCCGGACCAATACAAACGATGAGGTTAGTGACACCGCTTTCGGATCGGCTGCGTAGAAGTGTGTCAAACTTCTCTGAAGTACTCCCATCAAAAGCGTCAGACGGGCCACCAGTGCCGGGCGTTCCATCGCGCCGATCTGCAACGAAAATGCTTGTGTATCCCGTTGGGGAGGGCCCAGAGCAGTCCGGACTTGAGAAGTCCGACTGCAAACGCATTGGGCGCGCAGCATTCGCTTGCTGCGCGCTTCCCGTCGACTTCAATGGCCAAACCAAGTTTCGCGTGCGGTTGATCTCATTTCCCAAAAATCCGATAGCCATCAAGAACGTCCACACCCAAACCTTCGATACGCTCATCGTAGTCACTCAGGTGGACTGCTTTTGTGCCGCGCCTGCTGTGCCGGTCTCCGTCAGAGTATAAAGTGCCTGGCTGGCTGAGTACTAATTTAGCGCTGCTGCTGCTATTACCGCATACGCCGCCGCATGCCGGCATTGTTTAATCCCAATCGAAAGAAGGCAAGCGACAGGTTTGCTCCGCAGACCATTTGCATTTCGTACTTCGTCTGAAATCCGGTGCCTGGAGGACAGTCTCAACCAAACTCTACAGATAGTTTGTCACCACCCAAGCATACTCGCCGTGTACTGAGCGAATAGAGCGTTCGGCATTGAATCTCGTCCTCTGCGCCAAGTTCATGGAACCGCCCCTCCATTCTGATGCAGCCATCTTCAGAATTTCTGTCATCCTGAGCGCTCTACCAGGATGACCTGCCATATCAACCCCGCCATTCCTGCCGTGCTTGCAGCCCAGCCAAACTCCACGTAAGGAGGACAAAGTGGTATCGCACTTCGCTGCGACACACGGGTAGGGCAGCCGAGGCTCGATGAACCCCCAGCTCTTCCGCCAGAGCCACGATGTTCTCGCTACGTTGCAGTCGCTCGAGCGCCATTCGACGGAACTCCTTCGGATAGCGTTTCCTTGGTCTCTTTTCCACTTGCAGTTCCTTCCCCTGCAAAGTACCGCTTATTCGAATGTCTCAGGGGAAGGGTTCAGTCCACCGCGGAAGAGTTCGATCCGGTAGAACGGCGCGAATCCTGCCCATGTGATCCAATCGTCCCGGCGCGTTAGGAAAAGATGCTGTGCTAGAATTTCCGGGATTTGTGACGGAGCGCTGACAAATGCAACGTAAAGCACTCATTACCGGAATAACAGGTCAGGATGGCTCTACCTTGCCGAGTTCTTGCTGGAAAAGAATTACCGCGTTTACGGTCTGGTTAGACGCAGCAGTACGATTAACTTTGAGCGGATTGCCCACCTGCAGGACAAAGTCGAGCTGATTCCAGGAGATCTTCTAGACCAGAGTTCCCTAATCACGGCCCTACAAAAAGCCGAGCCCGACGAGGTTTACAACCTGGCCGCGCAGTCGTTCGTTCCGACATCCTGGAGTCAACCCGTCTTGACGGGCGAGTTCACCGCGCTTGGTGTCACCCGCATGATCGAGGCGATACGCGTAGTGAATCCTGCCATACGTTTCTATCAGGCTTCCTCCAGCGAAATGTTCGGCATGGTGGACACATCGCCCCAAAACGAATCCACTAGGTTCTATCCGCGCAGTCCGTATGGAGTTGCCAAATTGTACGGTCACTGGATCACCGTGAACGCCCGAGAGAGTTACGGCCTATTCGCGTGTTCGGGAATTCTGTTTAACCACGAGTCACCGCGTCGGGGAATTGAGTTCGTAACCAGGAAGGTAAGTTACAGTGTTGCCCGGATCAAGTTGGGACTTCAACCAAAGCTCAAAATGGGCAATCTTGATGCGGAACGCGACTGGGGCTTTGCCGGCGACTACGTTCGTGCCATGTGGCTGATGCTACAACAGAATGTTCCAGAGGATTATGTGGTTGCTACGGGTGTAGCCCACAGCGTGAAGCAATTGCTCGAACTTGCCTTCGCACATATCGGACTGGATTACCGCGACTATGTGGAAGTGGCTCAGGATTTGTTGCGACCAGCCGACGTCTACCATCTTCGTGGAGACTATTCAAAGGCTCGCGAGCGACTGGTGTGGGAACCCGACGTCAGTTTTGAAAGGATGATCGAAATGATGGTTGACAGCGATCTTGATCTTTTGTCGAGAACCACTTCGAAACCGATATTTTCTGGAGCCTACTGAGATCGATCAACCTCCCGCTTCGACGGAATGAACTGAGACAGGGTGAACGATTGCGCATTCTCATCACCGGTGGAACTGGGTTTGTCGGAGCACACCTGGTCCGGTTCCTCAAATCGCGAGATTCTCAGATTTCTGTACTCGCGTCCGGCGGTCGCGCGGTCGGAGAACCGGGAGTGCAATATCACGAGGTAGACATCCGTGATGCCGAAGGGGTTCGGTCCGTGGTACGCGAAGTGAACCCTGACCAGATTTACCATTTGGCGGGTATTACCGCGGTTGACTTCTCCTGGACCCATCCGCGGCTAACCTATGAAGTCAACGTCTTCGGCGCACAGAACCTGTTTGACGCCGCATTGAATCTGCCTGTTCCCCCCAGAATCCTGAACATCAGTACCTCGCAAGTATATGCGCCTGCTTCCGGAAGCTTGACCGAGAAGAGCCCGCTTCGGCCTGATAATCCCTATGCTGCAAGTAAGGCAATGGCCGAAATGCTGGCGGCCCTCTATCGAGACCGCACCAGCGGAGGCATCATCACAGCCAGACCTTTCAACCACACTGGGTGTGGGCAGCCGCCGAACTTCGTGCTGCCATCCATCGCCAAACAGTTCGCCGAAATTGAATCGGGCTTGCGCCCTCCGAAGCTTAACCTCGGCAATATTGCTGTGGGACGCGACTTCACTGACGTCAGAGATGTGGTACGTGCCTACTGCATGCTACTTGAGAGCGGCAAAACATCTGAAGTGTACAACGTTTGTTCGGGTACCGCGATCCTGCTCTCTGACATCATAGGAATGTTCCAAACAATTTCCGGCATCGACATAACCGTCGAGGTCGACCCGGATAAAGTTCGGGCGAGGGAAGTCACAGAGATCTATGGTGACCCGGGCAAACTTCAGGCCGAGACTGGCTGGCACCGCCAAATCTCGTTGCAGAAAACCGTGGAAGACATGCTGAACTGCTGGCGATCGCAATGCCGGAGTCAAGACGCCTTAGCTAAGGTCTAGGAGTGGGCCGGGATAAGCTTTTGCCCACGAAGAATCAACACTTGTAGGCGCAGGCGATAGGTAAGTTGATTTTAGGCTATTAACTCTTTGCGACCATGACGCTAACGCAATGCGCCGCCGCTATTTTTCCTAAACAGTTTCTTGCGAAATCAGACAGCGATGACGGTGTGCCAGGAACCTTATTTCCTTCAGCAACCTTATTGTCGGTAACAGTGGCACTGGCGTCTCAAAGTCCCTCAGCCCATCTCCGGGTTGAGGAGCCTCTGTAGGCTGTAGGCTTTGACCTTTCTGCGCCTGTTCAGCAGCAGGAATGCGTATTGACACCACAGCTCGTTCCTACTGAGTCCGAATGGAGGCAAGATGTCTTGTGACTTCAATCTCTTTCTGACTTGGTCCCGAGCATCGAGTCCTTGTCGAGGCGTCACGGGTTCACTTAAGTAACTAGAGAAATCCTTTTCAGTGCTACATCCTGTGCTAGGATCTGTGGAAGTTAAGGGGTTTTTACCGAAACCTAACCGTTTGGTGTCCGGCAAGTCCCTTATTTTCAATCAGTACCATGCTCGATTTGGCTCGGCCCCGACTCGGCTTCCGCCACTTTTTTTGATGATTTAGGTGGGTTCGCGGATCGGGGTGAGACCGGGGCCTCAGGATGGGATGGCTGGGCTAAGCCGTCGTTCCGCACTTAGTTGTCCGGCGCGGAAAAGAGCAACAGCCGGGGGGAACGATCGGCGTCCAGAAGCGCACCGCCGGCCCTCGAAAAAGAGAGCGCAGGAGAGTTGGATCGCACGGTGGAGAAGAGACGGCAGAGAAGAGAAGGAAGATAGAGAATAGAGATATAAAGAAGAGAATAGGGAAGAGAAGATAAAGAAGAGCACGGCGCTCCGTGTGGAAGGGCCCGCGGACGGTGGAGTCAGTGAAAGAAAGCCCGCGTCATTACCGCCAATTGTGGATCGTGGCCCGCTTCGGGTGGCGAAGTTGTTAAAGGGATTCTTGCTGATCTTTTTTTGTTGACAAGGAATCATGGTTGCTGTATTTCTGTCGGGACTTGATTCGTCCAATTTGTAATTTTTGGGTGTAGTACTGGGGAGGATTACAAATGATTCACACTCGACACGTTCTGCGTGCGTTTTCAATCGTCGCATTGCTCGCTTTGGTGATGGGAGTTCTTGGCGTCCAGGCGGTGGCCCAGAATGCTGCTGGCTCGGCAGAAATGGGAAAGCCGACGTCGTCCACGGAGCCAGTCGTGCACGACCTTCCGCCCAACGTTCCCGGGCATACCGAATTCCTCGATTTTAAAAACGGGTTTCGGGGAATCGCTTTCGGAACCCCCGTGGGGCAGTTCAAGAATCTGGAGATTTTACACGATAGGGGCGCCATAAAGGCCTATCGCAAGACCGACGATACTATGGATATTGGAAATGTGACGCTTACGAACATCGTCTACATTTTCGTGCATGACAAATTTTATGCGGTTTCCCTCCACGCCGACGGCGGCTATAATGGCACGAACCTGCTGAAAGTGTTCCAGGCGGCGTTCGGCGCGGGTGCTCACCCGGAGGGGACGTCGGGAAAGTATTTTTGGGCGGGAAAAGTCGCAGGCGCTCACTTCTTTGAAGATGTGGAGCCGAACCACGAAGTGAGAGGATGGATCGGCAGCCTTGAGATCCAGAAAGATTACGACAAAGTGATGCAAGAGGCGTTCACGTCGGCGGCGCAACAACTGTAGTATTTGTTTCAACCATGGGCGGCACACGGGGAGGAAGCATGGCTCGTCTTCTATCGTTGTATGAGAGAATCCGTAACTGGTTCTTGGTGCTGATCGGACTTCTGATTGGCGTCCAGGCTGGTGTTCAACCGACAAACGCGTCTACCACCAGCAAGCCCCCGGCGGCGATCCCGGAGAGGTTGGCCGCAGTCCGAAGCCGCATGCAGGAGCTTCAGCAGAACCCTGCGCTGGATGAGAAGAAGAGCGATAAGGGCGACCCGACCCTCATTGCCCAATGGGGCAATCGTTGGGCTAACTGGAACAACTGGGGAAATTGGAACAATTGGGTGTCCTGGAATAACTGGGCAAACTGGGGCAATTACTAAAGGTTTGGCTGGATGTCGGACCTTGTCCGCTGGTGCCAGTCGCCCCGATCAGGGGTTAATCTGTAAGACTGTCAAGCTGCAACTAAGGTTTGGCTGGAGGTCAGGCTTTGTCCGCAGGTGTAACGAGTTGCCCCAATCAGGAGTCAGGCAGCAAAACTGTCAAACTGCTCGTCCTGCAGCCGACCCCTTTTTGCAACATCGACTGCGATTACTGCTATCTTGCCAACCGCCTGAGCACCAAGAAAATGTTACCCGCGCAGGCGGTTGAGATGGTCGACCGCCTTGTCTCAGCCGAGCTGGTCGGCTCCGACCTGAGCATGGTTTGGCATGCCGGGGAGCCGCTAACACTGCCTGCGAGCTACTACCGCGAGATATTTGCCGCACTATCGGCTCGCCGCTACCCCTTCACAATACGCCACTCCTTTCAAACGAATGGAATGCTCATTAACGATGAGTGGTGCGATTTTTTTCACAAATGGTCGGTCAACGTGGGGGTCAGCGTGGATGGGCCCGCCTCGATCCACGATGCCCACAGGAAGGACCGTGCGGGCAAGGGCACTCACGCCAAAGTCATGGAGGGGATTCGGACGCTGCAACGCCGCTCCGTTCCATTTCATGCGATTGCGGTGGTTACGGCAGAGTCACTCCTCCACCCGGAGGCGGTCATCGATTTTTTCCTGGATACTGGAATTGAGCGTGTCGGTTTCAATATCGAAGAACTCGAGGGGGCGAACAAAAGCAGCAGTGTTGCGGGCGACAAGGTTTCAAACGTTCGGCGATTCTTTGAGGTCATGGCGGGAGGCGAGGAACGCAGCCAGGGTAAGCTTACGATCCGTGAATTCGAGAATGCACGCGGAGCCATCAAGGGCAGCCATGTCCAGGACTGTCCATCGCCCGATTTGCGCAACGAGCAAACCATGCCTTACGCAATCCTGACCGTGGCATGGGATGGGTCGATGACAGCGTTCTCCCCGGAGTTAATTGACGCGAGCAGCAAGGACTACGGCGATTTCATCCTAGGCAACATTCTTCGCGATCCCATCTCGGACATTTTCGACTCGCCCAAGTTTAAGCAGATTGCCAACTCCATCGAGGAGGGCTGCAAGCGCTGCGCTCAAACCTGCCAATACTTTTCGGTCTGCGGGGGAGGAGCCCCGTCCAACAAGTATTTCGAAAATGGCAGTTTTGAATCCACCGAGACCATGTACTGCCGCAGTGTCATCCAGATACCGATTGACATCATGCTCACGCAAGCCGAGATGCAGCTTGGACTGTCGGTTCCCGAGGATCGGCCGGTGCAAACGGCATGAAAGCGCCGTGCGACGTGTATGTTATCGGGCTCGGCGTGTCCTTTCCGGAGCATTTGACCAAGCAGGCCGTGGATGCGATGGCAAGCTGTTCGAAGCTTTTCTCGATTGTCCAGGAACCTCTTCTCCCCTGGCTCCCGGCGGAAACAACGGGGAAAGTGGAAGTCATAAACCTCCTAGAGTCTTATGTGGACGGCACTCTCCGGATAGAAAATTACAATCGTGCAGCGGAAATGGTCCTCGAAGCGAGCGGCGATGGCAGGCCGGTGGGCTATGTCACTTACGGCAATCCCATGGCATACGACACGGTTGCTCAACTCATTGTGAAGAAGGCCTCAGAACTGGGGCGCTCGGCTCGCGTGGTGCCGGGAATCTC
>Ga0182015_10001080_pt1 | contig 37303 bp, 35 predicted proteins | sample 712P3MmetaG_FD_120478 | JGI IMG/M metagenome (GOLD analysis project Ga0182015, IMG submission 120478) | Permafrost microbial communities from Stordalen Mire, Sweden - 712P3M metaG | ecosystem: Environmental > Terrestrial > Soil > Wetlands > Permafrost | place: Sweden: Stordalen | collected...
CGTTCGCCACGCGCCCACACCCTGTATTGCTACAGAATGCTGCGCGTTCGACTTGCATGTGTTAAGCACGCCGCCAGCGTTCGCTCTGAGCCAGGATCAAACTCTCGTTTGAAATCTGGTGTTTCCTGCTGAGTGCGTCACCGATTCGCATCGGGAACGTCCCGGCAGGGAACGAACTTTTTAAATCGCTCGGTTATCTCAAATGTGGTCCGCGCACCGGTACACCCGGCACACGAACCGTAACCAAACGGGTTCTGGCATGTATCATCCGATTGTCAAAGAGCAGGTCTATCCAGGCCAGCTGGAAGGACTACAGACGAACCCCGATACTACCGAACCGATTACAGAGTGTCAAGCTGTAATCAGATCTTAATTTTGCTTCAACCTGTGGATTTCTTCGCCGCTTGTGGAGTTTAGTTGGCAGCGGTCGCCCAGATCACGGCAGAGCAGCGGGAGCATAAGGCAAAAGCGAAGTTCGTTCGCCTGAATCCTCGGCGAAGTACGCCGCCTCCGGCTTCAAATCATCCAAAATACTTTTGATTGTTGCACCCAAACTTCCATTCCGCGCCGCCGCATTTCCAGTTTCCACCGGGATTGTAACTTTCAATAACATGCGCATACCAACCCCTCCTTGGGCGGGCGGATTATACACCGGAGTCGGGACGAATTGTTTTTTGCGGGGCCGTAAAACGGACAGGATTTTTATTTCGCGACGACTTGATCGCGGATTCTTAAATACTTATCTTCAGTGATGATTCGCTTGGTCACCAGGTCGTGTTTGTCACCATACGGGCGATTTTCGATGATCAAGCGTGCTTCTCGCCTGCTGAGGCCCGGTAGAGTTAGCAAATCGCTTTCGCTGGCCGCGTTAAGGTTGAGCCGCTCGCGTCCGTCTTCGCCTTTGCTCCAGCCTTCTCTGATTCCCTCGGCAGCCGCCTGGGCATCCTGCACAGCGCGATCAGCCGCACGATTTAGTTCTTTGCCGGCGGCTTCGAGCGCGGGGTTGGCTCTGGCGGTGGCGTCAGCAGCATCTTGCCGCATTTTTTGCTCGCGCTCCTGCCGTTGCTGATCGGTCTCGCTCGCGCAACCGACACACCCGAGCAGCAACGTCAAAACCATAAGAGCTGCTGCCTGCGTCTTGAACAGACGAGAAATTCGCATCTCGTTCCTCCATGTAATGCGCGGATATTTGAAATTCAGAAGGGCGAGTGATAAACAATTCGCGCCCCCAAAACGACGCTTGCCAGCGAGCCAGAAGCGCTCCGAACGTTCAAGCTTTATTTTCAATCTTTCGGAGCAGAACTTAAATACCAAATTATCCCGCCGTAAAAGGCGGCAGACTCTCATTCGGGCATTCGCCGCCAATCAAAGCGTTTGCCTGAACGATTCCCCTTGACATAACCCCGCATCGGGAATTCAATGCACACGCTAAAGAAGGAACTGATCCCGCTAATTTGCGGAACCTGCAGGTTTAAGCTAAGGAGGATCTTCATGAAGCGAAATTGGATTTGGTTGTTGCTCGCCGTGCTCTCGCTGGGAAGCGTAGCGTGGTCGCAAGCCGGCGGCACCGAAAAAGCGGTCACCGCGCTGGAACAACAATGGCTCAAAGGACAGCAAACAAATAATCCCGATTTAGTCGCTCCGTTACTCGCCGATAAAATCGTGGTTACGCAGTCCGACGGAAAAGTCTATGACAAGAGCGAAACGCTGACATTTTACAAAAAAACAAAATGGGAGAGCGCCGAATACGGCGACCTCAAAGTAATGGTATTTGGCAAGACTGCCATCGCCACGGGAAGCTTTAAAGGCAAGGGCACTGGCGCCGATGGGAAATCCTTCGACGATAATGATCGCTGGACCGATACCTGGGTGGAAATGCCCGACGGCAAATGGGAATGTGTGGCCAGCCAAACCTCCCCGATAAAGATGTAAATCACATTCAGTTATGATTAAATCGGCCGTCCTCTCGGCAAAGGCGGCCGCTTCTTTTTTTCATCCGGAGCCGACGCACACCAGGTTCCTGCATTGCTGAAAATCGAGTGAAAGAGATCGAACCAAATCTACCTCGCGCAGGTTATCGAGCCATCGACCTGGATAAAAATCCTCCGGTCCTAAGAGAAAATCCGGTGCGTGCACAGCACTCTGTACTTCTCTCAAACGGAGCCTGGCAGGGCTGGCGCGCCCGGAGAGATTCGAACTCCCGACCCTCTGGTTCGAAGCCAGATGCTCTATCCAGCTGAGCTACGGGCGCGTTTCGATCAGCGGCAAGTTTACGTAAGCCCATCCCTCATACGCAACCACAAGTTCGCATCCGAAAGTGCTGAAACGGAGGCGCCATGAATCTGTCAGCCGCTTCCGAGAAACGAAACGCGTTGTGCATCGGGCCGGCGCGCGGCACACGATAGGAACTGGAGTGGCTGCTTCGATTAGCTCGAAAAAGAGTCAAAGGTCAAAGCCTGAGGAATCGAGGACAGTCAGTGTGGATGGAAGCAATTCTGTAAGGAGTGGACCATGGTAGAAAAGACGTGGTTCCCCTTTCCCCCGAGCAGGCCCGCCGCGCCGGCGACTGCGACGGCAAGCGCGCCAAGCGTCACGGCGTATTCGGCAAGATCCTGGCCTTCATCGCTGAACCAAAGATTTCGTAGAAAATTCAACATAGAACGTCCCGTTCCACCGAGAGGTGAACCCATGGCCTCCCCCTTTCGCCAGCAGTCCCGATTGATTGGGCTAAACCTACCGGAGACCCGCTTGGTACTACTAGGACTCAGCACTTGGCCTGCCGATACGCGATCCGCTGACAAACTGGGGCTAGTTGGGTTGTCCGAACTGAGCGTCGGTGCCCCCAGGGCTAAAGCCATTGATTTTGCGTCGCTTAGGGCATCACTGAAGCCGCGCCCTGACTCAAACCAATTGTTCTCGCAAGACTCTCGTCGTTCGAGCCGGACGGTTCAAAGGAAATTATTTGTCCTTCTTGTGCAATTAGGGCAGCTTTTGGGCGTCGAAGACTTTCCACTGTGGAAGATGACTGTAATGTAGGCCGCATGCGAACATGCCTCGCCAACGGATAATTCTTGAGCCCAACGCGGATTTCTCCGAGCCGTTCCTTTCGGATACGAGCCGGCTCATTCTTGGGGCAAGCGCACCCGATCTCAAGACAATCGCGGTGCTTCATGTCCTTGATAAGTCGCCGGCCCGCTGGCGGGCATAAAGGAGGGCGACGCGATCGTCACCGTGAATGGGGAGGAGGCGTCGAGTGTCGGCCTGGAAGGCATACGCCGTACTTTTTCTAGAGCCGGCGTTGATCGTTTGCGCTTACAACGAAATCAATATTGCGACAAACGCGCCGCTCTATTAAAAACCGGGGCTCATCAATTCGGAACTAACTTCGTTGACATCATTTTATGTTTATTTGAGCGCTGTTTGGTGAGCCCCATGGCGAAGCCAGCCACGAAAGCTGTCTAGCCCGGCGCATGTTGACGTTCCTCATGTATTGCTCTTCATCAGCTCTTGGCCTTTGTTTACCGCACAAGGCGTCTTCCCCACTTTTACTATCTTTGTTTACCCATTCCCTGAGTACCTCTCGCTTCTGTTCCGCCAACTTCAACGCACGCGCCTAAACTTAACAAAAGCAGGAATTAGGCCTTTGGCTCAGAACGCAAGCAACCTTCTGCGGATCCCGGTGTTAGATACAGTAAGCGATTCGCGAGCTTTTATTCTAGCGCGGCCCCCAATCAGCCCGGGGTTTACACCATCACTGTTACGGAGGAATTACCATGAGTAGGTTCGCAGCCGTTCGAGCGCTTTTGCCGGTTCTGCTTCTCGCAGCACTGGGATTCGCGATGACGCCTCCCGCGTCCGCGCAAATCGCTGTAGGAATTTCAGTTCGCGTAGCACCGCCGGTGCTTCCGGTGTACGTTCAGCCCGCTTGCCCGGTGGAAGGCTACCTGTGGACCCCCGGTTACTGGGGTTACGCAAATAGCGATTACTACTGGGTCCCCGGTGTTTGGGTCGCCCCGCCGCGAGTCGGTTTGCTGTGGACTCCCGGTTATTGGGGATTTGCTGGCGGTCTCTACGGATTTCATGCCGGTTACTGGGGCCCGCACGTCGGCTTTTACGGCGGCGTGAATTACGGTTTCGGTTTTGGCGGCGTCGGATTCGTTGGCGGCGCATGGCGCGGCGGGCACTTCGCGTATAACACCGCCGTGGTCAGTGTCAACACCAGCGTAATCCACAATACCTACGTTGATAGGACGGTGGTCAACAACACCACGGTCAGCCACACCAGCTTCAACGGTGGCCCTGGAGGAATTTCCGCCAGAGCATCGACGCAGGAAGAAGCTGCGGCCCACGAAGAGCACGTTCAACCAACAGCAGAGCAGGTCTCTCACGAGCACACGGCAAGCACCGACCGTTCCAATTTTGCGTCGGTAAATCACGGAAAGCCTGCCACACCAGCGATGAGCAAAGTTGGCGAGCGCGCCCAAAACCAGCAGGATCGCGTTGCCAATGGCGTTCGATCCGGGCAGATGACGCCAGGCGAAACGAAGAACGTGGAATCGCGTGACGCCAACATCAACCACGAAGTGAGCGCCGACCGCAAAGCCAACGGCGGCACGCTGACTCCGGCGGAACGGCAGCACGTGAATCAACAGCAAAATAACGTGAGCCACTCCATCTATGACGACAAGCACAACGCTGCCACCCAGCCCGGCAATAAAAGCGAAGTAGGCCAGCGGCAGCAAAATCAGCAGGACCGCATCGCCAACGGCATCGACAGCGGCAAAGAAACCGCCGGCGAAGCGGCACGAAGCGAAAACAACGAACAGAAAATCAACAAGCAGGTGAATCAGGACCGCAAAGCCAACGGCGGAAAGCTGAGCCAAGGGGAAAAGAAGCAAGTCAATAAGGAGCAGAACAAGGAAAGCAAACAGATTCACAATCAGAAGCACAACAATAACAACGCAAAAGACAAGTAGAAAACAGCCCACACCCCTGGATCTGCCAAGGGCAAAGGGTATGCGCCGTCAGACAAGGTGCTGGGAAAAAAGACGGGAGGCGATAAGGCCTCTCGTCTTTTTTTTATGCTGCCGTAACAAATGCGCCTGGCTCGGATAGCATCGTTTGCCTATTCCGGCGAAAATTAAGTTAGACAATGTAATTCAGACGCGTCACTACTTCGGATAGGGATGCCCGGCGAGGATCGCCAGCGCACGGTAGATTTGCTCCGCCAGAATCACGCGCGCGAATTCGTGGGGCATGGTGAGAGTCGAAAGGGAAATACTCTGCTTAGCGCTGGCGCGAAGTTCCGCGGGAAAGCCCTCGGCGTCACCGCACAAGAAATCAAGTTCGCGGACTCCTCGATCGCGCAGATCGCCCAACCATCGGGCGAATTGTTTCGAGTTAAATTGTTTGCCGCCAGCGTCGAGCAGCACGATTGTCGCAGCCGAATCGATTCTCAACTTGCGCAGCGCGGCAGGTCCGGCATCACGGAGTTCGACAATTTCACATTCCACGTAATGCTGCACGCGGCCAATGTAGTCATCGATTAAATCACGCGCCTCTTCGCGGCGGGTCTTGCCGAGCATGATCAGTCGGATCTTCATCTGCAGTTCGAAGAGCTGGCGAGGCGCTGGCGCTGCTAAAGCAGACCGTACTTCTTGCGTTTTTCCAGCAGCGTTTTACGGCTGATCCCGAGAATATCGGCGCAACGTCCAATTTTGTAGCGCGTCGCTTCCAGCGTCGCCTTGATTACTTCGCGTTCCACATCTTCCAGCGAGCGCAGTTGCCCGCCCGCGCTATGTGCGCCGTCACTAGCTCGCACGATTTCGGGGAAATCATCCAGCCGCAATTGCGCCTGCTTCGTGAATACCAGCGCGTGTTCCACCGCATTCTTCATCTCGCGCACATTTCCCGGCCATTCATACGCCTCTAATTGCCCAAGCACACTAGGCTCAAACGACGCATCGGCGTGTCCGTGCACGGGCCCAAGGCGGCCCAGAAAATGCGCGGCGAGTTCCGGAATATCGGCGCGGCGTTCCCGCAGCGCCGGAATTACGATAGCCAGCACATTCAGGCGAAAGAAAAGATCCTCGCGAAATCGCCCATCCGCCACGGCTCTATTCAAATCCGTATTTGTCAGCGCGATCAAACGCGCGTCCATGAGTATTGTTTCCGTCCCGCCCAGGCGCTCAAACGTGCGCTCCTCCAGCACGCGCAATAGCTTCGCTTGAATACCGGGCGACAAGGCCGCGACTTCATCCAGCACGATCGTCCCGCCCTGGGCCATTTCCAGCCTCCCGAGTTTTCTCGTCACCGCGCCGGTGAACGCACCGCGCTCGTGGCCGAAAAGCTCGGACTCGACCAGCTCCGCGGGCAAGCTGGCGCAATCGATTTTCAAAAACGGCGCATCGCGGCGAGGTCCATGCTGATGAATCCAGCGCGCCAGTTGATCTTTGCCCGTCCCACTTTCGCCGGTGATCAGTACAGTGGTTGCAGCGCTGGCAACTTTTTCCGCCAGATCGAGAACGTGCTTCGAGGCGGCATCGAGTGCTATCCACGGCACGGTAGCGGCAGTCATGAATTGATTTTCGGCGCGGCGTTAGTTCTTACACAAGCTTTGTAGCAGTGGTGAAAGCGTGGGAGGCGGTCCATCTCGGTATTCCAGCTGTACAGCTTATAGTCGCGGCCGCCAGCAAATGCCAAAGCGCTCATTGCTGAGTGGCGTTGCCTTCGGAATCGTTTCGAAACTCGGGATTTCGCGTCCCGCCATCTGATTTTTCTCTTGTAGCAGTAGGATTCAGCGGATCGTGGAAATCCACACGCTCCGCGGTGCGCCATAAACGTTCCAGATCGTAATACTGCCGCGCCCGCTCGCTGAAAATATGCACGACGAAATAACCGTAATCGAGCAGCACCCATTCCGCGCTCGATTTACCCTCGCGATGCGCCACGCGCCTCCCATGATGCTCCAGTTTTTCCTCGATGGCTGCACCGATAGCTTGAATCTGAGGTTGGCTGGAACCGGAGCAAAGCAGAAAATAATCCGCGAACGCTCCCGAATTACTCAGATTCAGAACGGAAATATCCAGAGCTTGTTTATCTTGCGCCGCTTCGACCGCCAGCCGGATTTCAGGATCGAGAGAGTTAGGTGTCACCGATAGAGGGCCTGTCCAACAATGTATTCCTCCACGGGCGCGGGCACAAGCCCATGGATGCTTTGGCGGCGGTCCAGCCGCTGCCGGATTTCCGTGGAAGAGATTTGGCTCGATACTGTAGTCAACAAATGCACTACTGATTTGCGCAAATTGATCTTGTTCGGATCGTCCGATTTCGTGCGGCCGAGTTTTTCCGGCGGAATCACCAGGCGCAAAGCGTCCAGTCGAAAGCCCGGCCGGCTGGCAATAATGAAATCGCAGCAATCCAAAAGACCCTCGTAATTTTTCCAGGTCGGAATTTCAAGAAATTGATCCGCGCCCACAATAAAAAACAAATGATCGTCGGGATGATCTCGCCGGAAACGCCGCACCGTATCGATCGTGTAAAAAATGTGCGGCGTCGCACTGTCCATGGGAGCCTCAGCCAGCGAAGGATGAAGATACGAATGATTCGCGCAGCCCAGCGCCACCATGGCGTATCGGTGCACAAAGGGCGTCAGCGCGGGCTTGGTCTTGTGCGGCGGGCGTGAAGATGGCACGAAATGTACGGCGTCGAGATGAAAGCGTTTCTGGGCCGCCTGCGCCACGGCGATGTGTCCGGAATGAATGGGATCGAACGTGCCGCCGAAAAGCGCAATCGAACGCCGATGCGCGTGTCCGTGTGTTTTATGCGCCGCGTGCGATGTCAACAATCCTCCGGCCTGGGCGCTGCGTGACTTTCTTCGGGACCTTCGGAATCGCTCGGTGAAGACTCGGCCGCAGCGGCACTTGCGCCGGACGGCTCCTCCACCTCGGCTGGCATAGCCGGCTTCGGAATACGATCCAACGCGTCTGCCATTGCGCGGACCAGTTCCGTAATCCATTCACCGGTCGCGGAAGACACTGCGTAAAATTCCAGACCGCGCTGCGCGGCAAATTTACGCAATTCGTCGAGATGTTCGCGATTGGTGGTCGCATCGAGCTTGGTTGCAACCACAATCATCGGCTTTTCAGCCAGTTCCGGACTGAACGAAGCTAGCTCGTGCATAATGACTTCGAAATCGTGAATTGGGTCTCGGTCGTTCGCATCGCTGGTATCGACAAGATGCGCGATCAAACGCGTGCGTTCCAGGTGCTTCAGAAAACGCGTCCCCAGCCCTGCGCCTTCGTGCGCGCCCTCAATCAGCCCGGGCACGTCCGCCACAACAAATGTCCGCCCCTGACCGGGCACAGCGTCTGGATCGGCCGACACAACGCCAAGGTGCGGTTCAAGAGTTGTGAAAGGATACGCAGCGATCTTTGGCCGCGCAGCGGAGATGCGGGAGATCAAAGTAGATTTGCCGGCGTTAGGAAAGCCAACCAGTCCGACATCGGCCAGCAGCTTCAACTCGAGGCGCAGCGTCCGTTCTTCTCCAAGTTTCCCGTCTTCGTGTTCACGCGGCGCCTGGTGCCAGGGCCGAACGAAATGCGGATTGCCGTTGCCGCGTCCGCCATGCCCGCCGCGTGCTGCCAGCACACGTTGCCCGGGCTGCGTCAGATCGAAAAGCTGCTCGCCAGTATTTGCGTCGAACACAACGGTGCCCACGGGAACTTTCAAAACTAAATCTTCAGCCGTCTTGCCGTGGCAATTGGAACCCTCGCCATGTCCGCCGCGCCCGGCCTTGAATTCGCGATTGTAGCGATAGCGTAGAAGCGTGTTGTCATGCGGGTTGGCCTCGATAAACACATCGCCGCCATTTCCACCATCGCCGCCCGAAGGCCCGCCACGCGGCACATACTTTTCACGACGGAACGCGACACAGCCGTCGCCTCCATCACCAGCCTTAATCGAAATTTTCGCTTCATCCGCAAACACAAATCACCCGCCAGTCGAAATCACTACTCGAAACAACTGGATCAATCGGCGCCACGGTTATGTAGAGACCGTGGCAGAACCACCGGTTTTAGATGCGGCAAAGACCTAAACGCGTCCGCACAAATTGCATCCAATCTCTACTCGCTCAGAAAGACGGATGCATCACGCCGCCGCTTTGCCCAAAAACAAAAATACGCGCCCATGTAATCGAGCGCGTATCGAAAATTCAAATCGTTAGTTTGCAGTAGCAGATTCTAAAGCCGCTTCCGACCGATCTGCGCCGCCCACTTCAGATTCCTCGGCGGGAAACACACTTATAAACTTTCCGTGCGCCCCCTTATCCTCAAACCGCACTACGCCGGTAATCGTGGCAAACAGACTATCGTCTTTGGCTCGGCTCACGTTCCGCCCAGCTTTATACCGCGTTCCACGCTGGCGAATCAAAATGCTGCCGCCGGTAACCAGTTGCCCGCCAAACCGCTTGATCCCCAGCCGCTGTCCGTGCGAATCGCGTCCGTTTGTTGAAGACCCGCCGCCCTTTTTATGTGCCATGGCAAACCCCTACGAAATTTGAATGTCGCTGACCTGGACAGAAGTGTAATTCTGCCGGTGCCCGCGCTGAATATTGTATTGCCCGCCCGTCTTGTACTTTAGAATCTTGACCTTAGGCCCGCGATCCTGCGCCACGATTTTGCCAACCACTTTGGCCTTGGCGATATCGTCGTTCGACGCGAACTTTTTGTCGTCATTGCGCACGGCAAGCACTTCATCGAACGTGACTTTGCCGCCGACTTTCCCCTCGACTCGCTCGATGCGAATCGTCTTTCCCTCTTCCACGCGATACTGCTTCCCGCCACTACGAATCACGGCGTACATACTGCCTCCCGAAGCAAATGACAAACCCCAAGTATACGTGTCGAAAAGGGCTTCCGTCAATGAAAGACCTGATAGTGCGTCACGCAAAAGATGCAAAACCACGCAAATAGGCGCGACAAACAAGAAATCGGCCGCCGCACCCCGCATCTACGCAGTATGACCATGAAAAAAGTAAAATTAGGTTCGCAAGGCGCTGTCGTCTCCCGCATGGGGCTCGGCCGCATGGGAATGCGCCGCAGCAAACATGGAAGCAATCGACCGTTAATCGCTGCCGCGTGGCCGAAGTTATCTATCGCCACCTGCCCTATGAACATTCAGCAGCAACGCGAAACAGTCGAATATCGCCGTCGCAGCGCGTCCAGATAAAAATCCTCATGCGAAAGTGGTAAACGCCCGTCCATCGCGCCCCTCACGGACCTGAAGCTCGCCCCGTTCACCGCCGCTGTTTGAACCGAACGCTCATCAATCGCCTCCCGGTCCCAGGCGCGCAAATAATTCTCGTATGCCGCATCGCCAGTAACCTGGCGCAGCCACGACCAACATCTCACCCCGAACCTTGACGCACCACCTCGTAGCGCCTTGATGTATCGCACTCTTAATCTCCCTCGGCCCAGCGCGTCGCGATATACGGCGCTTCATGCAACACAGGTTTTTTCCGTCCGCTCACAATCGCAATCCACTCGCCAATCGCCTCCACCAACAAAACCAGAATCATCGTCGCCAGCACGGCGGTAACCGCGGCATCCAGACGATTATTGAAAATAAGCCGGTGCGTGATTGCAACTCTCTCCGCCGGCATGGCGCCTGCGGCAATCTGCGCGGTCAGCACGCGCGCCTGCGACAGAAACCCAATGCGCGGGTTGGCATCGAAGATTTTCTGGTAACTGGCGGTCATGGTGATGGCGATCAGCCAAACCATCGGCAGGAGTGTTATCCAAACCCAGCGCGTGCGCCCCATCTTCAACAAAATACTTGTCGCCACCACCAGCGCCACTGCGGCCAGCAACTGATTGGCAATGCCGAAGAGCGGCCACAGCGAATTAATTCCGCCTAGTGGGTCCTGCACTCCCTGCCACAAAAAATAACCCCACGCCCCAACCATCAGCGCGCTGGTAGCCAGAATCGCCGGCGTTGAACCGGATTTACCGAGCGGCTTCCACAGATGCCCGCCAAGCTCCTGCACCATAAAGCGTCCGACGCGCGTGCCGGCATCCAGCACAGTCAAAATAAAAAGCGCCTCAAACATGATCGCGAAGTGATACCAGATGCTCAGCAGCCGCTCACCGCCGATGGTGCCACTGAAAATTTGCGCCATGCCAACCGCGAGTGATGGCGCTCCACCGGTCCTGTCCAGCAAAGTGCGCTCTCCGACCCGCTGCGCCAGGGCAGCCATGGTCGCCGGATCAAGCGCAAAGCCCCATGAGCGAATCGTAGAAGCCGCGGCATCGGCTGTCCGTCCCACGATCCCCGCCGGACTGTTAATCGCAAAATAAACGCCAGGTTGCAGTGCACAAGCGGCAATCATAGCCATCACGCCGACAAAAGATTCCATCAGCATCGAACCGTAGCCGATCAGGCGCGCGTGTCCTTCGCGCAAAATCATTTTCGGCGTGGTTCCGGAAGAAATCAGTGCGTGAAAACCGCTGATAGCGCCGCAGGCAATGGTGATGAAGCAAAATGGAAAAATTTTCCCCGCAAAAACCGGCCCATTACCGTCCACGAATCGAGTCAAAGCCGGCATCTGCAAATTGGGACGTACAAAAATAACGCCGACAGCCAGCGCCGCAATCGCGCCCACCTTGATAAACGCGCTCAAATAGTCGCGCGGAGCGAGCAGCAGCCATACAGGCAACGCCGACGCGGCGTATCCGTAAGCGATAATCGCCAGCGCCAACGCTGGCCCCGAAAACGTAAATGCGCTCGACCACGCCGGCGATGCATTTACCCATTGCCCGGATACTACCGCCAGCATCACTAGCACGAATCCGCCGATCGACGCCTCCAGCACCCGCCCAGGCCGCACATAGCGAAGATAAATTCCCATCAGTAGCGCAATCGGAATCGTCATCGCCAGAGTAAAAGTGCCCCAGGGCGAATCCTTCAGCGCTTTCACGATCACCAGGGCCACCACGGCTAGAAGAATGATCATGATAGCCAGCACCGCGAGCACCGCAATCGTCCCGCCGCGCTTCGAAACCTCTTCGCGCGCCATCTGTCCCAGCGATTTTCCATCGCGGCGAATCGAACAAAAAAGGATGATAAAATCCTGCACGCATCCGCCGAGCGCTGCCCCCACGATCAGCCACAAAGTCCCAGGCAAGTATCCGAATTGCGCAGCGAGAGTAGGACCGACAAGCGGCCCCGGCCCAGCGATCGCCGCAAAGTGATGCCCGATCAACACCCACTTATGCGTCGGCACAAAATCGCGGCCATCTTCCAGGCGCTCGGCAGGCGTTGCGCGGCTGTCGTCCAGCGCCAAAACTTTCGCGGCAATAAATTTGGAATAAAACCGATAAGCTACAACGTAGGTGCAAACAGCTGCCACCACAAACCACACCGCATTCAGCGTCTCGCGGCGTTCAAAAGCGATAGCGGCCAGCGCGCCCGCTCCGGCCAGCGCGACGCCGCTCCACAAAATGATTTTCAAGAGCGATTTCATAAATCCGCGACACTCCCCGGCATCTTGAGCAACGCCTTCGGCGAATCGTACGCAAGGACAACGGAAGCGTCAATCGGGACTTGCTCAATTCGCGGATACATTTGCGGCAGGCCGGCAGGCTTTACGAATGCGCTTGACGGCAACTTTCGTGCTCGCGGCACGACGCCGGGCAATTGGTTTTATCGATAAAAATGTAGTTATGGCACATGGAACAAATCACTCCATAAATCGTCTCGCTGAATTGTTCGTGCGACGTTTGCGCGGCGTGCTCGGTGCGCGCCTGTTCGCGGCTGATGGCCATCGGCGTGCGCTCCTATGCGAATAGAAAAACATTCTAGCCGAACTCCAGCCGCCGCGCGAATTGACTTTCAGCCTCCCCAATCCTTACGGCGCCGCTACCCATATTCCGTGAGTCTGTGCTAATTTCGCCTGCCCGCGCAGGGAATTACGGTTTTTTTGAGGATCACATGAAAAGGATCGCCTGGATACCTGTCCTATTCGCGCTTTTCGTGAGTCTGTTCTCGACCGCCCCGGCCCGGTCGGGCGCGAAGCCCCATGACGATGACCAAAAGAAACCGGAGACCGCCAAGAAAAATCAATGGACTCCCGAGGATGTCGTGTATCAAGAAGACGCCGGGCAGTTCCGCATTTCTCCCGACGCCAAATTCGCGCTCTGGGTGAAAGGCACCGCCGACAAAGAAAAAGACCTGCGCGTCGGCAATCTTTATCTCTCCAATCTCGAAAGCGGGAAAGCAGTCCAACTCACGCGCGGCTCGGATGAAATCTCGAATCCGCGCTGGTCGCCGTCGGGCGAAATGATCGGCTACTTGAGCAATCACGCGCTGCCCAAGCCGAAGCCCGAGTTCGCCTCCACGCAACTCTGGCTGATGAATGCGCAAGGCGGCGAACCGTGGGCAGTCACCGAATCCACCCGCGACATTCAGCAATTTGAATGGCTGGACAACAACACGATCGTCTTCAGCGCCGAAGAAGAGCCTTCGTTCTACGAGCAACAAACGAAAGAGCACAAAGACGATTCCGATGTAGTAGACGACGCAGCGCACACCGCGCCCGTGCGCCTCTTCAAACTATCCATCAGTGACAAGAAAATCACGCGCCTCACCGACAATGACGACTGGATAGTAGGATTTGAAGTCTCGCACGACAAATCCAAGGCCGTGGCCGTAGCGCGCCGGGAACTAAGCTTTGCCTGGGATCAAAAAATTCCTCCGGCCACCTACATCGTGAACCTGGTTAATGGGAATCGGACCGAGATTTTCGCCAACGAGCGAATTCAGCCCGACGCAATCGAATGGGCGCGCGATGATTCCGGCTTTTACGTTGACGCGCCATATTCCAGCGACCCGCGTTTTCTCACTGCCACGGTTCACAAGATTTACTTCTACGATTTGGGTGCGGGCAAATCCGTGGAGGTGAATCTCGACTGGGACCGCGGATTTTTCCGCTCCCTGCAAGCCACCAGTGACGGATTTATCGCTCTGCTCGCGGATGGCGTCTACACCAAGCCAGTGCGCTTCACGCGCCACGGCTCGACGTGGTCCCGCAAGACAATCTCCAGTGACGATGACAAGCATTTTTTTAGTTTCGAATTAGGAGACGACGGAAGAACTTTGATTTACGAATACTCCACCGCCAGTGTGCCCACCCAATTCTTCCGCGCACGCCTGGACGGCTCAAAGATTGTTTCTCCACTGCAAATCACCGATTTGAATCCAGGGTTCAAAAATAAAACGATCGCCAAATCGGAAATTCTGCACTGGAAAGGCGCGAACGAGGACGATGTCGAAGGCATTCTTTTCTACCCCGACAACTATAAACAGGGTGATGCCTATCCTCTGATCGTCACCACCCACGGCGGGCCGGCGCTGGCCGATCACGATCAGTGGACCGAACGCTGGGCCTACGCTCCAAATCTGCTTACCCAACGCGGGGCTTTCGTACTGAAAACGAATTACCACGGCAGCGCGGGCTACGGCTTGAAGTGGGTGGAATCCATCTGCTGCGGAAAATATTACGACCTGGAAATTCCAGATATCGAACGCGGCGTCGATAACTTGATTTCAAAAGGCCTGGTCGATCCGGACAAAATCGGCGCGCAGGGCTGGTCCAACGGTTCGATCCTGTCGATACAATTGACCATCACCAATCCGGACCGCTACAAAGCCGCCTCGGTGGGAGCAGGCGACGTCGAATGGCTCAGCGACTGGGCCAACGTCGATTTTGGCGAATCGTTCGACCACTATTACTTCGGCAAAACGCCGTTGGAAGACCCTCAGCTGTACATCGATAAGTCCCCACTCTTCAAAATGGACAAGGTCAGGACGCCCACGCTGATTTTCTTCGGCACCATTGACCGCCAGGTCCCCACGGAAGAAGGCTGGACGCACTATCGTGCGCTCTACACCATCGGCAAAGCTCCCGTGAAATTGATCTTGTTCCCGGGCGAAGCGCATGGCCCCAAAAAACTCTCGCACCAGTTGCGCAAGCTGAACGAAGAAGACGCCTGGTTCGATTTATATTTATTTAAAACCAACCCGCCGGGAAATGAAGCTTTGAAAAAAGGATCGCCTCTGGACGTCGCGCTGAAGCGTCGCGCCGTTCAAAAATCCCGTGCGCTTTATGGCCTCGCCTTTCGCCCGCCTTCCATACCGGAAAATCCAGCGCCGGACGTGATGATTCCGGAAACAGTGGCGCGGACCGTCGACGGCGACAAGCGCATCGAGATCGGCCGTTTTGAAATCACGCGCGCGCAGTACGCGGCATTCGACCAGGAATATCAGGTTGCCCCGGACTCGGACAACTATCCCGCAAACGGAGTTACCTTCGAGCAAGCCAGGGCCTACTGCAAGTGGCTGAGTGACCTGACCGCCGAAACCTATCGCCTCCCCAACGAGAGTGAAGCGAAGGATCTTTACAAGCCACGCAGCGGAGAAAACACGCTCGATTACTGGGCGGGCTACACTCTGAATCCCGAAGACGCTCGAAAACTGGAAGAAAAAGTCAAAGAACTCCCCGGTGACGCGCCATTATTAAAAGAGGTAGGAAGTTTCACCGCCGATGGCAACGATGATGAAGAACTGATTTTCGATTTGGGGGGCAACGTAGCGGAATGGACCGTCACCGCTGACGGGTCAGGCAAACCGCAAGGCGGCAGCGCCGATCGTCCGAGCGACGCGACCACGCAGTATCAACCTGCAGACCCGGCGTATACAGGATTTCGTGTGATTCACCTCGGAGCCCAGCCAGGCCCGCAACCGAAACCACTCCCAACACGGCGCGCAAATCCGCGCACCGGAACCGCACCCTCACCGCAGTGATCTCCGCTCAGCGCGCTCCGCGTCTCTGCGGTGAAGCCGCAGCGGTGAAGCCTTTGGCAGCCCGCCATTAGTCACGCAGAACCGCCGGTCCAGATTGGCCCTTGCAGCACAGCACCAGCAGACATACCCTCGACGCATGACTCAATTCACTCCGACCAAGCGCACCAAAGTGCAGCGCCTGCCCGATCGCGGCAAATACGATTACGAAACAATCTTCGCGATACTGGATGAAGCCTTCGTCTGCCACGTGGGATTTGTAATCGATGGCCAACCCTTCGTCATTCCTACAAACTACGGCCGCATCGGAAACACTCTCTACCTCCACGGTTCCTCAGCCAGCCGCATGCTGCGCACGATTTCAGATGGCATACAAGTCTGCGTGACAGTCACGCTAGTGGATGGCTTGGTGCTTGCGCGCTCCGCATTCCATCATTCGGTAAATTACAGATCGGTGGTAATACTTGGCCACGCCAATCCAGTCGAAAGTCCGGAAGAAAAATCGCGCATCCTCGAAGTATTCACCAATCACGTAGTCCCCGGCCGTTGGAACGACATCCGCCAACCCACAGATTCAGAGCTAAAAGCCACATCAGTCCTGGCCCTCCCGCTCGAAGAGGCTTCAGCGAAGGTGCGGGTAGGACCGCCGAAAGACGAGGAAGCGGATTACTCCCTCCCGATATGGGCGGGAGTTTTGCCGTTAACAGTAGTGCCAGGCGCTCCCATCTCCGACCCAAAATTAATACCCGGGCTGCAACCTCCCGCAAACGTTAGAAGCTATTCGCGCACTGGCCGAAGCCCTCAAAGCAAATAACCACCCGCAGCGTTTCACTCCGGTGCACCGCGCAAGTCTTTTCCTGATCTTCCGATAAATCATTCGGGTACCCTTCTGCGAAAAGTCACGAAATGCTTTTGGTACCTCGCGCGATAAGCGCCACACGAGAGGACAAATGGACTTTTTACGTCAACTCTTCAGCCCCGGCGATTTTATGCCGCACGGCTATTGCTACATGTGGAATTCCGGGTTGGTGTGGCTGCACGTCATCTCCGACTCCCTGATCGCTCTTTCTTATTTCACCATTCCATTCACGCTGCTGTGGTTCGTCCGCAAACGCCGCGATCTCCCGTTCAGCTGGATCTTCGTGCTGTTCGGCGTTTTCATCGTCGCCTGCGGCTCGACGCACGTAATGGAAGTATGGAACCTCTGGCACGCGCAATACTGGCTGGCGGGAATTCTGAAAGCTGTCACAACAGTCGCTTCCGTTTCCACCGCGATTCTATTGGACCGTCTCATGCCGGCGGCCCTCGAGCTACCCACCGCGGCGCAGTGGATTCGAGCCAATGCCGCACTGAAACAGGAAATCTACGAACGGCGCGAACTGGAAATTGACCTGCGCATAAACGAATCTCGCTATCGCGAGCAAGCGGAGCTCTTAAACATCACGCATGACGCCATCTTCGTGCGGACTTTGAAAAATCAAATCACCTATTGGAATCACGCGGCGGAACTGCTCTACGGCTGGCCAGCGGAGGAAGTTCGCGGCAGGACTACCCACGATCTTCTTCAAACTATATTTCCGCAACCTTTAGCGGAAATCGATGCGGAGATTTTCACAAAGGGCTATTGGGAAGGAGAATTAATTCACCGCTGCCGTGACGGCTCGCAGGTGACGGTCTTCAGCCGCTGGGCGTTGCGCAGGGGCGCCGACGGTATACCTAACGGAGTCCTTGAGAGCAATCGCGACATTACGCAGCATAAGGACGAAGAGCAGAAATTTCGCAATCTGCTCGAAACCGCGCCCGACGCCATCGTCATTGTCAACCATACCGGCGAAATTCAGCTCATCAACGCCCGTACCGAAAATTTGTTCGGCTACTCACGAGACGAACTTCTAGGCCAGCCCGTGGAAATATTGGTTCCGCGGCGTTTTCAAAGCCAGCACACGGGCCATCGCAATCATTTCATTCACGCGCCGCAGTCCCGAGAAATGGGGGCGGGAACCGAACTGTACGGACGGCGCAAAGATGGCGCCGAATTCCCCATGGAGATCAGCTTAAGTCCGCTCGAAACTGCAAGCGGCACATTGATTACCAGCGCCATCCGTGACGTTACCCTGCGCCGGGAGATGACGGAAAAGCTGCGCCAGAACGAGATCCGCTTCCGCCTGTTGATCGAGGCGGTGGACGATTACGCCATCATTGGGCTTGATCCGTCCGGGCTGATTACCACCTGGAACACTGGTGCGCAGCGTTTGAAAGCTTATTCTACGGACGAAATCGTCGGCCGGCACGTCTCCTGCCTATACCCACTGGAGTATGTCGAACAGGGAAAACTGGAGGCCGAGCTACGCGAAGCCACCGTCGCTGGCCATGTGCAAGTCCAGGGCTGGCGCGTACGCAAAGATGGTTCGCATTTTTGGGCGGAGGTGGTCACCACCACGCTCCGCAGTCCTGGCGGCCAGCTCGAGGGATTTGTAAAAATCGATAAAGACATTACCGCCAGACGGGACACTGAGCAGCAAATCGCACAACTCAATTTGGCCCTGAGCCAGCAAATCACCGAGCTGGGCGCCGTCAATCAGGAACTGGAATCCTTCAGCTATTCCGTCTCTCACGACCTGCGTGCGCCCTTGCGCCACATTGATGGCTTCGCGCGCATTCTCGTCGAGGAGTATGCCTCCCAGATGCCTGCGGAAGCTCAAAGCTACCTGCAGCGCATCGTTCAAGGGGCAACTCGCATGGGTGAATTGGTGGATGACCTCCTGAATCTGGCTCGCATCGGGCGCCAGGCAATCAAGCGCGAACATTCGGACATGAACGCGCTGGTGAAAGACGCAATTGCCGAACTCCCGCCAGAATCGGAAGAACGCAACATTGAGTGGCGCATCGAACCGTTGCCTGCATTGGATTGCGATCGAAACCTCATCAAATTGGTCTTCGTTAACCTTCTTTCTAACGCCGCCAAATTCACCCGCAAGCAGCCTGTTTCGGTCATCGAGGTCAGCTCCCGCCCTTCCCGGGGTCTTCCGGCCATCTTTGTTCGAGATAATGGTGTGGGCTTCGACCCGAAATATGCCGATAAGCTGTTTGGAGTCTTTCAGCGACTCCATCGTCAGGAAGATTTCGAGGGAACGGGTGTGGGATTAGCCACCGTCAGCCGCATCATTCACCGGCACGGCGGCGAAATCTGGGCAGAATCTACCCTGAATTCGGGAGCTACTTTCTTTTTCACTCTCGGTGCCCAAGCTCATTTGGCTATCGACCCGCGATTGCGGAGCTAAAAAATGGCTGAATCGGACGCGATCGAAATATTGCTGGTGGAAGACAATCCCGCGGATGCGGAATTGGCGCTGCACGCTTTGAAAAAAAGCAAATTGGCAAATCGCATCCTGCACGTTCACGACGGCGCGGAGGCTTTGGACTTTCTTTTTTGCCGTGGCGAATATCAAAACCGCCGCCGCGATCAACGGCCATGGCTGGTGCTGCTGGACCTGAAACTGCCCAAAGTCGACGGCTTGCAGGTGCTGAAAGAAATCAAAAGTAACGCAAGCACAAAAGCGTTGCCGGTCGTTTTGATGACCGCGTCCGCCGAGGAGCGCGACCTGGTGGCCAGCTATCAACTCGGCGTTAACAGCTACATCCAGAAGCCTGTCAACTTCACCGAATTCCAGGAAGTCGTTCGTCAGATGGGGATGTATTGGCTGCTGGTGAATAAAAGGCCGCCGGAAGCTGCATTTTTGTCTACTTAGGGGTGTTCAAACCATGCTTCGCGACCACTCAAAAGGTTCTGCGCTCCCATCCAAGCCCCTTAACATTCTGATTGCCGAAGACAATCCCGACGACTTGGCTCTGACCGTTCGCCAGCTGAAAAAATCGAGCATGGACCTTGCCATCGATTCAGTCAGCACACGCTCTGCCTTTGCCCAAAAACTCCGCGACCAACCGGTGGACATCGTTCTTTCCGATTTTCGTATGGTGGGATGGACGGGGCTGGACGCTTTCTCCGAAATCGTTACATCCGGCAAAGATATTCCGCTGATCCTCGTTACCGGCACGCTCGGCGACTTGAAAGCTGTGGAATGCATCAAAATTGGAATTGCGGATTATGTTTTAAAACATCAGCTTGCGCGCCTGCCCATGGCCATCCTCCACGCCCAGGAAGGACAAATCCTTCGTGCTGCGGAGAAGAAAGCCGCGCAAGCTTTGCGCGAAAGCGAGTCACGTTTCCGAACGCTGGTTGAAAATGCGCCGGACGCAATCGTCGTTCTCGATATAGACGCCGGAACCTTTACCGACTGTAACGACAAAGCATTGCGCTTGTTCGGGCTCACCCGCGAGGAACTGCTTCGATGTGGTCCCGCCGAACTGAGCCCGGTCCTTCAACCAGATGGCCGGCAGTCAATCGCCGCCGCGCGCCAATGGACGGATGGCGTGCTTTCGGGTGCCAGGTCCTATTTCGAATGGACTTATCGGAATCACCATGGTGACGAGATCCCCTGCGAAGTGCACGTCGTCCGCCTGGCATCGCCCGGGCGCAACCTCATTCGCGGCAGCATCCTGAATGTCGCCGAAAGAAATCGTTCCGAAGAAGCCCTGCGTCACAGCGAAGCCCGCTATCGCGGCCTGGTGAAAAATGCGTCGTATGGAATTTATTGGGCGGCGCTCGATGGCCGTCTTCTCGATGCAAATCCTGCCCTGATAGAAATGCTTGGCTACGAATCGATTGATGAACTTCTTCAGGTGGGCAATATCGAAGCGCTTTTTTGCGATGCAGTAGCGCCCCGGCTTATCGCCAATAAATATCGCGATCGGCAGCGCGGCGATTCCACCGTTGAATGGAAGCGCAAGGACGCCAAGATCATTACCGTCCGGCTCATCGGCTGGCGCTCCCGCGACCTGCTGCGCAAAACAGAATGCATAGAAACCATAGTGGAAGACGTCACCGAGCGCCTCGCACTTCACAAGCAGTTGCTGCAGGCCCAGAAATTCGAAGTCTTCGGTCAATTGGCCGGCGGTATTGCCCACGATTTTAACAATATGATCGGCGCCATTCTCGGCTGGGCGGAACTGGGCTTGGACGAGACCGAACCGGAATCTCGTTTGCATCGCCACTTCGACAAAGTTCGTCACCAGGCCATTCGCGCTGCTTCGTTGACCCGTCAACTGCTGGCCTTCGCGCGCCGCCAGATTCTGGAACCACGCAACATGGACCTTAATCAAAGCATCACCGAAACTCTCAGTCTTCTCGAAAAAGTAATAGGCAGCAATATTGAAATCAAAACTCAACTCGCCGCCGATTTAGCCCTGCTTCGGGCAGATCCCACCCAGGTCGAACAGATCCTGATGAATCCCTGCATCAACGCGCGCGACGCGATGCCCGACGGCGGCCGCCTGCGCATTGAAACCTCCTCCGTTTCCTTCGATGAAAAATCCTCCGCTTCGCACGCGTTCGCGCTTCCCGGTAATTACAATTTGTTGGCGGTCACCGACACCGAAACCGGCATGGATGCCGCCACACTCGATCGCGTGTTCGAGCCTTTCTTCACCACCAAGGAAATCGGCAAGGGCACCGGACTGGGCTTGGCAACCGTTTACGGCATAGTGCAGCAGCATGGCGGTTTTCTTCAGGTCCAAAGCAAACTCGGCGCAGGCAGCACCTTTCGCGTCTACCTGCCGATTTCCGCGGTTGCCGAAAAAACTTCGATTCCCGCGGAAGACTCTCGGCCGGTCCGCGGCGGCTCTGAAACCATTCTCATCGCCGAAGATCACGACGCGCTGCGCGAAATTGCCCACGAAACCCTCTCCAATCTCGGCTACAAAGTAATCGTCGCGTGCAACGGCGAACAGGCCGTCAGTGAATTCCGGAAGCTCGGACCCGACGGCGTCGATCTGCTGGTTCTCGACGTAGTATTGCCCAAAATCAACGGCCCGGAAGCTTACGCCCGCATCTGCGCAATTCACCCGGACATGCCGGTCGTCTTCGCCACCGGCTACAGCCCCGACATTGCGCTCCTCAATAAAGTTCAAGCCCTGGGCCTGACAGTGCTACAAAAGCCATACGTTCCCCGCGACCTGGCCCGCCGCGTCCGCGAAACCCTGGACCGCTGCCCGGTAAAAATCCACCACGCCTAACACCTCTCCATTGGAGTAGCCGTGAATTCCGTTAAAAGTCCACTCTGCACCGTAATCGAGCCCGAGAACGCGCCGTTTAAATGGAAGTCGTGGAAGCCACCTCTGATGCGAAGTCATACGTGCGAGGCTGGTTAAGCAAATTGCAAACGCCAAGGAGCGCAACCACGGGGACGAAAGCGGTCCAGTGGGAGCCTCCGCATTCATGCCGGGGAAGGAGCGCTTTTAGCGCTCCGGAAAAGCTGCGAGCTAGTCTTGCGCTTTAGCGCTGGGAGTTGGAAAACCTTGCGCCTGCGATCCCTGAAGCGACGAATTGCCCCGAGAAGGGTCGGGGTCTCCGGCCCGCTCCAGACGCCGCGTCCCATTTGCTGTTGACACCCTTTCGCGGCGCATGGTAATCAACCATGCAATCGTGGATTCTGGCGGAAACGCTGGATTGCCCGGGCGTCCAGGCCCACCACACGCAGGCCATATTCGCGACGCTCGTGCAACACCCCACCCACCCCGGGAGGTGGATGTCACCTGACATCTGCCTCCCGTTTTAATTTAAGGTAACGTAACGAACCCAGGGAACTTGCCCGCAAAGCCAACGAAGGAGTTATAATGCGCCATTCGGCGTGCGCGGCCCTGAAAGGCGCGTTTCGTGTCTTCGGCGAAAATCGGCTGCAGCGCTTGAGTGTCGCATCGCTGAGGGCCGTTACCAGTGATCGGCGTTACGCGCGGTCGCGAGGCCGAGGAGGTCTTCATGGGCCTGCAAATCACTACCCGCAAGTCAGGTGACGTCATCATCATGGACTTGGCTGGCCGCATCATCATCGGCCCAAGTAACGACGTCCTGGGCGCCGAACTGCGCAAATTAGCCCTGCCCGGCCCCTGTGACGTAGTCGTGAATCTCGCGGGCGTCCCTCAAATTGACAGCTCCGGCATCAGCACGCTGGTCCGTTCCTTCGTCACCTACGAACGTCAGGGCGGCGGCTTGAAGCTCCTGAATCCCACTGGCCATGTAAAAGAAGTTCTCGAACTCACCCGCCTGATTAAAGCCATCCCAGTCTACACAGACGAAGCGGAATGCCTGGCAGCCTTCCACGGCGGCGCAGCCCACGCCTGATCTCTTCGCAAATTGGCATGCTGGTCGGCGCAGGGGCTAAGGCTTTTCGCAAAGAGTCCTGCGAATCGGAGGGAATTTCTAGGCGTTCTTTTTCAGTTCCGCCAACACCAGTTTCGCAACTTCCTTCAGCGTATCGAATACGCCTTGTCCGGTAACCGCCACCGCTTCCACCGTTGGCTCGCCCTTCACCAGCAGCTCTTTCTGCAAATCCGCGATCGGCAAAATATTCGGCAAGTCTCGCTTGTTAAGTTGCAGCACGTAAGGAATCGTTTCGAAATCCAGATTGTGATCCTTCAAATGCTCGCGCAGATTTTCCAGTGTTTCCAGGTTCGCGTCCATGCGCTCTTCCTGTGAATCCGCCACAAACACCACACCATCGGCACCTTTCAGAATCAGTCGCCGGCTAGCCTCATAAAAAACCTGTCCAGGCACCGTGTACAGATGGAATCGCGTGCGAAACCCGCGCACTGTACCGAGGTCCAGCGGAAGGAAATCGAAAAATAAAGTGCGGTCGGTTTCCGTGGCCAGCGAAACCATCTTCCCCTTTTGACTCGACCCCGTATGCTCGTAAATCCACTGCAAATTGGCGGTCTTGCCGCCAAGTCCAGGACCGTAGTAAACAAGCTTGCAGTTGATTTCTCGCGCAGGAAAATTTATAAACGGCACAATTTCCTCAAATTAGGCAGCCTCGTACTTATAGCATAGCCCTGTACCTGCGGCCAACGCGCCCCAACGACACCTGATTCGCAACAGACACCCCGCCGCCCTCTTCCGCCACCTCCCAGGGCCCCTTTCGTGACCTAGATCCCATGCCTCCGGCGTGAACCGCCTTGCCCGAACCGCGCCGCGCACGGCTAGGTCGTCTATGCCAGTCTTTTGTAGGGGCGGGCGCGCCGATCCACCGGCAAAAATCCCAAAATGATCTAGAATCCTTCGCCAGCCTCGCTCATCTCTTCTGGCTACAGAAAATAAAATCCAACGGGAGACCTACACGTGAAATTGTTCGCGACACTAGCGCTCTTCGCAGCCATAACCTTGCCCGCAGTTACACAAGCGCAAACCCCAACCCAGCAACCAGCTTCGCCGCAATATTCAAAATCCACCGGGGAACCGGTCCCGCAGAGCAGCACCTTGGAAAACGCCCCAGACGCGCCCACACTGCCCGCGGACTGGTCTAAAAAACGGACCGAAAATCACGAAGCCATCGTCACGGATCAAACGCGCATCCACGTTTTCCGTCTGCGCCCAGGGGACGATCTGCTAGGCTCCATCCGCGCGTACGTAAACCAAAATCACATCCAAGCCGCGGTGCTGCTAAGCGCCGTAGGCAGCTTGACCCAGGCGTCGATACGTTACGCGAATCAACCCGAAGCGCATATACATACCGGACATTTCGAAATCGTGTCCATCACCGGAACGGTAGAAGAAGGCGGTGAGCACGTTCACCTGTCGATCTCAACAGGACAGGGCAACATGATCGGCGGCCACCTCATGACCGGTTGCAGGATCTATACAACCACGGAGGTCGCTCTCGCGGAACTCATCGGCGTAAAATTCACGCGCGAAACAGATCGCGAAGGCAGCGGCTGGGACGAACTGAAGATCTATCCTGCGAAGCCGTAAAGATATCCCCGTGACAACCTGCGCGGAAATCCGCGCTACGACGGCTGTCGGGTTCTGGCACCGCCATATTGCGCTGGCAACGCGGCCGTCCAAAACACTGTTCACAGCAATTATTTCGACGCCGAAACGAGTGTTTCCTTGCCCGCCACCACTTGCGCATGGCCGATAAACGCGACCAGCGAAACCCCGCCAATGATATTTCCAATCAGCGTAGGCACGAAAAACTGAAAAATATAATTGCCCCAGCTCTCAGCCCCGCTCAGAACCAGATAGAACTGCTTCGTCGAGCCGGCAATAATGTGATTGAATCCGCCGAGCCCAATCAGATATGTCAAAATGATGATGATGCTTACCCGCGCCGATTCCGCCCCGGGAAGCAACCACACCGTCAACGCGATCAGCCATCCCGCAAAGATCGCCCGCACCAATACTGTCCAGAATCCGCTTCCGGCGTGCTCCATGCTTACATTTGCGAACGCTTGATTAGCCTCGGGGCTGAAGAGTGCCGCCTTGGCAATACACCAGGCAAAGAGGAACGTTCCGAAAATGTTCGCCACCAGGATTACGGACCATAGCCGCAGAACCCCCAGGATTCTGTCCCAGGTGTACTTCGACAACAGCGGCAGAATCACCGTGAGGGTCGTCTCAGTAAAAAGTTGCTGCCTTCCCAAAATCACAATCAGAAAACCGACGCTGTATCCAAGTTTTGAAATCAACGGACTCCAAGACGCTTTCGGCAAGTGCCCGGCTAGCAAAGCCTCGGCAACCAACGAAAAACCCATGGACAGTCCTGCGGCAAGCCCCGACCATGCCAATGCTGCCGAGGGCCTCTTGAATTCTTCCTCGCCCTCCCGCCGTATCGTCTCGTAGACAATGTGCGGCCCTATGGCCAGCCGCTCCTCTACTTTTTTCTCCTCCGCGCGCGTGTTAATTGCCGGAGATTCTTCCAACAGCGAAGGTGTATGTTTTTCGCGTTTCATTTGTCCCTGTTTATACAGAGTTACTTCTGGTCAGCAAGGCACCCACCATAACCGCCCGCACTTTCCGCGTCTATCCTCTGTAACCTGTATTGCTTAGCCAAAGCCGGTATGCAACCGAACAAAATTCCCGAATTGGGAGTTCCTAAACTGAGCAGCTTGGAATTCATCGCATTGACGCCACTCCGCGACTTTGCTATGTTCCATTGTAGTTTTTGCGGAGAGTGCACGTGAAACGTCGCGCGATTCGAGCAACTCAACCTTCAAAGGCCCATAAAGTTATGAAAAAGAAGGACGTAAAGTCGAACGGGCGATCGAAGGTCGTCGCTCCCCCGGATCCCGACGCACCCGCAAAAGAAGCCCAACTGAAATTCTACGAAGAAGCCCTTAAGCACTTCCAGCAACAGAAGTTCCAGCGCGCCAAGCAGGGTCTCGAACGCGTTCTGGAAGGTCCCAGCAAAGAACTCGGCGACCGCGCGCATATGCATATCAAAATATGTGAGCAGCGCATCTCGCGCCCCCCAATTCCCGCTTTGAAATCCGCCGAAGAGCACTACACCCAGGGCGTAGCCCTCATGAACCTCGGCCGCTGGGACGAAGCGCGCGAGCATCTCGACCGCGCCCGCAAGTCAGCTCCCAAAGCCGATCACGTCGTGTACGCCATGGCCGCGCTCGACTGTCTTACCGGCGAAGCCGAATCCGCCATGCAGAATCTGAAGATTGCGATCCAGTTGCGCCCCGAAAATCGTTACCATGCGCGCAACGACGAAGATTTCGCTTTCTTGCAAGAGGATCCCCGCTTCACGGAATTGCTCTATCCTGAGCGAGACGGTTCGGCGAACTAAGCCTCAATTCTCGCAAAAAACGTTTCCGCCCAGCATATCTGCATAAGTATCCGCGAAATGGTAGGGATAACGTAGCGCGGCCGGTCTGGCGCAGTTAAGCCTGGCTTTGCGGCACCGGCGGAAACGAAACCGACGCATCCATGAAATTCCTTCAATGACCAAAATCTCGCAGCAACGAAATCGCGCTGTCCGCATCGTGGCTCTCGGCGGCGGCACGGGCCTTTCCACCGTCCTGCGCGGCCTGAAAAAATACGTCGCCAATCCCCAAGACCCCAAGCGCCAGCCAATCGCCGATCTGGCAGCGGTCGTCACCGTCACTGACGACGGCGGCAGCTCCGGTCGTCTGCGCCGCGAATATAAAGTCCTTCCGCCGGGTGACATCCGCAACTGCATGGTTGCTCTCTCCCAGGACGAACATCTGCTCGGCAAGCTTTTCCAGTATCGCTTTCCACTCGGTCGCGCGCTCGCAGGCCACAGCTTCGGCAATCTTTTCCTCACTGCGCTCACCAATGTAACCGGAGATTTTCCCAGGGCTGTCCAGGTCTCCTCCGAAGTCCTGGCGATCCGCGGCCGAATCTTTCCTTCCACAGCGCAAAACGTAACTCTGGAGGCCGAACTCGAAGACGGCTCAATCCTGCGCGGCGAAACAAATATCTCGCGCTCGCGAAAACGTATCCGCCTCGTCCGCCTTGTTCCGCGTCGCGTGCGCCCTCTTCCACAGGTCATCGCGGCGATAAAACAAGCGGACTTGATCCTGGTCGGTCCGGGCTCCCTCTATACCAGCATCATCCCGAACTTGCTGGTCGGGCAGGTCACCGACGCAATCGCCCGCTCGCGCGCCACTTGCGTCTACATCGCAAACCTGATGACGCAACCCGGCGAAACCCAGCACTATTCCGCGGCCGATCACGTCTCCGCCATCTACGAACACACCCGCAAAGGCCTCTTCGATTGCGCGGTTATAAACCGAAAACCAATTCCCCCGAAAATTCTGAAGCGTTACCGCGCACGAGGCGCCGAACCAGTGCAAAGTTCATTCGCGGAACTAAAACGCATGGGCCTGCGTTACGTCACCGGTGATCTTATGCAACACAATCAAGTAGTCCGCCACGACCAGGCACGGCTAACCCGCCTGCTCCTCGAAGAATTTGTAACGCGTCGCTTCCCGGAATGAACCGCCTTCGTTCCTGCACGCTCACTCCTCGTTAATTTACTAACAGCGTTGCTTAACAGATAATTAATAGAAGTGCATTCCACACAACACTAGTGTTACATTGCGGCCCACGCGGCGGAGCTTCCATGGAATGGTGCGAAAACGAAGAAGTCTGGCGGGAATTCTATCCTTTCATTTTCACTCCTGAACGGCTCGCTGCCGAAGCTGAGGAAGTCAACCAAATCATCAAACTCTCAAAATGCAACGCCGGGCGCGTCCTCGATCTTTGTTGCGGCATAGGCCGCCATTCGATGGAATTCGCGCAGCGCCGTTTCCAGGTAACCGGCGTCGATCGCTCTCCATTTCTGCTGCAAAAGGCGCGCGAGCGCGCACTTGAATCCAGCGTCTCGGTTGAGCGGGTCCAGGACGATATGCGGACCTTCGTTCGTCCACAGGCCTTCGATTTAGCCTGCAGCCTCTTCACATCATTTGGTTATTTCGAAAATGAATCCGACGATCTCAGCGGTTCTACGCAACCTGTCGCGCAGTCTCAAACCCACAGGCATGCTGGTCCTCGACGTGATGGGCAAAGAAGTCCAGGCTCGAACCTGGAAAAAATCCGTTTGCACCGACCTCGCTGGCGACTCGCTGGTATTGCAGCGCCTGGAACTCCTCGACGGCTGGAGCCGCGTCCATTCGGATTGGACCCTGATCAAAGACGGGCGCGCCAAAACCTACAATTTCGAATAATCAATTTATTCCGGCCGCGAATTAAAGGACCGTCTTCTGGCCGTCGGCTTCAGTGCAGTACAACTTTTCGGCGATTTGCGGGGCTCTCCCTACAATCTGGAGGCCCCGCGCCTCGTACTAGTCGCTAACAAATAAATATTAAAAGTCCCTCTCACCCCTAAAGCGCTCTAATGTTTTCCGACGACGTGCCCGCGCCCGTCGCGCATTTCATTTCCCTTGAAGTGGTCCACATGGCCCGCTGGCCTCGCAGCCTCAGGTCTGTCGCCAGGATGCGGAGCCGGACCCTTGTAACCATGATCGGGATGGAAGCGGTTATTTACGTGCCCGTGAAAACCCTCTGGCCCATGAAACCACGGCCCAGCGCCGATAAACACGCCACCGGAAAACCATTCCGGCCCGTAATAACCATAGGGAGCGCACGCGTAAGGAGCAGCGTCGTAATATCCATACGGACATTCGGGCGCCACTCCGACGGCGACGCTAACTTGAGCACTCGCTCGAGGGGCACACACCGCAAAGCAAACTGCCATAGCCGCAGCAATCGAAATATTCCTCAGCATCTTCATAATTTCTCCTAACTTTTGGATTAAAACCGGGGCCTGATCGGGAGGTGTAAGTGGAAAATCGGACGCGGCAAAGGACAGACATCAAATCTAGTCTAACCCAGTGACACACGGCCGGGTATCGGAGGAATCCTGTATTCACATCTCGTTAGACATCTGAATCCAACAGGCAAGTTATCTTGGCTTCGCAGAATACTCCGGTAAATCCACTCCGCCTCAAACTCACCTCACTTGAAACGCACTTCCGCGGTGGACGAAACACGCGGCTCTGGAAATCTGTGTGCCGTATGAACCGGTGACGGATGATTCACTTTCGACCTGCGACCCTCACGCTGCAAACGAGCGCAAGCTTCCTTCCAGGCCGGCATCTCGCTGCTATCTTGAGTCCAATGAACCACAGCCGCTTCGTCACACCAATGTTGCAGCCTGCCCATAACTTTTTTATGAGAGCCAGCCAGCATAAAATTTTTCATAGCTGCTTCCGAAGTCCAGGCCGTCGCAGTCCAAAATGTGCTGCGGCGATCGCGCAAGAACCGGATCGCCAAATTGCCCTCAGCCTTGGACGCCTGCCGGCCGGACGTGAATGAATAAAAAAAGAACATGGGAAGGTAACCCCAGGACCGTACGCGAAGCCGAGTAATAGAGACGAAAACCATATCTTAGGCTATCAAATGAAGCGATCAAAACCCTAGCGTCTGGTCAATCCCTCGTGGTAACCGATAGAAATGTAGTCGCCAAAAAATCACCCCGTTCGCAAAATGCTTTTCTTGCGCCAGTATCCGCAGCTTCGTATACTGGCCGACGCTGTCCGGACGCCAATCCAGCATCTAGTCAGCTGAGGCCAGTACGTATCTTCGGCCTCCCATCATAATCATTAAACCGTAGGCGCCGATTAACAAGGGTTCGCAATACTGGGAGGCAGTATGGCTGCGGTCACGCTCGATGAACTGAACGTCTACAAATCCGCCGAAGCACGTTTCGAAATCGCCGCACAAAAACTGGGCCTGGAAGAAGGTATCTACCGCTATCTCAAATACCCCAGCAAAGAAATCACGGTTTATATCCCGGTAGCGATGGACAACGGCCGAATCGAAGTCTTTATCGGCTATCGCGTCCTGCATTCCTCGGTCCGCGGCCCAGGCAAAGGCGGAATCCGTTTCGCGCCAGACGTTTCCATCGACGAAGTCCGTGCCCTGGCCGCCTGGATGACCTGGAAATGCGCGGTCGTAAACATCCCCTTCGGCGGCGCCAAAGGCGGCGTAATCTGCGACCCCAGCAAACTTTCCAAGACGGAACTCGAGCGCATCACCCGCCGCTACACCGCCGAATTAAGCGAATGGTTCGGCCCCGAACGCGACGTCCCGGCCCCGGACATCGGCACCAACGAACAAACCATGGCCTGGGTTATGGACACATATTCGATGCATGTACGCCAGGCCACCACGGCAGTCGTCACCGGCAAGCCGCTCGAACTGGGCGGTTCGCAAGGACGCAAGGAAGCTACCGGCCGCGGCCTGATGATGTGCTGCGATAATGCCCTTACCAAACTCAAAATGCGTCGTGACGGTTGCCGCGTCATCATCCAAGGTTTCGGCAACGTCGGCTCGCAAGCCGCGATCCTTATGAACGAAGCCGGATACAAAATCATCGGTGTCGCCGATATTCACGGTGGCTTGTACAACGACAAAGGCTTCGAAGTTCCCAAACTGATCGATTGGGTCTACGGCCAGAGAAAACCGCTGCCGGATTTTCCGGGCGGTGGCGACAAACAAACCGCGCAGGAAGTCCTGTTCCACCCCACTGACATCCTCGTTCCCGCCGCAACCGAGAATCAAATCACCTCGGCGAACGCACACCGCGTCGATTGCAAAATACTTTGCGAAGGCGCGAACGGTCCTACAACTTCACACGCCGACAAAGTTATCGAGGACAAAGGAATCTTCATAATCCCGGATATCCTGGGAAACGCAGGTGGTGTAACGGTCAGTTACTTCGAGTGGGTCCAGGACCGCCAGGGCTTCTTCTGGCGGGAAAGCGAAGTCAACGAGCGCCTGCAAGATGTGATGGACCACAGCTTCGAACAGGTGATAAGGTACGCCGAAACACACGGGGTCAACAACCGTATAGCCGCCTACATCGGCGCTATCGACCGGGTGGCAAGGGCACTGAAGCTTCGCGGCATCTACGCATAAATGCCGAGTGCCCGCAGGTAGTCGAGGAGGAACCGTGTTTCCTGATTCGATTTTGCCGGGAGCCATGAAAAGCGAAGAAGAACATCGCCGCGACATGTGCGCGGTAGGCCGCTGGACCTACGAGCGCGGCTACGCTGCGTCCACGGACGGAAACATCTCCGTGCGCTTGGGCCCCGACCATATTCTCACGTCGCCCACAGGCATCTGCAAGGGGATGATGACTGTCGAAGACATGGTCATCACCGATCTCAACGGCAAAAAAATCTCCGGCCAGCGTAATCCCTCCTCCGAACTTCCCATGCACCTCACCATCTATAAACATCGTCCGGACGTGAACGCGGTCTGCCACGCGCACCCCCCAGTAGCCACAGGCTATGCGGCAGCAGGCATCCCGCTGAATAAAGCGCTGTTATGCGAACTGATCCTGTCGCTGGGATGCGTCCCGGTAGCCCCATACGGCACCCCAGGCACTTCAGAACTAGCCCAATCCATCGAACCATTCATCGACGGTTACGATGCAATCCTCTTGGCAAATCACGGAGTAGTAACCTACGGCCACGATTTGATGACGGCCTTCTTCCGCATGGAAACCACGGAACATTTCGCCAGAGTAGCGCTGGTAACCGAAATGCTAGGCAAACAGGTGCTTCTATCGAGCGGAGATGTGCAAAAGTTGGTCGCGGCCCGCGCGCGCTACGGCTTGCAAACAACTCCCAATTTTGGCCCGGAATTCCCGGTAACATCGGAAACAGCAGCAGAAAAAGAAAGAATCACGCTAACGCGCCGCGAACTGGAAGCTCTGGTTGACGAAGCAGTAAAAAAAGACCGCGCCCTGCACTAAACCGCAACTTCGCGTGAGCCTGCAGGTCCAAGCACGATTTTGTAGCGGCCGGTAACCCGCCCGCTGCATCCTCATCGGCCCCGTAATCCGCCGAAGAAATTGGATCAAACCCGCTCCAAGCCAGAACAATCGCATCGCGAACCAGCGCCGTAGGCGCGACACAAGCTTCGCGCCGAACTCCATTCATCGTTTTCAACACCACCACCACAGTCCTACTCTGCGCCTCTGCGCTAAAAATCTCATACCGTTACTGCACGCGCTCATGCGCATACCCCGCCGAATCCAAAGCTGACTTCAACTCCGCCACATGCTCCGGCCCGCGCGTTTCCATAGTGATATCGATAGCCGTATCGCCCAAAACCACGCCGTAATAAGACCGATTAAACAAGGTCTCCACAATATTTACTTTGTGCTCGGCAATCACGGTAGAAAGCCTCACCAATGCCCCGGGATGGTCAGGCAAATGAATTCGCAACCGCACCAGCCTTCCATCCTTAACCAACCCACGCTCAATAATCCGCGCCAGCAAAGTAACATCGATATTCCCAGCAGAAATCAAAACGCCCAAGTTCTTCCCAAGGAGCCCCGTCTTCCTGTTTAAAACGGCGGCGGCAGCAACAGCCCCAGCCCCCTCCGCCAGGGTTTTCTCTTTCTCCAATAAAAGCAAAATCGCGTTCGCAATCTCCTCCTCGTCCACAGTAACAATGTCATCCACATACTTACGCACCAAAGGAAACGTATGCACCCCGGCAGCCCTCACAGCAATCCCATCGGCAATAGTCTTTTCAGCAGGCAAAGTAGTCACGGCATTCTCCCGCAAAGCAGCCTGCATGGAAGGCAACTTCGAAGTCTGCACGCCAATAATCCGGATCCGCGGATTGATCTCCTTCACAGCGCAAGCCACCCCGCCAATCAACCCGCCACCGCCAACAGGGATCACCAGCGCATCGAGCTCGCCAACCTGTTCCAGCATCTCGATCCCCAAAGTCCCCTGCCCGGCAATCACCGCCTCATCGTCAAACGGGTGAATAAACGTCAACCCTTGCTCCTCACATCTCCGCAAAGCCTCGAAGCAAGCCTCATCATAATTCGCGCCAAAAAGAATCACCTCGGCCCCGTGCCCGCGCGTAGCGGAAACCTTCACCAAAGGAGTAGTAAGCGGCATGCAAATTTGCGACGCAATCCCGCGCTTGCTAGCGTGATACGCGACAGCCTGCGCATGATTCCCAGCCGACGCGGCAATAACACCCCGCCGCCGCTCCTCCTCCGTCAGCAAAAGAATCTTGTTCAGCGCCCCGCGTTCCTTGAACGACCCCGTCATCTGCAGATTTTCCAGCTTCAAAAAAATCGAGTTCCTGGTAAGTTGCGAAAAAGTCTCCGACCGCACAAAAGGAGAAACAAAAATCGAACTCCGTACCCGTTCAGCAGCCTGCTGAATCGCCTTCAAAGTAACCATCGCGCTGGGCCCTCCAGGTAGCCGACCGAAAAGTCTTGTAGCTTTGTGCTCATAGTCTCCGGGAATATCCCCGTAAACTGTCGTGTCTTCCAATACCACAATCGTCAGCCCATAAAACACGAAAGGCCGTTGCCCTTTGCGGGGTAACGGCCTCTGGCGCAGAAAAAAGTTGGTCGCCGGCCGTTATCCACTCCCAATAATCGGAATAATCCGCCCAATGCCGGCGATAGGTATCAACGATGCCCCAACACCCTGAACAGCGGGGAAAAGTGCCCGCGGTCCAGCCCACTGCAAACTCCGCGTGCAGACATGACTCCACTCGCGCAAATTCGCGGTCCGAAATTGTGTTTGGCGTTTCACTGCAGAACAACGGATATCACGAGGACCCACACGAGGCAAACAAAATACTTCCAAGCATGTTCAGGACCAGCATCACGCCATCAGGCGTACAAAGCAAATCGGCGAGCGGCGCTCACATCACGCGAACGCCACTCGCCGATCGCCACACCGCAACTTCAATTTCCAGCTGCTGTTTGATCTTGCGCAATCGCCACGTAACGCGTCTTCCCTCCAAAATGAATTTCCGTAATCTTGCTGTCGTTCACCACAAACGTCGAATACTTCGATTTCCCGGTTTCATCTTTCCACTGCACAGGCGCCTGCGCCACCACTTTCCCGTGCATCGAAAGCTTCACTTGTGATTCATTCGCCGTGACCTCGTAATCCCCGGGCTGCAGTTTTTTCCCGGCAATCGTTGTTGGATTTACGAGGGTCATGGTCGCATTCACGCCCGCCTTGGAATCCTTCGCGGGTGTCACCTGCGCCGTGATCGCCACCATCAGCACAAGCGCCGCGAGAAGTGTTACCACCTGGTTCATTAAGCTCCGTGACATTTTACTTTCCTCCTAGGATTTGGATCGCCCCTCGCACCTGCTTAGACGCGGCCATCCAAGCGACGAAAGCAATGTCACAAAACTTTAATCAAAACATTTCCCAAAACATTAAAAACATAAGATCACGCCAAAACCGAACACCGTCGACGCGAAACCGAACAGCGCGCGCACAAAATCGCGCGTCATAAGCGCGAAATCGAACACCGCAAACACGAAAGTGAACACTGTGCGCATCGCACCACTGCGCGAAAAAATCCCCAGCTCCGAATATTGGTACGCAATCGCGTCTCACAATGTTTCACCTCCACAAAATGTTCCCCGCGCATATATCGTGCCGCCAAAAAATGTCGCGAGAACGGACAATGTCTCGCCTCCGCACAAATGTTCGCTTCCGCGGAAACGCCTTGCCGCGCGCAAAATCTCTGCCACCACAAGTTTTTCGCCGCCGCGCACAAAAATCGCCAAAACACACCACGCGCCCGCGTTTGACACACCACCGCCCCTAATCAATAATCGCAGTACATGATCGGATCGCTCCGCGGCACGCTGCAGGAAAAACGCCCAAACGTGGTATTGCTGGAAGTCGGCGGCGTAGGCTACCAGGTATTGATCCCGCTCTCCACCTACACAGCCTTGGGTGCGTTGCACGCCGAAGCCGCCCTGCTCATCCACACCCACGTCCGCGAAGATCAAATCTCGCTCTACGGTTTCGTAACCTCGCGCGAAAAACAATGCTTCGAACTCCTGATTTCAGCGTCGGGCGTCGGCCCCTCTCTGGCCCTAAAAATCCTCTCAGGCATGGGCCTCGACGAACTGGTCCCGGCAATCCGCAAAGGCGATCTGGCGCAGCTGGTCCGCATCCCGGGCGTGGGCCGCAAAACAGCGGAGCGCATAGTTGTAGAACTGCGCGATAAGGTAGGAGTAGTGGACGTGTCGGAAGCAGGCAAGCCAGCCACACGCTCGCAGCTGGAATCAGACGTAGCCTCAGCGCTGATAAATCTAGGCTACGATGAACGCGCCGTGGAAAACGCGATAACAAAATCGCGCGCCGCAGCCGGCACAAATTTCGAATCGCTGCTCCGCGCCTCACTGCAGCTGCTAGGCGCGGCAGCCATGCAAAAATCGGCGCGAGCAGCCCACGCCGAATAAGGGCTCACGAAATGCGCGAGCAAAAACAAAAGGTGCGCTATGGCAAATGATCAGCGTCCCACCGGCGCCACATCCAGCTCGGCCGCGTCGGCGGCGCGCAGGGAAACCCAGCCGCCAACAAAAACGCCAGACGCCCACAACCGCATCATCTCAGGCCGCGCGCTGGACGACGACGCCCGCGTCGAAGCCAGCATCAGGCCCACAAAACTAACAGACTACATCGGTCAAAATCGCGTAAAAGAAAACCTGCAAATCGCGGTAGAAGCAGCCCGCAGCCGCGGCGAAGCTCTCGACCACGTCCTGCTCTACGGCCCTCCAGGCCTGGGCAAAACCACGCTGGCTCAAATCCTGGCCAACGAAATGGGCTCGACAATAAAAGTCAGCTCCGGTCCGCTGCTGGAAAAAAAAGGAGACCTCACAGCAGTCCTCACTAGCCTGGAAACCCGCGACTTCTTCTTCCTCGACGAAATCCATCGCCTGCAACCCTCCATGGAAGAAATCCTCTACCCGGCAATGGAAGATTTCCGCGTCGACCTGATCATAGGCCAAGGCCCTGGCGCCCGCGTCCATCCATATCAACTGAACAAATTCACGCTAATTGGCGCCACCACTAGAGCTGGCCTGATCATGGCCCCGCTACGCAGCCGGTTCGGCATTGTCCACCGGCTGGAATTTTATTCCGCGGAAGACCTCCTGAAAATAGTCGAGCGCTCCGCAAAAATCCTGGGCATCACCATGGACGAATCCGGCGCCAGCGAAATCGCGCGCCGCAGCCGCGGCACCCCACGCGTCGCAAATCGCCTCCTGCGCCGGGTCCGCGACTACGCCGAAGTCCGCGCGGCAGGCCACATTGATATTAAGGTCGCCCGCGACGCCCTAGCCATGCTCGGCGTCGATGAACACGGCCTGGACGAAGTCGACCGCAATCTGCTGCTGACCATCATCCAGAAATACGCAGGCGGCCCTGTAGGCCTAAGCACAATCGCAGCCAGCCTGAGCGAAGAAGAAGACGCCATCGAGGAAATCTACGAGCCCTACCTGATGCAACTAGGTCTACTGGACCGCACCCCTCGCGGCAGAGTAGCCACCGCCCTGGCCTACAAACACTTCAAACTGGACGAACCCCGCCGCCAACCCGGTCTTTTCCCATAACAGAAAATCCTAGCAAGCACGCAAAATCGCGGCACTCGCGCAAGATCGCACCGCGCAGCCGAAAGCGCAGCGCAAGCTGTGGACCATCAATTGGGTTTGCACCTGAAAAATCCACCGACGAGCTCACGCCTGATATCGCGCTTCCCGATGTCTCAAGCTGAACAATATCGCCACGACGGCCAGGACCAGCGGACAGATCACGCTCGCTTCGGGACCCACCGTTCCTCCCGTCAGCCACTGTGGCCCGTTCAAAGTCACATTGAAAAGGTTGTGCCACGGGGTAAATCCGCTGTTGGGCACCCCATAAAAAAATGTCTGGCCCCAGTCATAGCCCAGGTGAAAGCCCACCGCGCACCATAGAGTTCCGGTTCGCCGCAGAAACAAACACAACAACAGTCCAAACGACACCACCGACAGCGCGCCGAATATGGTTTCTCCTCTATTGCTCAGGTGACTCCACCCGAAGAGAGTTGAGAGCACCGCTGCTGCGGGCCAAAAACCTATGCCAGTCGTCAGCGTGAACTGCGCATACCCGCGAAACAGAAACTCCTCCGCTATGGCTGATAACAGGAATGCCCCGCCCCAGGCAGCCGCCGACATCAGAATCGTCGTGC
>Ga0182015_10001081_pt1 | contig 37280 bp, 34 predicted proteins | sample 712P3MmetaG_FD_120478 | JGI IMG/M metagenome (GOLD analysis project Ga0182015, IMG submission 120478) | Permafrost microbial communities from Stordalen Mire, Sweden - 712P3M metaG | ecosystem: Environmental > Terrestrial > Soil > Wetlands > Permafrost | place: Sweden: Stordalen | collected...
CATGGCCGGCAACATCAGCACCGAGAGCACGATCATCAGCGGATAGCTGAGGTTCGCGGTGAGGTGATACCAGGCTTCGATCTTAGTGTGCAACGGGGCGTCGCTGCGCAGCAGCCGCGGCAGAATCTTCTTTCCGGTTTGGATTAATCCCTTAGCCCAACGCGCCTGCTGGGTTTTGAACGCGGTCATCTCCACCGGCAACTCTGCCGGGCACTCGACATCCTGGAGGTAGATGAACTTCCATCCCTTGAGCTGGGCGCGGTAGGAAAGGTCGGTGTCTTCGGTGAGCGTGTCGTGCTGCCAGCCGCCCGCTTCCTCGATGGCCGCGCGCCGCCAGACTCCCGCCGTGCCGTTGAAGTTGAAGAAGACTCCGCTGCGCGCGCGTCCCGAGTGTTCGAGCACGAAATGGCCATCCAGCAGAATGGCTTCCACCTCCGTGAGGAAGGAGTAGTTGCGATTGATGTGGGTCCACCGCGTCTGCACCATGCCGATCTTTGGATCCGTGAAGTGATGGATGGTGCGCAACAGAAAATCCTCCGGGGGCGTGAAGTCGGCGTCAAAGATAGTGACGAACTCGCCCTTCGCTGTCTTCAGACCCTCGGCCAGCGCCCCCGCCTTGAAGCCTTCGCGATTGGTGCGGTGATAGTAGCGGATGGGATTTCCCAGTGCGGCATAACGCTCGACCAGGTTGCGCGCCACTTCGACGGTTTCATCTGTGGAATCGTCGAGCACCTGAATGTCGAGCTTCTCCCGCGGATACTTCAGTTTGCAGATGGACTCAAGCAGCCGCTCGACCACGTACTGCTCATTGAAGATGGGCAGTTGCACGGTAACGCGCGGCAACTGCTCAAAGTATGCGGCCGGCTCGGTGGTGCGGTTTTTCTGGTGTTTGTAATAGAGGTACACCAGAATGTAGCGGTGCAGTCCGTAACCCGCCAGCAGGACCAGCACAATGAAATAGGGGATGAGCAGCGCGCGATCGAATGCGTCCGTGTGGTAGAGACCCTGAAAAGTCGGATCCAACAAATGCTGGCGGAGATAGTGACGAATGCCGTTGGGGGCAGCCCCTGCGGCCAGCGTCGACAAGATGAGATCAGAACGCAGCAAGAGGTCCAATGAAAACCTCTATTCTACCGGATTCGGCCGGTCGGGTCTTTCCGGATCGCGAACCTCGAGCTTCCCGGTTCCGGCGGTGCGAAAATTTTACGGGATTTCCTCTACGGTCGGAATCGCCCTGATCTGTATGCTCTTCCGCTCGCCTTCGCTTAGACTCAGCGCTTTGCCCTGGCCTTCGTAGCTCTTGAGGAACTCGGGATTGTAGTAGGCTTCGCCGTCGACGCTTTCCCAGGCGAACAGTGTGTAATCGCCGGGAGGCAGGCCGCGCAGGGTGAAGTGTCCGCTTTGATCCGCGACCACTTTGCGAAAGCGGTCGGGATGGCTGCGGAAACGATCTCCGGGCACGGCTACGATTACCGCGTCGGCGACGGGCTCGTCCTTCTGATTGGTGGCACTGCCCTCGGCCACGCCGCCATTGGCGCTTGCAACCAAATCGAGCGTGGTAGTACCGCCGCTTACGCTGAATCCAGAGTCCGCCGCATCGCGGCCTGCGGCGGCTACCGATTTCAGAAACCAATCCGGCATCGCACTGGCATCGGAAATCTGAACGGAATAATGTCCTGCGGGCACATTCTTCCAGGCAAAACTGCCGTCGGCATTCACGTGGGCCAGGGTGGAGAAATCTTCTTGCATGGTGAAAGCGCCGAGCGCGTCCTCGTCGCCGTCGGCGGAGCGCAGCAGCAGGAACATCTGGCTGGGATCGGGTCTGGCAGCGCTCGCGGCCTCCATACGAAGGCGGCCATGAATCGAGCCGCCCGTTTGAGGCGCGAGTTGAAGACCTTCCACGTTCGCAGACGTGATCTGCAGCGCCTGGTGCGCCATCATGGGCGCGGGAGCGTTATCGACCGTTGCGAGAATGGTGTAGGCCCCAGGGGCGACGTCGCGAATCTCGAAGCTGCCGTCCTTGTGCATCTCCGCGCCATTCAGCACCAGACTGAAATCTCGGGATTGCAGCATGATCGCCGCAGTAGAACCGGGAGGCAGGTTCACCACGGAGCCACGAATCGTCAGGCTGGGGCCGGGTGTGAGCGAGAAATTTGCCGGGAAATCATCGCCGGCATGCAACGGGATGGACGCGGCCTGCCCGCGATCTCTCGTGCCGGGATAATAAGTGGTTTGGTAGGCGGCAGCTGCGGACGCGTCGGAGGATGCGGCCCCGCCGTGAGGCGCGGCGGCAGCTGCGTTGGTTTCGATCAGACTTCTGAAGTCGGGTGGCGGCGCTACCGAAACAAAGTAGCTGCCGGCGGCCAGGCCCGGGATGCGGTATTCGCCGAGATCGTTGGTGCGCTCGGCCCCAACCTGCTCCCAATGACTGCGGCCCGCGACGAAGGTTTGGCGCAGAACGGCGACCTGCGCCTCGGGCAAGGGGTCGCCGTCTTCGTCGGTGACGCGTCCTTCAATCACCGCCGCGGCTTGCAGATGAATTACCAGATCTTTCATCTCCTGGCCTGCGGTCAACCCGAGCACGCGGCCTTCGGTGCGGTGGTGGTGCTTGTCGATTTCCTGGTAGCCGCTGCGTTCGACGAACATGCGATAGCGGCCGGGGATGATGTTTTCGATGCGGAAGCCGCCATCCACGCCAGTGAGCGCCGTGTAGTTTCCGCCGTCGCCCTGGCTCTCGGCGATCAGCTCGATGAGCGCCTTCTTCACCGGCTCGCTGCCCGGATCCTTGGTGACAATTCCCCCCACGAGGGCGCGCGCCGGATGCGCCAACTGATTTCCGTCCGTGGCCGGATTCGCGGCCCCGGGAACAGTTTGCGGGAACATCACCCCAGTGCCCCACAGAACAATCAGCAAACATGCGGCGGAAAGCTTCATTTCGAATTTAAGGTTCGAGGCAATAACGTTCCGATCGAATCATACGATCTACGATCTGGGATAGTCTGGCAGTCTTATTTGACAAGCCGGCCGTGAGGATCGGTCGGGCCCAGGTGCTCGATCCATTTTAACCCGGTCCGGGCCGCCTCCCAAGAGGTAATTGGGGCACGGACGGTCCATTCGCAGGCTTCCAACAAGTCTAACGACGCGAGCGCCCTAAGACCCTCGATAAACAACTTGAACGGCGCGGCGAATTCAACAAAGATCTCAGCGTCATGAGTGGAGATTGGAACTAAGCGGATCACAATGATGCTCTGACCCTCAGGCGCGCGAAAGCACCGTGCCAAAGCCGACTACGGTCCTTCGCCGGCCCAGAGCTGAGAGCGATACTCAATGTTTTGCCCCTAACTCATTGCAACCTATCGATTAAATCGCAAAACCACGACCTTTGGATTGGGCTGGCGCACGCCTCCCGCCGCCACCGAACCATGGACGACGTCAGAAAAAGGGCACCGCTCAACTCTCGAAGGCCTGCCCGCGATTGCCGGCGCCCGTTCAAGCCTCAAACCAGGAAAAGTCACGCAGGGAAGTTGGGACGAGCGGCGGATGAATGATGGATTTCAGTTGAGGAAGTACTGGCGATACAGCGTATCGCGCTGGGCGGGACGGAAGCCAGCGTCGCGGATGATGCGGCGCAGCTCTTCTTCTGTCGTGCAGTTGGTGACACCGGCGGCTCTTACTACATTTTCTTCCAGCATCACGGAGCCGACGTCGTTGCCCCCGAAGCGGAGGCCCATCTGGCAGACTTTGAGGCCTTGCGTGACCCAGCTGGATTGCACGTTGAGGAAGTTCGTTAGATACAGGCGCGAGATGGCCAGCACTTTCAGGTATTCGACGGCGGTGGCTTCGTCCCAGTGGCGGCCGCCAAGAGCCGTGTTGTGCGGCTGAAAGCTCCACGGAATGAACGCCGTAAAGCCGCCGGTTTCTTCCTGCAGATCATAGAGCTGCTGGAAGTGGTTGATTCGATTTTCGTAATTCTCACCCACGCCGAACATCATGGTTGCGGTGGTGCGCATGCCGATTTGGTGGGCGGTGCGGTGGACATTAATCCAATCACCGGTGAGACACTTCAGGCGGGCGATTTTGTAGCGGACTTCGTCGTCGAGAATTTCGGCGCCGCCACCGGGGATGGAATCGAGGCCGGCGTCGCGCAGGCGAAGAATCGTGTCGCGAATGCTGAGGCTGCTGTACTCGGCGATGGCGATGATCTCGGAAGCCGAGTAGCAGTGCAGGTGAATCTTGGGGAAACGTTCTTTGATGCCGCCTAGCATCTTCTCGTGCCAGTCGATCTTGAGGTCGGGATGCAGTCCGCCTTGCATCAGCACGCCTGTACCCCCGAGTTCGACGGTTTCGCGAATCTTTTCGTAGATGGTGTCGAAATCGAGGATGTACCCCTCTTTCGCCGCAGGCCCTTTCAGGGGGCGATAGAAGGCACAGAAGGTACAGTACTCGGTGCAGAAATTCGTGTAATTGATGTTCCGGTCGATGATGTAGGTGACCGTGCCTTCGGGATGAAGCCTGCGGCGCACCGCATCGGCTTCCATGCCAATGCCGATCAGGTCGTCAGACTCGAACATCTCCAGGGCTTGCTGCTTGTTGAGGGACATGCCAGTTCAATTCTAGCCGAGAAAACGCCTGCCATCAAAGCGGCCGACTCCAATCGCTCCAATCGGCTTCCCCTGGTTGTAACGCACATTCGCGATCAGGCCGAGAAGAATTCAGAACCAAACCGGAGCTGGCGGGTAGGGGCACCATAGCGACGAGCTGCGACTGCGCCCCCCGAGCGGAGCGCACCGGTGGCTAGTTCTTCCGATAGCGAAGGTATTGAATGAGCGTCAGCGTCGAAGCGATCAATGCCAACCCGATCAGAACCGCTAGAGCTGGTTTGTAATATTGGGAGAAGAAACGCAAAATATGTCTGCCATAAACGAACCCCAGGTCGGCTTCGACGGAGTAGCGAAGGCCGCGGCCGAGCACCAAGGCTGCGAGGAACTTTTTTCGTGAGTACTGCATGGCTCCCGCTGCCAACAGGAACGGGAGAAACGGAAACGGCGGCGGCATCAAGGCGGGGATTGCCACCGCTGCGAATCCCCAGCGTGCAAAGGCTTTGCAAACCTGGGCCGTTCGTTTTTTCGAGAGCCTGCGCTCCATCGCTTCTTTGCCGCCCTTGCGGGCTAGGCTGTAAGTAATGTAGCCGCCGATGACCGCGCCTAGCGTCGCCATCAGGGCGTAGTAGGGCCACGGTTCGCGATGACCCGCAGCCAGCCAGATCGTGAGAACGTCCATGCTGCCGGTCAGCGGGATCACGGAATTGTCGGCCAGGCCCAAAAGGATTAGGCCCACTCCGCCCAGGTGGCGCAGTTGCCGCCAGATTGGAACTGCGAGCAAGGGATGGAGATGGAGCAGCATTCGGGTTTCAAGGAGTTTACAGGGTAGGCACTGGATTGCGCTAAACCACATTGCGCTACGGCACATTGAGTTAAACAACTGCGGCATTCGCAGCCAGAAAACAAATCTCTGGCGCTGCAGGCAGTGCTCCGATCTCCGCCGCATAGCGATAGAAAAGTTGCAAACCTTCGAGGCAGAGAGGGTCCAAGTAGTAATAAATATTTTCGGTGAGGTAGGAGCGCACCTCGGTCTGGTCGAGAGCCAGGCGTGGCGCCCATTGGCGGGCGATCTGGTCGAGGCTTGCGGGCTCAAGTCCGTGGTCGCGGGATTGTTGAAAGACTGCCGCCAAGTCTTGCGACGGGGCCGCTTCGCGCAACGCATCCTGGCGAACTGCCCAGAAGGCAAAGACAAAGGGCTTGCCGGTGTAGCGAATCCATTCCTCGGCCAGGTCGAGCGTGAGATAGCGCGAGCGGTCGATCTGCAGCGCAGGATCTCCAATGACTAATGCGGCATCGTGATGGGCTAGCATTTCTTCGATATTCGGCGCCATGGACGTGAATGTCCTGCCCCCGTGCAGCCACTTTTCAAACGGAATCTTCGTCAGTGCCACCGAGGTCAGCAAAGACGTATCCAAGGCCACCGTGCGAATCTGCTCGACCGGCACTCGGCTGACCAGCAAAATGGAACGTACCGGCCGGCGCGAGGCAATCGCAACCCCAGGCAAAGCCATCAGTCCGGGGACTTGCGAGTACGCGGCTGCCGGGATGATTCCGATATCGGCGGTTCCGGCTTCCAGCGCGCGAGCGCAGGCCGACGGCAGGGTGTAGGAAACGTCGAACTCGCGTCCGGCGCTGCCGTGTTCGAAATCCCACATCAGGGGAGCGGTGTTGAGGTAGGAAATCGCAGAGATGCGTAGAGGTCTCATTCCTGTTGTGATTTTAGCAGACAGGTTTTGACAGGCCTTTGTGAGGGCGGCCTTAACACTGCTCTCCGCCAATGACTACAGTGCGCCAGTCTCAGTGCAGCGGTCGCATTCAAGATTGGGGTCTCGAGGTGCCAAAGCCATTGCCGCATCCCATCCATCACACATATTCTGGAGTAGCTTGCGAGCTCGCTGACGCCCGGTCTGGGGTCGACGAAGGCGAGAAAACGGGTCGAACCTTTCGGCGCCGTGGTATCTCGGTTGGAGTAGTGGTGGAAGCGGCCAAGTATTACGGAACGCACGGTGTACCCTGGAGCAGAACCCCGACGTTTTCGCCGTGCCCGGCAACGTCGCGAATAAGAATTCCTGGGGCCCGAACAGGTGGATCAAGCAGGGCGCGAAGCTGGCGCCAACGCGGGAAAATGCGTGGGAAGATCTGCCGGCGGAAGTGAAGCTTGCGCTTCCTCCGGCACCCTCGCCTGAATCCAGGAGCGCCTCGTCCGCATCTCTATTTCCGGACCAAGGGCTTCCGCCCCATGAGAAGCGGATTCTTGGTTTGCTGAAGGTTGATGAAGCGATTCACATTGATGAGTGAGTGGAGAAGCTCGAGCAAGAAGTGTCGTCTTCAGAGATTCTCGCCGCGCTCTTTGAATTGGAATTGACAGGCAAAGTGCGGCAGGTACCCGGCAAGAACTTTGTCGAAAGCTTCTAGTTGGTCCGCCCCAGTTTTCGCTCGTAACTTGTTGCCGCCATCCCATTCGTGCTAGCTTCGAGACGAAATCCTTAGAACTGAGAGGTCCATTGGTAAAAAGTTTAGTCATCGTCGAATCGCCGGCTAAGGCGAAAACCATCCAGAAATATCTGGGAAAGGGATTTACGGTCGAGGCCTCGCTCGGCCACGTGAAAGATCTGCCCAAGAGTACCCTGGGAGTGGACACCAGCAACCACTTCGAGACCGACTACGTCGTCATCCCCGGCAAGGAAAAGGTTCTAGCCAGGCTGAAGAAGCTAGCGGGGCCGATGGACGCCATCTATTTGGCTCCCGACCCGGACCGCGAAGGCGAGGCCATTGCGGCTCATCTTGCGGGTGAACTGGCGCGCAATGGCGCCGCCTCGAAGAAGAAAAAAAAGACGAAGAAGAAGAAAGAAGACGCGGAGGTGCCGCCGCGCATTCAGCGCGTCACATTTAATGAGATCACCAAGCGTGCGGTGCAGGCGGCGTTCGAGCATCCGCGGGCAATCGACCAGAATCTGGTGGACGCGCAGCAGGCGCGGCGTGTGCTCGACCGGCTCGTCGGCTATCAGGTTTCGCCGCTGCTCTGGGATAAAGTTCGCCGCGGACTCTCTGCCGGACGCGTGCAAACTGTTGCGCTGCGATTGATCGTGGAGCGCGAGCGCGAGATCAAGGCGTTCGAGAAAAAAGAATACTGGACCATCGACGCGCACCTTGCGGCCAGCAAGCCTCCCGCATTCGACGCGCGGTTCCTCGGTAAGGGCGAAGAGAAGATTGAAGTCACGAACGGCGAGGATGCGGAAAAGATTCGCGCGGCACTTGAGCCGGCCAGCTGGATGGTGCGGTCGGTTGACAAGAAAGAACGCCGCCGCAACGCCGCGCCTCCCTTCACCACCAGCAAATTGCAGCAGGACTCCTCCCGCAAGCTGCGCTTCAGCGTGAAGCGCACGATGATGATCGCGCAACGGCTATACGAAGGCGTGGAACTGGGCGAAGAAGGCCTGGTCGGCTTGATCACCTATATGCGTACCGACTCGACTCGGGTGGCGCCCGAGGCGATTCAGGAGGTGCGGGAATACGTGGGTAAGGAATACGGCGCGACGTACCTGCCCGAGACGCCGAACGTATATAAGGAGAAGAAGGAAGCGCAGGCGGCACACGAGGCCATTCGGCCGACTTCGGCGATGCGCCATCCCGACGCGATTAAGCAGTATCTGAAGGAAGATGAATATAAAGTCTACAAGCTGATCTGGCAGCGCTTTGTGGCGTCGCAGATCATGCCCGCGGTGTTCGACCAAACCACGGTGGATATCGACGCCAAAGCAAAGAATGGCGATGTTTTCTGGTTCCGCGTCACCGGCTCGGTGTTGAAGTTTGATGGGTTCCTGAGAGTCTACGAAGAATCGAAGGAAGGCAAAGACGAAGAAGACGAAGAACTGAAGCACAAGCTGCCGGCACTCGAAGCGGGACAGAAGCTCACGCTGAAGGAGTTGAAGCCGGAGCAGCATTTCACCGAGCCGCCGCCGCGTTACAACGAAGCGTCACTGGTGAAGGAACTGGAAGAGCGCGGCATTGGGCGGCCGTCGACCTACTCGGCGATTCTATCGACGATTCAAGAGCGGCAGTACGTGCAGAAGCTGGGCGGCAAGTTTACGCCCACCGAAATCGGCTTAGTCGTCACCGATCTGCTGGTAGAAAACTTCCGCGACATTTTCGACGTGGCGTACACCGCGCGGCTGGAGGAAGAACTCGACGAAATCGAAGAGGGCAAGGAGAAGTGGACGGACACGCTCGCCGATTTCTACAAGAAATTTCAGAAGGATCTCAAATATGCCGAAAAGCATATGGAGAACATCAAGCGGATGGAAAAGCCCACGGACGAGAAGTGCGAGCGCTGTGGGGCGCCGCTGGTGATCAAGTGGGGCAAGCACGGGTCGTTCTACGCTTGCAGCACTTACGACAAAGAAGATCCGAACACTTGTACGTTCACGAAAGAAAATCCGATCAACCTTCCCGACCTCGACTCGGCCGACGTGCAGGAGACCTCGCAGGAGGAATATTGCGAGAACTGCGGTCGGGTGATGGTGCTGAAGCGTGGGCGCTTTGGGCAGTTCATGGCGTGCACCGGCTATCCCGATTGCAAGACTACGCGGCGGCTCGACCAGGGCAAGAAGGTTCCCGACATTCCGCTCGATGAACTGTGCCCGAAGTGCGGGCGCAATATGATGATCCGCCACGGACGCTTTGGCGAGTTCACGGCGTGCAGCGGATATCCCGAATGCAAATACGTCAAGCAGAACTACATTGGCGTGAAGTGCCCGGAGTGCAAAGAGGGCGACCTGGTCGAGAAGCGCGCGCGCAAGGGCAACACCTTCTACGGTTGCGGAAATTATCCGAAGTGCAAGTTTACTTCGGCACACAAGCCGATGGCCGAAAAATGCCCGAGTTGCGGCAGCGAATATCTGGTCGAGAAAAATCTGAAGGCGGGACCGGTGATCGCCTGCCCGAACAAAGAATGCGACTACGAGCGGCCGGCGCCAGCCGAGGCGGCGGTGACGACAAGCGCGTAAGATCAATTGGGTTTGGGGAATTCGGTAATTGAGCAATTTCGGGATCATGGCTCGTGCGCCCGAGCGGAGGATTTTTCCATTGAGCTGATTACCACATTTCTCAAATACCCAATGACTCAATCCCTATGAGGTGACCGAATGTCCAAGAAAGCGACCGCTAGCGATGCTCAACTCATTCTTCAACTCTATGATCTGCGCCGCGAAGCCGAAATGCGCAAGGCGCGGAACTGGTGGATCGGCGAATTCTGGCCGCAGAGCGCCGACGACTTCCTGAAAGTTGCCTTTGCCATGGGCACGCAGGAAAACAATTGGCTGCGCCAGGTAAGCGGATACTGGAGCATGGCCGCGTCCTTTGTGCTGCAGGGGGCGCTCAACCAAGAGTTGTTCCTTCAGCCCGCGGTGAGTGGGGAAATGTTTCTGGTATTCGCGAAGGTTCATCCGTTTCTCAAAGAACTGCGAGAAAAAGCTGGTGACCCGCACATATTCGCGAACATCGAGCAGGTGATCACCGGTTCCAAATTTGGTCGGGAACGACTCAAGTTCAACCTCAAGCGACTCGAGATGATGCGCGAAAAGAGGGCCGCCGCGAAGGCAAGCTAGGAAGACTTGCCGGCAGCGAGGGATCTGGATTGCCCGGCCGGAAGGCTGCCTTCGTTCTCGGAGCAATCGAATCCCGACAAATGGAAGGGCATCCTCGGACCGCCCGTTCCATTCCGGATCTCTGTTATCCTAGTCCGTTGTGCGGATGATCTGGTGGTTCCTGATCCTGGCTGTGAGTTCGCTGGTTGTGGTGTGCGTTGCAATCGCCCTGTACATGCGTTTGCGCCATCACTTGCAGGCCACGCGTGCTCCGCGGGAAGGAAGTTCCAGCGAGGCGGAGCGCCAGCATCAGTCGGGCGACGCGGAACACTAATGCTCCGCGTCGAAGATTTTGGAGACCGTTCCATGTCAAAACCGGCAATTCAAACATTCAGCAGTCAGCAGGAGCGGGTTTTCGAAGCCGCGCGGCAAGTCGCCCTCCTGGTTGGCGCCAGCTTGTTCGTGGCATTGTGCGCACGCATCACGATTCCCTTGCCTTTTACCCCCGTGCCGCTGACGGTTCAGAACTTCGGAGTGCTGTTGGTCGGACTGCTGCTGGGCAGCCGGCGGGGCTTTGTGGCGCTTGCGCTCTATCTGGCCGAAGGCGCGATAGGCATGCCGGTGTTCAATCCCACTGGTGTAGGAGGAATCGCGCAGTTATTTCACGGTGCGACGAGCGGCTTTCTCCTGGCTTACCCGCTGGTTGCATGGGTCGCGGGTTCCATTGTGGAGCATGGACCGAAGAGTTTCGCTCGCGCCGCGATGGGCGGCCTTCTGGGCGAAGTCGTGCTTTTCACCGGAGGCCTGGCGTGGCTCGCAGTTCTGACGCATTCGGTGTCGCAGGCCGTGCGCTGGGGCCTTTACTGGTTTCTGTTTGCCGAGATAATTAAAGTGATGATGGCTGCCGGAATCGCCGCGCGGTGGCAGCGCCGTCCGGGGGCCCCGCAGTAAAGAGCACAGCGACACCCGTCTGGAGTTCAAACGATGACAGTCATTTCGGAACCAGAAGCGAAAGGTTCCGGCGGCAATGCGACCTCCCAGGTGCGCGAGATCAGCATTGCTCACAGCCCGGATTCCGACGATGCCTTTATGTTTTACGGGCTTGCCACCAGCAAGGTTCGCATCCCCGGGCTGCGCTTCACGCATACTCTCTGCGACATCGAGACCCTGAACCAGAAGGCGCGCGAAGGAGTCTACGATGTGACTGCGATTTCGTTTCACGCCTATCCTTATATTCAGAACTTGTACGCGCTCATGTCCTGCGGCGGCAGCGTCGGCGAAGGTTATGGGCCAATGATCGTTTCGCCGCGCCCGTTTACGCCGGTTGAAATCAAAGAGAAACGTATCGCCGTTCCGGGCAAGCTCACGACTGCGTATCTTGCGCTGCAGCTTTTTGCTCCCGGAGTAAGGACGGAAGTCGTGCCCTTCGACCAGATCATTCCCCAGGTGCTCGAGGGCAAGTACGAAGCTGGACTCATCATCCATGAAGGCCAGTTGACCTATGACAAGGCCGGTCTGCACCGGGTTGTCGACCTCGGAAAATGGTGGCAGAAGATGACGGGCTTGCCTCTGCCGCTGGGGGGCAACGCCATTCGCCGCGCGCTCGGCCCGCAACTCGTCTCAGCGGTCAACGGGGCTTTGCGCGACAGCATTCAGTATGCGCTCGACCACCGCGAAGAAGCTTTGTCCTACGCCATGCAGTTCGCCCGCGATCTCGACCCCCAAACCGCTGACCGGTTTGTCGGCATGTACGTGAACGAGCGCACCCTCGACTACGGTCCGGACGGACGTGAAGCTGTGGTGCGTCTGCTCGACATGGGGCACAAGGCGGGGATTATTGGGCCTGAGGCTAGCGTGGATTGGGTGGCGTAAACCCGCTTCCTCAAGGAGCATTCGCGTTTGTCCCCTACCACCGAAAGCATCCACCAATCCCAGACGCTGCTGATCGACGCCGACGACACGCTCTGGGAGAACAACATTTACTTCGAGCGGGCCATTGTCCGCTTCATTTCGTTTCTCAATCACCACGAGTTTTCTCCCGAGCAGGTGCGCGAGGTGCTCAACGACGTTGAGCGGGAATGCATTGTAAAGCACGGTTACGGCCTGCACAGCTTCGCGCACGCTCTGGTGAACACGTTTGAGCGGCTCAGCGTGCAGCCCGTCACGCCCGAATTGCATGCCCAGATCACCAGCTTTGCCCACACGTTCGCAGACCATCCCATCGAACTTTTGCCGGAGGTTGCTCAAACTTTGCACTACCTTTCGACCTGGCACCGCCTCATCCTGGTGACCAAGGGTGCGCTCGCGGAGCAGACGGGAAAGATCGAGCGCTCAGGATTGAAAAAGTATTTTGCCGCGACTGAAATCGTGGCAGAAAAAGATTCCGCGACTTACCAGGCCTTGATCGAAAAACATTCACTGGCGCGCAATTCTACCTGGATGGTCGGCAACAGCCCCAGGTCCGATATCAATCCCGCGCTGGCCGCGGGATTACACGCGGTCTTCGTACCCCATGGCGATACTTGGATCCTGGAACATGAAGCAGTGAATGCCGCTCCGCCCTCGCAGCGGTTGCTCATCGTGGGCCGTTTCGCGGAATTGCGGGAGCATTTCTAGGCGGTACGCGGCGCTGAAGCAGCGCTCGCGCACGATCTCTCCGCGCCAGCACCAAACTAACCAACAACCTGCTCTCGCTGCGCGTTGTGGCCGCATGTTACGCTCATTTTGCTCGGCATTCCGCACCACTTATCTTGGCCGTGGAGACCAACAATTTCCGCAGGCTGTTGCGCACCGTGGAAGCTCTCTCCGAACTGGGGCCTGAGTTGACGGCGGAGCGCGAATTTTCAGACACGGCGAGCCGGATGCTCGCCGCAGTCATGGAAGCAGCAGGGGCGAGCGAAGGCGCGCTTTTCGTTTTCAACGAGAAGCCCACGATGCTGACCTCGGTCGCGGCAGAGGGCTTCGCGATGCTGCCTGAGCCTGCGTTTATTCCCCTTCTTCCCAAGCACGCTCACGCTCTCACCGCTGCGCGCGGACCGATTGTGCTGACCCCTTCCACTTATTCGACCTTCCTCAGCTCCAACGGCAACGTGGCTCCCGAACTTTTCAAATGCCTGGCCCCGCTCAAAGCGTCCGGCAAACTGGGGGGCGTTGTGGCCTTGGGGCGGCGGCCGGGCGACGCGCCCTACGAAGATGGGGAACTCGATGCCATGGACTTGCTGTGCAGCTACATTGGGCTGGCGGTACAGAACCACGCTCTGACGCAGACATTGGCGCAGCGCGTGACCGAAAACCTGCGCCTGATGGCTTCCCTGCACGGCTTCTATGACACGGCGCTCGAGGCATTCGCGACCGCGATTGACGTGAAGCACGTCAACATTCATGGTCACTCGCTGCGCGTGGGACGCTATGCCGCCGCGATCGGCGAGGCAATGGGCGCCGATGCCGGCGAAATGGCCGCTCTGCGCAGTGCCGGGTACCTGCACGATATCGGCAAGGTGGCGGTCGACCGCCGCCTGTTCGGCAAGCCGGGCGCCCTGAATCCTGAGGAGTTCCGCGAAATGGCGGACCACACCGTGGTCGGCTATCAGATTGTAAGCAGCGTGGAGTTTCCCTGGCCGAAGATTCACGAGGCAGTGCGATGGCATCATGAGCGCAGCGACGGCTCCGGTTATCCCGACGCCCTCGGCGGCGACGAGATGCCTATGCCGGTGCGCATCATGGCGCTGGCCGATACCTTCGATGCCATGACCAGCACGCGTCCCTATCGCGAATCGCTTTCCCTGGGCAGCGCGTTGAGTGATCTGGTTCGCATGTCTCCGCAAAAATACGATCCCAACGTAGTGCAGGGTTTGCTCATCCAGGTGCGACGCGATGCCGTAGGCAGCAATCGAGCCCCGTTGCTGGCCGACCATATGGCGGTAAACATTGCTCCCGGCGACGTCGACCAGTTGGCTGCAACCCTGCAGCACAAAGTCTCCCGCGGCAAGAACTATCTGACCTAGCTTCTGGCCCCTAGCCCCGGCCACTCCCCTCGTCTTTAGTAACCACGGGCAGCAACCTTTTCCTTCCGTCCGGGTTGATAATCAGAAGGGCTGTCGCCTTTCCCTATGGGAGTCCTCATGCGTTTGGACCGCACGAAGTTTGCCATTGGTCTTCTCTGTTTCTGCCTGGCGTGCACGGTCCCGCAAGTGCTGGCTGGAAAGAAAGACAAGGACAATGCGGCGTCCGGCCCCAACGACAACGATCAGAGGCGCGCCCTTCATGCCCTCAATCGCCTGACCTTCGGTCCGCGCCCCGGCGATGTGCAGCAAGTCATGGCAATGGGCGTCGACCGATGGATTGACCTGCAGTTGCATCCCCAAAAGATTGATGACAGCGGCCTTGAGGCTCGCCTGGAGCCGCTTCGTACCCTCCGCATGAGCACCAAGGAGATTGCGGAAGACTTTCCGGATGGGCAAGAGATCAATCAAGTGAGGAATGGCAAGAAACCCATGCCATCCGATCCGGCACGGCGCGCGGTGTTCCAGGTACAGGTCGCCCGGCTGGAGGCTCGGAAAGACCGCAAAGAAGAGGCGGGCAAGACTGCGGTTACCGCCGCTGCCCCGGAGAAAGTCAGTGCACCGGTTGGGGAATCATCCACGACGGCGATGACGGCGTCAGAGGGCATCAGCACCACTGCCGATAGCCCGGCGATGAATGGAGCGATGAGTGAAGCTACGAACTCAGGTGGCGGCCATGAGGCCGCCATGGAGGCCGCCGCGCCGCCAGTGAAGCTGATACCTGAGGAAGAAAAGCAGGCGCGCCTTCGCGAGGATACCGACCGCGAAGTCCAGCAACTGCCGAGCCTTCCGCCGGACCAACGTTTCAAGAAAATTCTCAGCATGTCCGCGGCGGCACAGGTCGCGGTTGCCGAATCGCTGCGCGGGGGTAAAGGACAGGAGTTTCTCGAAGGCCTGAACCCAAAGCAGAAGGAAACCCTGCTCGCCATGAACAACCCCGCGGGCGTGGTCACAGGCGAACTGGCGCAAGCGAAACTTCTGCGCGCCGTCTACAGCCAGCGCCAGTTTGAAGAGGTGATGACCGACTTCTGGTTCAACCACTTCAACGTGTTCGTGGACAAAGGACTCGACCGCCTGATGCTGACCAGCTATGAACGCGATGTCATCCGCGCTCATGCGCTCGGCAGATTCGAGGACTTGCTCGTGGCCACGGCGAAAAGCCCGGCCATGTTGTTTTACCTGGACAACTGGTTGAGCGTGGGGCCGGACTCCGCCAAAGCGTTGGGAATTCCGGCGCATCCCGGACCGTATCCGCCGCCGCGGCCGAAGCCGGGCAAGCGCACCAGCGGCCTCAATGAAAATTACGGCCGCGAGTTGCTCGAGCTGCACACATTGAGCGTGAACGGAGGCTACTCGCAGCGCGATGTCACGGAGGCTGCCAAAGTCTTCACGGGATGGACCATTGACAACCCGGCCCAAGGCGGCGGCTTCAAGTTCGATCCGCGCATGCACGAACCCGGGCCCAAATTCGTACTTGGACATCGCATCAAGCCCAAGGGCGAAGGCGAGGGCCTGGAGTTGCTGCACCGGCTGGCCGCGAGTCCGCAGACAGCGCACTTCATTTCGCTGAAACTCGCCGAGCGCTTCGTTGCGGACGATCCGCCGCCGGCTTTGGTCGATCGCATGGCGAAAACGTTCCTGAAGAAGAAGGGCGACATCCGCGAAGTGCTGAACACGCTGTTCCATTCACCTGAGTTTTGGGATGACCAGACCTACCGCGCGAAGGTGAAGACGCCTCTGGAATTCGTAGCCTCCGCCGTGCGGACCACCGGTGCAGAGGTTGAAGATGCACTGCCGCTGACCCGGCAACTCAACAACATGGGCATGCCTCTTTACGGCGCACAGCCGCCCACGGGCTATTCCATGAAGGCGGAAACCTGGATAAGTTCCTCCGCGCTGCTCAATCGCATGAATTTTGCGTTAGCATTGACCCGGGGCAAGATCAAAGGCGTAAAGCTGGATACAGCCCAACTGGCGGGAACGAGTCCCCAGCCGCCAGATGCAACTCTGACGCTCTCGACACTGGAAACGAGCCTGATCGCAGGTGGCGTATCCAATCAGACGCACGACTCGATCGCGGCGCAGATCGAAGCGGCAAAACAGAACGGCGCGCAACCGAAGGCAGACAAAAAGGGCGGCCCGCGCAAGGCCGCGGATACAGCACGCCCTCCGGATGTGAGCACGATCGCGGGTTTGCTGCTGGGTTCGCCGGAGTTTCAGAGACGATAGCTTTTAGCTGTTGGCTCTTGGCTTGCATCTCACGGCACGCGCTTGCGAGACAGGCTTCGCGGTATTCGGTTCGGTCCGAGCTAAGAGCTCAGAGCTAAAGGCTCAGAGCTAGGAGCGGTTTTTATGTCCATTACTCGTCGCGTCTTTCTGCGTAACAGCGCGCTCGCTGTCGTCGGCACGGCGGCCGTGCCAAGCTTTCTCGCTCGGGCCGCCATGGGCGCGGCTGATCCGGGCACACGCAATAAGCGCCTGGTCGTGATCTTCCAGCGCGGTGCCGCCGACGGTCTAAACATCGTGGTGCCTCACGCCGAGCCGCAGTATTACGCGATGCGGCCCAGCATCAATATTCCGCGCAAGGCCGTGCTCGACCTCGACGGCTTCTTCGGCCTGCATCCCTCGCTCGCGTCGTTCCAGCCGCTCTGGAAACAGCGTCAACTGGCGATTGTGCACGCAGCTGGGTCGCCCGACCCCAGCCGCTCCCACTTCGATGCGCAGGACTTCATGGAGGCCGGCACACCAGGCGTGAAGTCCACGGAAGACGGATGGCTCAACCGCTCGTTGCACAACTTGCCGCATCCACCGCAGAAATCGGCCTTCCAGGCCATCGCCATGGGCCCCTCGATCCCGCGCATCTTGAGCGGGCTTGAACCGTCCATCGCGATGAATAACATCAACGACTTCTCGGTTGGCGGGCGCAATGCGAAAGCTTCTCCGGTCGCGAACGCATTCGAGGCCATGTATGACCACTCCCTCGACACCGTGCTCCACGGCACCGGCGAAGAAACGTTTGACGCCGTCAAGATGCTCAACGCTGCCGACCCGTCAAAGTACAAGCCCGCGCCCGGCGCCGATTATCCCAAGGGAAGATTCGGCGACAGTCTGCGCCAACTCGCCCAGCTCATCAAGGCAAACCTCGGCGTGCAGGTAGCGTTCGCCGACATCGGCGGCTGGGACCATCACGTGAACGAAGGCGCAACCGAGGGCCAGATTGCCAACGTCTTGCGCGACTTCTCGCAATCGCTCGCCGCATTTTGGACCGATCTCGGAGATCTCGGCGAAGACACGGTGGTGGTGACCATGTCCGAATTCGGCCGCACCGCGCGCGAGAACGGCAACCGCGGTACCGACCACGGCCATGCCAACGTAATGTTCGTTCTCGGCGGGCCGGTGAAAGGCGGCAAGGTCTACGGGCGCTGGCCCGGCCTCGATCAATCGCAGCTCTACGAGGGCCGCGATCTCGCCTTGACCACAGATTTTCGCCAGGTCGTCGGCGAAGCCGTGGTGCGACACATGGGCAACAAGAATCTGAATGACGTGTTTCCAGGATACGAGAATCAGCCGGGAAGGTTCTTAAGGTTCCTGGGATAGCGGGGCAGGGCGGACCGCTTAGACTTCAACCAGCACGTCACCGTTTTCAATCCTCAGCGGATACACGGCTACCTTCGCACCAGGATTCTGCGACGCCTCGCCAGTCTTTGGGTCCCACGCCCAGCCATGCCAGGGGCACACCACCTTGCCACCCTCAATCATTCCCTGCCCCAGCGGGCCGCCGCGGTGCAGGCAGATGTTGTCCATGGCGCTGTAGGTGCCATTCACGTTGGCGACGCAGATGGTTTTCTGGCCGCAAGGAAACTCTTTGGCCTCGCCGGCGTGCGGAAGATCGGATTCGGTCGTCAGCTTGATGAAGTTCGGCATGAGTCCTTGAATCCCTCGAGAACAACCGCCGAGCTTGGCTCGGCGGACGGCCGAGGGCGGATGTCCCCACATTGATCTTACCGATAACTAAAAGCTATAGATCCTTCGCCTCGCTCGGGATGACCACAGCGGGCTCCCGCTTCGCTCACGCCCGCCCAACGCGGTCACTTCGGCTGCAGGGTCTGGGCAATCATGACCTGGCGCTTGAAGTTCTCCATCATATTCGGATCGAGACGCACTTCGGTGGGCTTCTTCGCCAGCGTCATGGTATCGATTTTGTCTTGCAGCTTGAGCAGGGCGTAGAAAAGATTCTCCGGCCGCGGCGGGCAACCGGTAACGTAAACATCCGTGGGCACGATTTTGTCGACGCCCTGCAACACGGCATAGGTATTGAAGGGTCCGCCCACCGAGGAACACGCGCCCATCGAGATCACCCACTTCGGGTCGGGCATCTGGTCATAGATGCGCTTCACCACCGGCGCCATCTTCAGGGTCACAGTGCCGGCGACGATCATCAAATCGCTCTGGCGCGGGCTGGGGCGGAACACTTCCGAACCGAAGCGCGCGATATCGAAGCGCGCCGTCGAAGAAGCGATCATTTCAATCGCGCAGCATGCCAGGCCGAACGTCATCGGCCACACGGCGGACTTGCGCGCCCAGTTGAAGACGTAGTCCACCGTGCTGATCATGAAATTCTTTTCGAACTTGTTTTGCAGCCAGCCCATGAGGTGACCCCGATCTGTTGCCCAAGCTGAAGAACGATCACTGCAATTATACAGTTCAAGCGCCCGGCCAGTGGCGCGAAGCACCGCGGTCTAGAGGGATGGAGGAAGCAGTTATCCATCGATTCCGGGTCGGTGGTTGAGTTGCTCCTCGGTCACAACTCAGCTACAAATAGAGTCACCCATGGATTCACGACCCGCCGTGGCCGCCAACCGCGAACACACGTTCACTCGGCTCGCCAATACGTGGGCTCATATCCGCACATCGCAGTTTTGGATGGTGGCCATCGCCGTCTTCCTGCGCGTGGGTTGGATCATCGTCGGCCACACCTACAAATTCAAGAACCTGTACCAAAACTTCGGCTTCGGCTGGGAAATGGGCCGCATCGGTGCGGCCATCGCGTCCGGGCACGGCTTCAGCAATCCTTTTGTGGAACCCACCGGACCCACCGCCTGGGAACCGCCGCTTTACCCCTACCTGATTGCCGGAGTGTTCCGGATCTTTGGCATCTACTCGCGGGGGTCGGCTTTTGTACTCCTCAGCCTTAATAGCTTTTTCTCCGCGCTCACCTGCATCCCGATTTTTCTCATCGCCCGGCGGATCTTCTCCGAGAAAGTTGCAGTCGGTTCAGCCTGGACCTGGGCCCTTCTACCTTATGTCATGTTCTGGTGCACCCGTTGGGTTTGGGAGACCAGTCTTTCGGCATTGTTGGTGGCCGTGATTTTCTGGCTGACGCTTACCATGGATGAACGCGACGGGCTGAGACCGTGGCTCTGGTTCGGACTGCTCTGGGGGATCGCGGCTCTGAACAGCACGGTACTGCTCGCGTTCCTGCCGGCCTCGGGGCTCTGGGCTTGGTATCACCGCGCGAAGCGGCACCAGCCATCATGGACCGGCGCGTGGTTGGCCTCGCTGGTTTTTATTGCCTGCATTGCTCCCTGGACGGTGCGCAACTATCAAACCTTCGGGAAATTCATTTTTATTCGCGACAACTTCGGCGTGGAACTGCGCCTGGGCAACGGCAACGGCGCCAACGGCACCTGGATGGAGTATCTACACCCGACGCAGGATCTCTATGCCATGCGTCAGTACACCGCCATGGGCGAGTTAGCCTATATCGAGTTTCGCAAGCGGCAAGCGCTGAGCTACATCAAAGCCGACTACGGACGGTTCGCCATCCTTTGCCTCGAACGTTTTATCTATTACTGGAACGGACCGCCCAAAGCGTCAGAGATCTGGTGGCTGTCGCCGGCGCGAAACTCGCTCTTCCTGACCTCCTCGGTGCTGATGTTCTGGGGACTGGGACGCGCTTTGCGCCAGCGCAAACCTGGCGCCTGGCTCCTGTTCTGGCTGATCTTGCTGTATCCCGCGATTTACTATGTGGTCTTTCCTGGCCAGCGCTACCGGCATCCGATTGAGCCGGAGATCACGATCCTGGGAGTCTACTTACTCACCCAAGCAGGCAAGAAGAGCCGGACGTAGGACGGACCTGCCCACCCGGAGCCAGAAGAAAGTAAAGATTGGAACATCCCTGACCTGCGCTCCGTATACATAGGCATGGACTTGGCCGCTTTCCCCTCGGGTCGGCCTCACCAATTCGAAACCGTTGCGTCTAAAGGTTTGATACGGAGGAAGCTTATGAACCGCCAACGCCAATTCCCCGCCTGGTTGGGCGCCGTCCTTGGAACCATCTGTGCGCTGTTCGTTCTCGCCCTCGAAGCCCGCGCATCCGATCACCGGGGTGCATTCAGCGAGGAATTCCATCAGACCTATGCCCTCAACCCCGATGGCCGCGTGGAACTCGACAACATCAACGGCGCGGTTCACATCTCCACCTGGGACCGGAACGAAGTCAAGGTGGATGCCGTGAAGTATGCCGACTCGAAGGACCGGCTCGACGACGCACGCATCGAAGTGGACTCGAGCCAAGAAAATCTTTCGCTTCGCACCAAGTATCGCGACCACGATCACTGGGGCTCAAACAGCAATCCCGCCAGCGTGGAATACACGCTGTCGGTGCCGCGCGGCGTGCGGCTGGACGAAATCAAACTGATCAACGGCTCGCTCGACGTCACCGGCGTAACCGGTGAGGTGCATGCCTCGTGCATCAACGGCAGACTGGAAGCGCACAATCTCTCCGGCCGCGCTGAACTCTCCACCATCAACGGCCAGTTGGACGCCAGGTTTGACCAGCTTCCCGGATCGTCCGTGGAGCTGAAATCGGTCAACGGCTCGCTAGCGTTGACGATTCCTTCGGATTCCAATGCGGAGATTGAGGCCAGCACTGTTTCCGGCAGCATCGAGAACGACTTAGGGCTGCACGTGAACCATCACCGATTCGTCGGCCATGACTTGCGCGGCGAACTCGGCAACGGAGGCCCGCGCGTCAAGCTGGAAAACGTGAATGGCCGGATTAATATTCGTCACGCTTCCGACGGCCGCGCCCTCAGCCCGGCCAAGGACTTGAACCACGGCGACAAAGACGACGATGACGACAGCAAAATTTAGGCATTCGTAAGAATGCTCAATAAATCGCATACCCCGGTGCAGGCGTCCGCAGATCAGGCTTCGAAGCCATCAGCAACAGGGCGCCCTCCCGCTTGAAGGCCCGCAGATCGTCCAGACTGTGAAATGATTTCGTCTGGTAGTCGTCCGGCGTGGGCGTGTCATCGGGGATGCGGCACGCCTCAACATTTTCGAAGGCATGTTTTTTCAGCAGGTCGACGTATTCCGCCTGCGAGCGCACATGTACCGGCACCTTCAGCATGTCCACCCACTGCAATGAGTACTCGTTGTCCTTGTATAGGTTGATCAGGATAAATAACCGTCCCCGCGGCGCCATCACGCGAAAAAGCTCCATCAGCGCCCGGTCCTGGTCGGCATAGTAATAGAACGACTCCACCGACAACACTTTGTCAAAGAAGTTTTCTTCCCACGGAATCTGCTGCGCCGATCCCCACACGTAAAGCACGTTGTCGAAATCTTTCGAGGCGGCGCGCGCCTCGCGAATCATCTCATCGGCCACATCGAGGCCCACCACCTGGCCGAATCCATCTGGCCCTTCGCCGACCAGCCGCGCCAGCAGTCGCGTTGCCCATCCCGAGCCACACCCCAAGTCGAGCACGCGCTCGCCAGGACGCAGGTTCATCCGGCGAATCGTCTTGGCTGTAATGTCGAGGTGATGGCTCTCCATCTTCGCGCCTTCGCCAGCCGCAGCCCAGCGGTTGAATTCCTGTTGCAGCTTCTCGTCGGGGGTCAGAGGTTGATTGGGCACGTTGATTTCTCTTTGTGAATTTCTTGCTTCTCTATGCTACAGTTTTTCCTCCCCATGGTGACACGCCCTCAGAATCCGGCGCCCGAACCCGACCCGGGATCGCTCTACTGCCCGAACTGCGCCGAAGAGGTGACCGATCCCCTCACCTGCGGTGACTGTTCCGCCGTCATCTGCCGACGCTGCGGCACGCCGCTTGAATCTCCCGACGAACTCGGAATGGGATAATGGACTCCGCCGAGCCAACCACCGAAAAGCCCGCATCCGACTCGCAGCCCCAAACTACTCTAATTCGCGGACTCAGCCTGCTCGACTCCGTGCTGCTGCTGGTCAGCGGCATCATCGGCTCCTCGATCTTTCTCACCGCCAAAGATATTGCCGGCCCCTTGCCGCAGCCCATGCTGTTTCTGTTGGTATGGGTCATCGGCGGAGTGGTTTCGCTGTTCGGTTGCGCCGCCTTCGCCGAACTGGGATCCATATTCCCCGAGTCCGGCGGTCAGTACATATATCTTCGCGAGGCCTACGGCGACCTGGTTGCGTTTCTTTACGGATGGATGCTGTTCGCAGTGGCCAACGGCGGCTCCATCGCAGCTCTCTCGGTCGCATCGGCCGCATACACGGGACAAGTCTTCCCCATCGTCTCCGAGAGCCACATCGTGCTCCAGTTAGCCGGGATCACCATCACCCGCGCGCACGTCTTCGGTCTGCTCTTAATCGCCATCCTCACGTATGTGAACGTCGTGGGCCTGCGCTGGGGCACGCTGCTGCAGAATCTTTCCACCTGGACCAAGTTCGCCGCCATGGCTGCCTTCGTGTTTCTCGGATTTGCCATCGGCAAAGGCGACTGGTCCCATTTCCATTCCCATGGCGTCGGCCTCACCATGGGACTTCATCCCACGCAACTGATCTCCGCTTTCGGCCTCGGATTGATTGCCGTGTACTGGGCCTACGACGGATGGGTTTACATCACCTGGGTCGCAGGCGAGGTCAAAGAGCCGCGCCGCAATGTGCCGCTGGCCATGGTGCTCGGCGTGCTCGCCGTCGGCGCGATCTACATGGCGATGAACATAACCTATTTGTATGCCTTGCCGCTGAGCGAAATTGTCCAGCACGAAACCATCGCCCATGCCGCCGCAGCCGCTTTGTTTTCGCCTCACGCCGCATTGTGGCTCTCGCTCATGATTGCCGTTTCCTGCTTTAGCGCAGCGGCCACTTGCACGCTCTCAGGCGCGCGGGTGTATCTCGCCATGGCGCAGGACGGTATCTTCTTCAAGCGCATGGCGGTCATCCATCCCAAATGGCGGACGCCCGCGTTTAGTTTGATCGGACAAGGCGTCTGGGCCGCTGTGCTCACCCTCAGCGGCGGCTACAGCTGGCTTTACACGTACGTCATCTTCGGCATGGTGGTGTCCTACACACTGACGGTAGTGGGGATGTTCTTGCTGCGCTGGAAGCGTCCCGACATCCCGCGTCCCTACCGCTGCACGGGATATCCCTGGCTGCCCGCCATCTACGTCCTGATGGGAGCTGCCTGGATCTTGAATACCATCATCAAACGCCCGGTAGAGGCTTTCTGGAGCAGCGCGATTGTGCTGGTCGGCGTGCCCTTCTATTTTTATTGGAAGCGAAGCAGCAAAAAGGCTGCGTCCCGGTCGTGAAACGGAGTCGTGAGAAGTGGGTTGTGAAAGGGCATGGCTTCAGCCGTGCCGCTAGGCTTCTATACAGAAAAGAGATAAAGAAAGAAAAGCGCTCTAGCCCCTGAGGCGGTGGAGACGAAAGATGTTTGAACGGTATACGGTTTGAACGGTATACGGAGAATGCGCGGCGGGTCATTTTCGTCGCGCGTTACGAGGCCAGCCAGTACGGCTCGCCGGTGATCGACACGGAGCACCTGCTCCTCGGCCTTTTACGCGAGAATAAGGCCCTCGACCGTTGGCTGTCGAAGGCGTCCCCCGAAACCATTCGCCAGCGAATCGACGATCATTCATGGCCACAACCTCCGACCTCAACCAATCTCGATCTGCCCCTGACCAGCGCTTCCAGCGAATTCTGAAATACGCGGCGGAGGAAGCTGACGGCTATCCACGAGACGAATCGGGATTGAGCACATCTTGCTTGGCATCCTCGATGCGAGAGCCGGTGCCGTCGTCGTCGGGCCTCGCTCCGACTCGGCTAACGGCCGCGACTGGCTGTGCACGGAATGCTGGGCGAGATTCGGGGAGCGCCCAGATTTCTTGTCGTCCTCATACTGCGACATCACCTAGCCCCAGGATGCCGCACTCTTCGCAGCGGGGAGGGGCGGCCAGTTCCCACACGTTTCAACCTGAGAAACTTTTTACCCGGAGCGCAACTTATTACTAACTTCCGGGTTACCACCTGTTGCAAGAACGATCCTTAGCAAAGATAAGGCCTTCGCGATCGCCTTGACGTTTCTTTACAAGCATCTGGTTCCAGTTGAATTTGTCCCTCGGCTGAAATTATGATGAGTCGTATACAACATTGTTGCATCCTAACGATTTCGCGGAGGCATCTTACCGCTTTGCAACAACTATTTAGGAGGTTTCTCTTGAGAAAGTTAGCGATCCTCGCACCCGTTTGTGCTTTCTTGTTCTTTTCCCAGTTGGCCTCGGCCCAGCAAGGGGACATTATGATCGGCGGCGGCACGCTTCTGTCGTCTACCAACGACGCGTCGTTTGCGCCGCCTGAGAAGGGCGGGGCCTATCTCAACATCGATGGCGACGTGGTCATGAAGCGCCGCTACGGCTTTCAAATCGGAACCGCCTGGAGGGCCAGTCAGAGCAGCTATGCCGGGCAAGACAGCATAAACTACCGCCCCATCCTGACGGACTTTAACGCACTCTTCCAGCCCCATCTAGGAAAGAAACTTGGCCTCGACGTCTTTGGCGGCATCGGCATCGCCAGCACCCGCTTCTATTACTCGCAAATCATCAGCTGCAGTTACTTCAACGGATGCGTCAACTACAACAGCACTGATCACTTCATGGAAGACCTTGGCGCCGGTATCCGCTATTACGTCTGGCATCACGTCTTTGTCCGCCCCGAGGTGCAGTACTACCACATCCAAAATAATACTGACCAAACCAACCAGTACGGTTTCAGCTCCAACAATGTGGTTCGAGTCGGCGCCTCGATCGGTTTCACGATTGGCGGTGGTTCGGACTAGGTTTTGACTACGCGAGGGATCGCGGGTTCTGGTATCCTAAACAGCCAATTCCGCACAGCCCGGAGGGTGCTGCGGGCCGCCATTCGCGGCCCGCTGAGCCGGGATGCCACCAATCTGGCGGGTGCATTCCACAAACCCAAAAGGACTGATAAAGGGGGCTGTATTGAGAAAAGTCGCGCTACTCGCATCCGCCTGCACGGTTCTTTTGTTCGCCAGCTTCGCCTCGGCCCAGCAGCAAGTGGATATCCTACTCGGCGGCGCCACCCTGAAATCGTATCCTCCCAGAAACGACTCGGTGAACTTCCAGCCGCTGACGGAAACGAACGGCACCTATGTCAGCATCGGCGGTGACTACATCGGCTTCAAGAAACGCCGTCTAGGCCTTAGCTTCGAAACCTCCTGGAGGTATCGGCAAGCCAGCTACTACGGCTACGAAAACTACCGCCCCATACTGACCGATGGCAACGCCTTCTTTCAGCCCATACTGACCAAAAAACTTGGCCTCGACTTCATGGCTGGCGTCGGCGTTGCCAGCAACCGGTTCAACCTCTTTGGCTCCTGTAACATCCCCGGATGCGTCAACTACACCAGTAGCAATCACTTCATGGAAGACATCGGGTTCGGTGTTCGCTATCGCTTTTGGCACCGCTTGCCCCACGTCTTTGTCCGCCCCGAGGCTCACTACTACCACATCCAGAGCAATGTAGGCTTTGCCACCGACAACGTGTTTCGCGTCGGCGCTTCGGTCGGCTACGTGTTCAGTCCCGACTGACTTACCGCTGCACTACTGGCGGCCAGAATGAGCAAGGCGGCGTCCGCGGACGCCGCCTTGCCCTTCTTAGTCGCAAACTCTACGGTTCCCGCTCGCACTCCTCAGCTTCGTGGATTGCTTGATCGAGATGATCGATCGCTTTATGCCGATGGCCGTGGAAGTCACCCTCCGCACTCTCCAGATGGTGCTTGGCGGCACGCATCGCCTCCAAACCTTCGGTGATGTGGGGATGTGGCGGCATCGCTGCCGGAGCGGCCGGGGCCGGCGCTGCTGCCGCCGCCGAAGCCGGTACCGCCGGCGCCTTTGGACCAGCCGCTGCTGCCGTGAAGGCCAGGGTTAACAAGAGCATCGCCGTGATCAAGAGCGTCAAGAACCCGATATTCTTCATGCATTTCCTCCTCGTCCGAATTCCGGCGCGGACGCCGCCGCTAAAATCACGGGCCACCGATCCACTCCACCAGGAGGCCCGCAGCACCCGCACAGTATAGCCGTGCCTCGGCACAATACCCCTGTGTATAACTTGATTCCTAAGGTGCTTTCCTTATTACTGGCCCCAAACGGCACTGGGAGTCGGTGCCTAAGAAACCTCCCGCCCGCTCCGCCTTCGCCACCACCACAACAACGCGGCCACCACAATTACGATGGCAACCAGTAAATCGAAGCGCTTGATATCATGGGCAAGGCGGCCCACATGTCCGCCAAACAGGTATCCCGCGCCGCAAATTGCGGTCACCCAAACCGCCGCTCCGAGGAAGTTGAACAGGACGAACTTCCGCCACGGCATGTGGAGCGCTCCCGCCAGCAGCGAGGCCAGTACGCGCATGCCAAAGATAAATCGTGCAAGAAAAACGGTGGCCGAGCCGTAGCGATCGAAAAGCTGCTCGCCCCGCGCTACGCTCTCCGCGCGAATAGAGAAGACACGCCGATAGCGTTCGATCAGCGGACGGCCGCCGTGACGCCCCAGAGCATAACCCAACTCTCCGCCCAGTGTCGTGGCGACGGTCCCGACCACAATGACCGCGGGAAGCGCCAATTCGTGTTCGGAATAGGCCAGGAAGCTGGCCAGCAGCAGAATGCTCTCACCCGGCAGAGGCAAACCAGCGTTTTCCAACAACAACAGAACAGCCACCGCCCAGTACCCGTAGTGCACCAGGCTGCCGTGCAGCAATTCTAGAATGTGGTGGTTCATAATGTAAGAATTGTTATCCTGAGAGCGCGTTCTTTGCGCGAACGAAAGCCTGGCCTGAGCGCAGCCGCAGGCGAGGCGGGCGAGCCGCCTGCCCGGAGAGAGCACAAGCGACCGAAGAAACCTGCCCTGCCTTGGCCTCGCTTCCTTATTGCGACGCTCAGCCGGAAAGCTTCTCCCCAGTCAGAAACTCAATCAACCCCCGGTTGAACTCCTCCGGACATTCTTCGTAGGGCAAATGTCCAATGCCCGGAAAAATGATCAACTTGGAATTCGGGAAGTAGCTCGCCAGCCGCGCAGCCGATGAAACATACACTGCTGGATCTTTGCTGCCCCACATCAAAAGCGTGGGAACGCTCGCCAACTTCGGCAAAGTCGTCTCCAGTTCGCGCAGATCCTCCCTCCATGTTCGCACGATGCTCAAAGCATGTTCGAATAACCCAGGCTTCGCCAGCGGCGCCATGTAGCCCGGAAGGGCCTCCGCGGGAATACGGCTGCGGTCGCCATACATGCGTGCGTGCCAATAGGAATAAGAGAAACTCACACCCGGGATCATCAGCCGGAACAAAGCCGTGCCAAAATTGCTGCCAACGAATGGCGCCAGCCGCTTTCCATGCGCCGAATAGGGATTCACCGGCGCTACTAGAACCATCCCCCGCAGGTGCAGCCCCGTATTCCCGCTTAGACATTCCGCAGCCGCCATCATCGCGACCGCGCCGCCATGCGAGGTCCCCAGCAGATCGAACGAAGAAACTCCCAGCCGCTCGATGAACCGAAGCAGGCGCTGTGCCGTGCCACGCATCGAGTGATCGAGTCCGGCCGGGCGGTCGGAAAACCCCGCACCCATCATGTCCAGCGCGTAGACCGTAGCGTAGGGCGCCAGAGCCGGCATGGTGTATCGCCAGGAAAAAGAATATCCGAGCAAGCCATGCACCAGAATCAGCGCCGGCCCAGAGCCCGCCCGCAGGTACCGCATGCGCGCTCCATCCAGATCCATCCAGCACTCTTCCCCGCCCGCGCCCAGCGGCGGAGCCAATGCTGTTGAAACTTCCCGGTCGGCTCCCACCATGGCCAAATCTTCTGACTTCCAGGACAACTCTTTGCCCGCAACCAGATTCTATTTAAGTGAACAACGCCTCTGTTCGCTTCACTAGGGGAGCTTCGGCTCCCCGTTTTTTAGGGCATGGCGCTGGGTCTTAGGTTCTTAGCACAAACTCATGCGCGACAGGTTTTGGGATTTTCCTAAGACCGAAGAGCTGACGCCTACGACCGGCGACTATGACCCGCTCTTCTTCTTCCTCAACAGCTTCTTCAATACTCGAATCCCCTTATCCACATGCTTTTCCTCCAGCAAGAACGGAGGCAAAAACCGCACCACCGTATCCTGCGTGCTGTTGAACAAAACGCCCTCCGCCAAAGCCGCATCCACAATCGGGCGCGCCGGAATCTCCAAATTGATCCCCTGAATAAATCCTCGCCCGCGCACTTCCTTAGCCGCAGCGCTCTTCTCAACCAGGACTTTCAACTCCTGCTGCAAATAAGCGCCAACCTTGTTCACATTGTCCAGCAGCTTCTCGTCTTCCACAATCGCCAGAAATTCCAAAGCAACGCGGCAAGCCAAAGGACCACCGCCGAAGGTCGTCCCATGCTGCCCCGGGGAAATCGCATTCGCAAATTCTTCCTTAGCCAGAAAAGCCCCCAAAGGCAGCCCCGCCGCAATCGGCTTGGCAATCGCCACAATATCCGGAGTCACGCCGAAACTCTGAAACGCAAACATAGTCCCAGTACGCCCCAGCCCGCACTGAATCTCATCAAAGATCAGCGCCGCCCGATGCCGGTCCGCCACCGCCCGGCACTCGCGCAGAAACTCGACCGAACACTCATAGATTCCGCCTTCGCCAAAAATAGGCTCCAGCACGATCGCGCAAGTGTTGTCGTTCACCGCCGCCCGCAAGCCTTCCACATCATTTTGCGCAACAAAAGTCACTTCTTCCAGCAGCGGCTCAAATCCCTTGCGATGCTTGACCTGCCCGGTCAGCGACAGCGCCCCAAACGTCCGCCCGTGATACGACCCCTCGAGCGCCACCAGCCGGCACTTGGCCTCGCCCCCGGCGCGATGTCCCGCCAGCCGCGCCAGCTTGATCGATCCCTCAATGGCCTCGGTCCCGCTGTTTGAGAAAAACGCCCGGCCGAGGCCCGAGAGCGTGCACAACTTCTCCGCCAGCGCCCCTTGATATTCGTGGTAATAAAGATTGGAGACGTGAATCAGCTTCCCCGCCTGCTCCCGAATCGTCTTCACGATCCGCGGATGCGCATGCCCCAGCGCATTCACCCCCAGCCCCGAAACAAAGTCGAGATACCGCCGGTCCTCCAGGTCGTAAAGAAACACGCCCTTCCCCCGCGTCAACACAATGGGATACCGGTTATAAGTCCCGAGCAAATACCGCCGCTCCAACTCCGCGATCTGTTCGAAAGTTCTCATAGGAAGACTCTGATTCTACCGGAAGAGACGGGCATCGAGACGCGAAGAATTTGTACCTGTTGATAATCGGCAATTACAATTCGCAGGGTGAACGCCCTGTGGGGTGTCCGGTAAGGATGATGCCAGGGCCGGAGTGCTGCTCGGCAGCGATCGGTTAGAGATCACGCCTTCGAACGGAGCCTATCGCCCCGGTTTCAAAGCCAATGAGTTTGCCGCTTACACTGCACCCGTGCCATTGTGGACCTTTGATTCACTCCGCACATGTACCGTCATTGACATGGCAAACCTCTGGTCCTAAGATTTCAGCCCAATGATGGGCCAAACCATCTCGCACTACCGCATTGTCGAGAAACTCGGCGGCGGCGCTGGCGAATGGTCACCCTTGGGAACCTTTGTGCCTGACGCCAGAACCCGAGCGGGAACCGATTTGTCGGTACTACGGGGTTCGACGGTTGCGGAAAGTTAAGGGTTGTATCATCAGAGACCCCGAACCGCGCCTGATTCAGGCGGCTGTCCACGTGCAACGCGATCGGATGCCATCGATTCTGTCGGCAGGGCCGGAAGTGGTCCTCGCCTCCACCGCGCGTTCTGGCGTTCCAGAAAGGCTAGAAGTGCTGGATCGGATGCGCCTGCCCCCATTAGGTCGGCTTTGCCTCGGGACCTCTACCTGCCCACCTATTATGGATCGATGATCGACTGGAAGCCGGACATCGGAAGCCCGAAAGCCGAAGTCCGTCTCAATACAGCGCTTTCTCCCCCGGAGGCCGCGTCTTCCACCTCCGGTGCACCCAAAGCCACTGCTCCGGATACTTCCGCACGTAGTCTTCAATGACTAAATTAAATTTCTGCGTGTTAGCTTTGATGTCGGCCTCCAGGTCGCCCGTGCGCACCAACTCGACCGCCGGATCAAACCGCAGCCGGTATTTTCCCAACTGCACGTCCCAAATCGTGAACGTCGGTACCACGGCCGCATCGGTGCGCAGCGCAATTCGCGCCAGCCCGCTCGCCGTACACGCCGGGATGCCGAAAAAATCCACGAAGATCCCCTGCGGCGGAGTCATATTCGTATCCATCAGCATGCCCACCACCTCGCCCGCCTTCATCGCCGAGATCAGCCCGCGCACAAAATCATCCTTGTCCACAGCTCTGTTGCCATGCATCGTGCGATAGCGAAGGATCAGTTCGCCTAGATACACGTTGTCCATGCCGCGCATGATCACATGCATCCAATGCCCACGCATCGATAAAACAAAAGACGAAAGCTCCCAACCTCCAAAGTGTCCCGCGAACAAGAGCACACCCTTGCCGCGAGCGCGAGCGCGCTCGTAGTTCTCGAATCCGTCAAACACCACAACTTCCTCGACGTTCTCCAGCGTGTACTTGGGAAAGCGGCAGACCTCGGCCAGTTGCCTCCCCAGCGAAGCAAACTCCCCACGCAGAATCCGCGCCCGCTCCGCCTCACTTTTTTCGGGAAACGCCATGGCAAGATTGCGCATTCCAACCTGCCGCAATCGCACGTGCAGAAGATAAACCACCCCAGCCAGCCCAATACCGATGGCCCGAGCCACGGGACGCGGCAAAATACCCATGATTTTGATGAACGGCCAGGCTGCCGCGTACTCAAGTCGCTGCCGCATCGGGGAGGCGTGACACTACCACCGTCAAGAATGTTTATGAAACCGACAGGGAAAGGGTGAGGTCTCAGGGTTACCCTGTGTTCCTCTATGTTGAAGAATTTGCCTCACCCAAGAGAAAGCCCTACTTGGCCGCTTCCTGCGCCCACTTCGCCAAGGTCGTCAAGAACGCATTCGCCGCCGGCGGCGGCTCAATCTCTCCTACGAGCGACGTCCGGAACGGCACCATGCGCCCGTAAAATTCCCGCGTACTGTCCTTGTCCTGCTTGATCACAGCCCCATTAAGGCTAACCCCCGCAAACAGACCGCGGGCTCGCGAATAGGTCAGCACCTCCGCCCGCATCTTCCAGTCGGTATTTCCTTGGGCATGACGCCCCACAGGCCCGGCCGCCACGGAAGCGTCCGCCCCTAGCTCGAACTGGCTCGACAGCAGGTGCTTCATCCCGTCCTTATTCATGATCAGCATGACCAGGTCAACGGCCTGCCCGCCGATCTGGAAACCAAAGCTGCCGCCGGTCACGACAAAAAATGCCGGCGCGCTCCATCCCTTGGGGGTGCGGCAACTGGCCAACCCGCGGCCGTAGTTCGCGCCCACAATGAAGCCGCCTTTCAACATCGACGGCAAGACCGCGACGCACTCCGCCGAGCCCAACACTTCCTGCGGAATCCCCGCATCCGGCGCCGCCTGGATTTCGTTCAGTACATCGGCCGCCGCCTGCACGCGATCCGCCGCCTTGGTTTCTTTCGGTTGGTCATCCGCTCCAAAAACGAAAGAGCAGAGAGACACAATTAGGGTCAAGAGTAAGAACTTTTTCATGGTTCCTCGTAACACAAGAATTCTCTGGGATCTGGTATTGGATTGTAAACGAAGCGGCCAGCGTTGTATCGGGAACGCTTAACTACGGAGGATCGAGCGAAAATACCGGCGGGAGCTCAACCACTTGCAGACAAAAAATCGGGGCTGAAAGTAGTGACCCTAATCGCCACTTCCAACCCCGTCTCCCAGGTTCTGTGGTAGGTGAGGCGAGTATGCGTCAGGTCCGCTTTCCCCACAAGATCACCAAGGGTCAGTGTCCCAAAGTAACCCGTGAGGTCTTGGGTATTCGGTCTTACCTCTTAGGCAAAAGCCCAAGACCTAACACCTAGTACCTAATCATTGAGACCTGCTTCTCTACTTGGCCGCTACCAGCGAATGCGTGATCGCATGCACCGACAGCGCAATCCGGTTCTGCACGCCCACCTTGCGCATCAATTTCGCCACGTGCGCCTTCACCGTACGCTCTTCAATGCCTAACTGAGCGCCAATCTCTTTGTTGGAGCGTCCCGCCACCAGCATCTCCAGCACTTCTTTCTCGCGGTCCGTGAAAGTCACGCGGCCCGCGGGAAAAATCCGCCCCGGCGCCGACGACACCCGCTCAATGAACATCGAAAGTACTCTCCGCGGCGCCCATACCGATCCCTGACTCACGATGCGAATCGCCTGCGCAAATTCCGCCGGCGAAGCTGCCTCATCCACATAGCCCTTGGCCCCGGACGCGATCGCCTTCAGAATGGTTTCTTCGTCCACCCCCGATCCGGTCACGATAATGCGCAGATCCGGCCGCGTTGCCTTCAGGCTCGCCATCACGTCAAACAGGTTTTGGCCGGAGCGGTTCCCCAGCAGGATGAGGCTCACGTCCTGCAACGTGGAAATCTCGGGCAGGCCGGCGGAAATCAGTTCGAACTCAGGCTCGGTATCGAACAAGGCGCGGAATCCCACAAACCTCAGCGGGTCGCTCTCCACCACGGCAACTTTGATAGTCGGTTTTCTCGCTACTGCTGCTTTCATAGGTTTCCCTGTGGGCGTACGTGTCTTACCTAGAGCATAGCGGCATTTGCCCCCCCTGCAAAGAGCAGGTGACCGAAGTTGAATTACGGGAGTAACATGAAAAAGGAGATCGAAGGTCCGTCTCCGAGCAGGATTTGGCGGGCTAATTCTGGCTGCGCCACTCGCGGAGAAGATTCAGCATGAAGCACAGTTCCTATCGTTTTCTCGCCATCGTCGCTAGTCTCGCACTCGCCATTTTCACTCTGTTCGCCCAGGCTTCGGCCGCCGTCGCCCAGACTCCGGCCCCTGCCTACCAGCCCAAGTCTGCGAACGATCCCGCCCGCTCCGACTCCGAAGACCTCGCGATCCGCTACATGCGTGTCGTGATCCAAGCCCAGCACAAGTTCAACAGGCAATACGGCCATTTCGCCACGTCGCTGACAGAACTTGTGCATTCAGGAAACTTCACCAAGCGCATGGTCGATCCCCATCGCGGGGACTACACCGCCAGATTCAAAGGCAAGAAGGACAGTTTCATGCTCAGCATGACGCCCCAGCATCTTGACGCCCAGCATCGCTCTTTCTACGCCGAAGACGATGGCAAAATCCACGCCGACGAAGGAAAGCCCGCCGACGCCGATTCGCCCCTCCTGAGGTAGGCTCGCGCGGCAAGAACGAAAAAACGTTAGAATGGACAGTCGCACGGAGGAATCATGCCCGCAACGATCGGAGCGCCCGCACCAGAATTCACATTGAAAGATCAAGATCAAAAGGAAGTAAAGCTCAGCGACTTCCGCAGCAAGAAGCGTGTCGTGCTCGTCTTCTATCCGCTTGACTGGAGCCCCGTCTGCACCAAGGAGCACGTCTGCCTGGTCAATGACATGAAGCGGTTCGATCAGCTCGACGCGCAGGTCCTCGGCCTCAGCGTCGATAGCGTATGGTCCCACAAAGCCTACGCCGAAAAGATGGGCATTCACTATCCGCTGCTCGCCGATTTCCACCCGCGTGGCGCGGTCGCCGCCAAATACGGTGTCTATCTCGAGGACAAAGGCATCACCGGTCGCGCCATCTCCATCATCGACCGCGACGGCAAGCTCGTATGGCACAAGAACTACGACATTCCGGTTGTGCCCGATATTCAGGAGGTCTCGCAAGCGCTTGCCGGAGTGAAGTAAGTTAACAACGTGGATTGACGATGAGGGCTTCGGTCTTTGTAGGCACCAGCCTCGACGGCTTCATTGCGCGATCGAACGGCGATCTCGACTTTCTTCCGCCGGGCGGCGGGGAACCGCACGGCTACGATGAGTTTATCGCCAGCGTCGATGCGATTGTGATCGGCCGCCAGACCTTTGAAACCGTTCTGCCCATGAAGCCCTGGCCTTATGGTGACAAGCGGGTAGTGGTCCTAAGCAGTCGCCCCGTCGACTTTTCCGCGGTTGTCGGAGGTGTGGTCGAACAGATGGCCGGGTCTCCGGCCGAGATCGTTGCGAAACTCGCCGCCACCGGCGCCAAGCACCTTTACATCGACGGTGGAATCACAATTCAACGGTTCCTGCGCGCAGGACTGATTCAACGTCTGACTATTACTCGCGTGCCCGTGCTCATTGGAGACGGAATTCCTCTCTTTGGCTCCTTACCGCGTGACATTCGCCTCCGTCATATCGTGACCAAGCACTACCCGAGCGGTTTGGTGAGCAGCGAGTACGTTGTTGAGGAAGCAAGAGAGCTGCCAGCGTCGAAATGAGAACCCGAGGGCGCCCCATCCTTGTCTCTCCGTCCTTGCAGAGCCAGAGTCTGCCCCTGGGCAAAGCGAAGGGGCGGGGATTTTGGATTCCTATGTTCCCGGCTTAATCTCCGCCGCTTTCCCGTCGCGATAAGTCACCACCAGCGGCTTCTCGCCATTCGAATAGCGCAGCACCCTGTCGGAAGACGAACTTCCCGCATCCAGTGTTCCCATTCCCACCGCAAAATCCACCTGCAGTTCGTTCATGCCCGGCTTCACTTCGTGCTGCGCCACCGCCTGCCAAACATCCGCTGGCCAGTGCTTGTACAACTCATGCGGATCTTCTACATAGAACATCTCGTCGGAATAGATCTTGTACTGTCCCTGGGCCTCGAATCCAATCGGCACGGCGTAGCTGTGTTCATCTTTTTCAAACGTCGCCACTACCTGCTTCCTGCCGCCCGGCGCGGCGACTGCCATCACGTCTTTTATCTCCAGGCGCTCGATCGGGCCCAACAGTCCTGCCTCATGCGCAAAATCGACGCTCTTGACCACGGGGACGTACCGATAATAGGTGTACCGGTATCCCTCTTTCACCCACACCGGCTGTTGTGTCAACTGCTCGGCCGACTTCAAATCGAAGGGATACAGCTTCTTCGGTGAGACGTAGTAATCGGCATTCGAGTAGCCGGCATTCTTCGCCTCCGCTTGCTTTTGCGCCGCAAGATAATCCTGGTGCCGCTGGTAAAGGATGTATCCCGCACGCACTCCCGCCACCACAATCGCCAGCGCCAGAACAATCTGAATCCTTTTCTTAGCCTCGTCGCTCATCATCCGCAAAAACTCTATCAGATTACGTGCCAGCAGCGGGCCTCAATTAGAAATGAGGCGTGTTAGGAAAACCTGCAGGAGCCTCAAACTGACGGGGCCCTTGCCGAGATTGTCATGGTAGTGGAAAACGCCAGGGAATGAGTGTTCATATTAACGAAGATGATGCTGACGGTAAGAACTGCCCCGGGGACCGTCATCTGTCCAACTGGCAAGGGCCCCGGAAGAGCGCAGAGTCACGTGCGATCCGAGGACCTGAGATAGACTGGAAAGCTGAAGGAGTCCCGCAATGCCTGTCACCGAACAAGACGTCCTGAGCGCGCTCAAAAGTTGCTACGACCCGGAGATCCCCGTCAACATCGTCGACCTCGGCCTCATCTACCACGTGAACTTCGCACCCGTCCCCGCCGGTACGCCTGAGCAAGCCAAGCAGGACGTCACCATCGACATGACCCTTACCGCCCAGGGCTGCCCCGAACACGTCAATATCAGCGCCCAAGTGAAGTCACGCCTGGAGCAGTTGCCCGGCATACGCAACGCCAGCGTTAACGTTGTGTGGACTCCGCCCTGGACCCCCGAACGCCTCAGTCCTGAAGCCAAGAAACAACTCGGCATCGACTAAAGTCGGGCTTCTGCTTGCGGGCTTCGGCGAAACCTAAGGAATCGTCGCTAGCCGCAGGCAGAAGCCCGCCCTCATCCCCTAATTTCCTCCCAAGCCTCGTAAGCCGACCGCCCCGCCACCTCGGTAATCCGCCTGCCGGCTTGCGCCGCCATCTCCATCACCCGCATGCCACGGTCAAAATAATCCGGAAGCGACCGGCGCACCTTCTCGAACTTCTCCGGAAACTCCGATGCCAGCACTGCCAACCCCACGCCAGTAGCCAGCACGCCCGCCGGATACTTCTTCCTCAAGAACAGAACCGTCGCCGCCCCAACCGAACCCGCCACCAGCGCCTTCTTCCAGGACTCCATGTTTTCCCCCGAATCTCCCGCGAAACTTTTTGCTCCGCCAGCGATTATACTTCTTCGTTCTCCCGGAGGCTCTATGTCGTGCCGCTTCATCCCGATCGAACTCATCCTCGCTCTCACCGTTGCCGCATCCGCGCAAGCCAAGCCCCGCGCTCGCGATCTCGGCGTCCCCTTCGACGGCACACCCGGCCCCAACAACGCAATCACAGACGTCCGCGGCGTCGAGGTCGGCCATACCACGCTCATCTCCGGCCAAGGCAAACTCGTAGTCGGCAAAGGACCGGTACGCACCGGCGTCACCGCCATTCATCCCCGCGGCAGAACTTCGAGCGACGCCGTCTTCGCCGCCTGGTTCACCCTCAACGGCAACGGCGAAATGACCGGCACCACCTGGGTCGACGACTCCGGCTTTCTCAACGGCCCCGTCATGATCACCAACACCCACAGCGTCGGCGTGGTCCGCGACGCGGTCATCGCCTGGAAGGTCAAACGCGGCGAGCCCGACGTGGAAGGCTACTGGTGGTCACTGC
>Ga0182015_10001082_pt1 | contig 37253 bp, 28 predicted proteins | sample 712P3MmetaG_FD_120478 | JGI IMG/M metagenome (GOLD analysis project Ga0182015, IMG submission 120478) | Permafrost microbial communities from Stordalen Mire, Sweden - 712P3M metaG | ecosystem: Environmental > Terrestrial > Soil > Wetlands > Permafrost | place: Sweden: Stordalen | collected...
ACTTCAACCTGCCGCAACAGCGTCACGATCTGCTCCGGCTTGTATTTTCTTATCGGCATACCAGCTTCCCTCCAGAGTGATTCTCTCTCACTCCCGCTGGTACAAAAAACCCCGGTCAGGTCAATCCGTCTCTTTGTCCGTGTATAGGTGCAACGACGTAGTCGCGATGAGTACCTGTTTCTACAGCGGGTAAATGAAATTGAAGTTCCTTGCTCGATAACTGGATATTTGTTGGCGACGCGTTGAGATTATTGCCGCTGAGCGCTTTTGCGATAGTTCGGTCACGATAATCCTTGCGCTTTGTCCACTTGTCGCGCTGGCCCAGCTTCGATGCGCCGAAGGCCCACTCCATTTTCTGACGATTGTTGTCGAACACCTGGGCGAGGACGCCGAGCAAAGCTAAGTCCGCACGAGACTGGTCGTCGCCGTATGCCGATAGGTCGCCCATCCAAAGAGACTTGAACTTTTCGTTAGTGATCTGAGACACCATGAAATAGACAAGATTTATGTCCGCGATCTTCGGGATGCCGTTGCCAGACAATTTGTTTCCCGTTACGGTCAAGTACCTTCCGCCTTCTGATCCGCTGTAAATTTCGGCACCGTACTTCCCATTTGTGTTTCGGCTGAACTTGCGATTACCGGCAGGCAAAGCGAGTGGGTATTCCACAAAAGCCCGCAGTCCGTTTTCCGATGGAGTGATTTCGCAGTACGGATTGCCGAGATTTTCGAGAATGTCGAGCACAAATGGTTCGGCTTTTCCGTCTTTCAGGACGCCATCGAAATCTAAGCCTACTAGGTGGGTGCCACGCAACATGATTCCGATCCCGTTATAGTCGTGGCCGCTGAGAACGTCGGCCACTTCAGCAGCGCGCTCGAACGTAGTCCAAGTCGCAGAGTCATTCACCTTTGCGCGGGCTCTATCGCCGTTTCTCTTGGCGTCGTACGGAATTTTCGCTTCCTTGCCGTTTCGGATCTCGTGTTTCCACACAATCCAGTTGGGGATATCCTTCAACGACCCCGGCACAGCGTTGTAGGTGCTCACTGACGCACCCCGGCGGTCGGAACCGCGGCCACTTCGATGATCTCAATTTTGCGTGCTTCCGGTCGTCCTTTGCACATAGCACCGGGCTCGTATGAGATTCGGTCGCCTTCATTCAAATAGCGATGGTCTGGCGGGAGATTTTTTACGTGAATAAACGCGTCAGATTGGCTGCGATCATCCGGGATAACAAAACCCCAGCCGCGAAGACGGTTGTAAAACGAGACGGTTCCTATCATGGCGCTACCTGTTTAACCTTTCTACGGAAAATCGAACGCGGAACTCTAAGTCCGCCTGAGTCATTCACACCTTTACGCTGCGGTTTGTTTTAGTGCGCCGAACCGACTGGTTCTGCGGCAAACCGACAAGCCACGTCATCACTTCAGCCTCGAAAAATCTCAAATATTTACCGACACGTCGGCAGGGCAGCGGAGGAGTCGAGTTCGGTCGGCTGCGAGTCTTTTCGTAGACGCTCGACCTCGGAATTTGCAGAAGGTTGGCGACCTCCTCCACGGTCAGGATTTTCGGAACTTGCCCCGTGACTTGGCTGGGCGTTGGCTGGGCGTTGGGTCTCATTGTTTCTCCGTCGGTGTCATTGAACATGGCTACAATACTGCTTGACTTAGTTGCAGTCACTTGGTATATTCTAAGTGTCTGCGAACAACATCGAATATGAGACCTCAGGCGAGTTCGGAAGAGAAACAACGAACAATGGATGCCGCTAAGATGTTGGCGAATTTCGCCAATCTGGAACCCGATGGCGTTGAGAGGTTCAGGGCCGCTCACAGAGAATTTGTTCCGCAAGCGTGGTGGGACTATCAGCCGACCGACGTGCATGGAGTTCCGTTACCCGACAAACAGTGGCAGATAGCCCAGATTCTCGTGCGGGAAGCGTGGCGGAATAACTTTGAAATTCCGTTGTTCGAGTACCTGAATTTGATAGCATCCGTTTTTAACCCCGACTATCTCGAATTATCCCCGTTCGGAAAGCAGCACCGTACTCCTTATGCGGATTTCAATGCGCTCGCAGAGGAGGATATGTCTCCGTTTCATCACGCCGTCAAATGGTTGGGAGGCCAAGGGTGGCGAGCTAAGACGTGCTTGTTCTGTGGGAAGCGATTTATGGCAGAACACTCGAAAACCAAATTTTGCAGTTATGGTGAGGCGGGGGACGACAATTTCACTGCGAACTGCTCCTCGGCACATCGCAGGAAGTATAAGAAGGAATACTGGAGTGAGAACAGCGGCCACGTCAATGAACGACGCAGACAGGAATATCATCTAGAAAAGAAGAGGAGCCGCCGTGCAAACCGGAAAAATCTACGTCAAAGGTAATCGCTGGTACTTCCGCTACCAGGAACCTTTCATTGCGGGCGGACAAAGAGTGTGGCGGGACAAGTACATCAATCTTGCTCCCCGCGCGCAGTTCCCATCCGCGAGCGCCGTCGAGAAGCAGTTCCGTCAGACGATTAACGATGCGCTCGGCAAAGCGGACGCGATGACCGCCAATACAATGCAACCCGTGACCAGCTTCATTGAACACATTTTCTTTACGAAGAAGGAAGGAATCCTGCGCCCTTCTACATTGGCAGGCTATCGGCACATCTACGAGCGACATTTGAAAACGCGCCTCGACGGGAAACGGTTGTGCGATTTCGATTTGTCCGTCGCGCAGAATCTGTTGGAGCGAATCGTCAAGGAAACGCCTTCACTTCGTAGCAGCAACAACGTAAAAAACCTCAAATGGTTCCTGGTTTCAGTTTTCAATCTAGCGGCGGTCGAGAAGTCGTTCGATTCGAATCGAGTGAATCCATTTTTCAGGGTGGATATCGGCGACGTGTGGAAGCCTGTCCAACGGGAGCGCAGACCAGGATCGGCCCGATATGCCACGCTCGCAGAAGTTTTCAAAATGATTGAAGCACTTGATGGGCCAGCCTCAACTGCGGTTGCTATGGCTGCGTTCACGGGACTTCGAAAGTCCGAGTTGCAAGCGTTGAAGTGGGAGGACCTGAAGGACGGTCAACTACACGTTCGGAGAACCGCGTGGCGAACAACGGACGTACGAGAGGGACAAACCAAAACAGCCGCGTCAGCTGCGCCGGTGCCGATGATTCCGATACTGACGGAATTCCTCGAAACGCACAGAAACGGATTTCCGACTAGCGGGTTTATTTTCGCCGGAGAGAAGTTGGGACGACCGCTTGATTTTCACAATCTCGCAGCCCGCGTGATTCGCCCCGCACTGGCTGAGAAGGGAATCGCTTGGTGCGGCTGGCATGGCTTTCGAAGAGGTTTAGCAACCCTATTGTACGAACTCGGCACCGATGCAAAGACACCACAGGCAATCCTTCGGCACGCGGATGTTGCGGTCACTGAGCGGCATTACACACAGACGGTGGATGCCGTCTCGATCGCCGCCATGAATAAAGTGCAGAAAGTAGCAGCTCCTAAATTGAAAAAACTACTGAACGCGAAAATCGAAGCGGTACGGAAGGTACGGAAGGTCGCCTGACAATAATCGATTTTACGTACAAATTTACGTACTTTTGGTGAGTGTCTGTGCGAGCGGACCTTCAACAAACCAGCATAAAAGTTGAAGAAAGTTTGGGGTGAGCGATGGGATTTGAACCCACGACCCTCGGTGCCACAGACCGATGCTCTACCGGCTGAGCTACGCTCACCACTGTTGCGAATAAACATAGCATACGACATTTCAGGATGGCGGAGAAGCCTGCCTGCGGTGCCTGCCAGCAGGCAGGCGGCCGGCAGGCGCGCCTGGGAGACCTCGCGGAATCATGCTTCACGTGAAGGATTTCCATTTCGACCCGATGTAGATCGCGAAAATTGCCACGATGGCCGTGCCGACGACGATCGCGAAAGTTTGTCTGGAAGTATCCGTGGGATAGAAGCCGGTCACGACCATTGCGACGCGCCCGGCGATATCGACAATCAGGAATACGATCGCCAGCGCCGCGGCCCACTTCTTCATCGTCAGAACCAGCAACCCGCTCAAACTGTAGAGCGCGCCGATGGCGGCGGCTGCATACGTGCCGGTTCGCGCAGCACTGGTGGAGATTCCGAAAAATCTGTGAGTGAAGCCGGTCACCACTTCCGCCGCGCCAAATAAAATCATCAGCACGGCGATGACGATGAGGCCTCGATGGCGATTCTGAATCATTGCAAAACTCTGAGCGCGGCGGTGCGCTTAGCGGATGCGGCGGAAGGGGGTGAGTTTGCCGGAATCGTCGCCGGGGGGGCGTTGGCTGGCCAGGCGCGTGCGCGCGAAATCGGCCCAGGCGCCGTTGGGATCGTAGCGCAGATAAAAGGAAAGGTGGCGCGTGGATTCGTGTTTGCGGCCGACGCGTTCGTAGGCCAGTGCGAGGTTCAAGTGCGCGTCGGCCATTTGCGGGGCGAGCTCGACGGCTTCGCGCAAATGGGCGATGGCGGCGATGGTTTCGCCGTCGTGTTCGAGCACGCAGCCGAGATTGAATTGCGCCAGCGCATTGCGGGGATCGAGCTGCACGGCGAGCGAAAATTCCTGGCGCGCTTCGGGCATGCGTTCGAGCTGATAGAGCGTGGTGCCGTAGTTGATGTGCGCCTCAACCCACTCGGGCGCGAGCGCGACGGCCTTGGCGTAGGCGTCGGCGGCCTGCGGCAGGGTATCGGCAACGGCGTCGCAAGTCATCGCGATTTCAAACCAATATTCGGCGGTGTAGGACGCCATGGCGCGCACGTTGTCGGGGCGCTCGGCGGCGCTGGCGCCATCGCCGCTGCGCAGGAACGCGGCGGCGTCAAAATCGAAAACATACTGGCCGGTGAGCGGCTCGAACGGCTGGCTTTCGGGATCGGCGGCGTGAACGACGACTTCGGTGCCGTTGCTCGTGAGGCGCAGGGAAGCGAGCGCGGGAGCCGGAGCGCCAGAGGCGGTCTCAAACGCGGCCAGGGCTCGTTGCAGGCGCCGCACGGGCACGCGATTCTCCGCGATGCGGCGGATGGCTTCGAGCGCGACGAGGTCGGTGAAACTGTAGAAGCGCGTTCCCCATCGCGCGCGCGGAGAAACCAGATGCAGCCGCGCCCAGTAGCCGAGCTTGGCGCGGCCGATGCCGAGCATGCGCTCCACCTGACTCTCTGTGAATTGCTGGACCATATCGCGTCGCCTTGCCGCCGCTATTGACTGGGATTTCCGCCCGCGAAACATCCGCATGAGCAAGAACTCCCTCGACCGATTGTAACGCAGGTTGGCGGCATTGCAGGGAAGGAACGCGGCGGGGCCGCTGTGGAAATCCATTCGAATAGTCCTGCTAGAGTGTCCGAGGGCGCAACGAATCCCAGCCATGCAAGCTCATGCAGCCGAACAGCGCTATCTAGAGCGCCAAATTGCGTACGCGCGGCCCATCTTTCTGGTATTGGGGCTGGTGGATCTGCTTGTGCGGCCGGCGCCGCAGCGCGGACCGCACGCGATCGCGTTTCTGTGCGTGTATCTGGCGGCGTCGCTGGCGGTTGTTGTGGCGGATATTTTTCGCGGCGCGGAATTGTGGCAGTGGCCGCTCGCGGTGGACATCGTGGCGCTGGCGGTTTTTCTGGTGCTCAGCGCGTCGGTGGTGGCGTTCTGGTTCCCGTTTCTATTCGTGGCGCTGGCGGCCGGGATTCGCTGGGGATTGCGGCCGTCGATCGTGCTGGCGGCAGCGGCCTCGGTTGCGCTGCTGGCGCGCGCGGCGTGGGCGGGATCGACGGCGGGGCACGGCGCGGTTCCGTGGGTGGCGCTCGCGGCGGGCACATTCGCGGCCGGCGTGGGCATGGCGTTTCTGGGCGACCGCAATCGCGGGCAAGTAGCGGAGCATGAATTCCTGGCGCGCCTGGCGTCGCATTTACACGTCGAGCGCGGCGTGGCCGAATCGCTGCGCCGCGCGCTGGACGAGTTGGCGCGGACGTTTGAGTGCGAATTGGCGTTTCTGGTTTTTCGCGACGCGGAGATCGAGCGCATATTTTTGTGGACCGTGCGCGTGGGTGAGCAGGGGCGTATCACGCCGGCCAGCCTGCCGCTGAATCGCGGCGAAGGTTTTCTGCTGGACGCGCCGGACGCGAGCCTCGCGTGGACTTCGCTCGAAGGCGCGGGGACGGGCTTCGGATGGGATCGGCGCACGGGGCATCGGCTGGCGGATTTGCCGCGCGTGCCGGCGACGGTGGTGAAGGAGCTCGGCGCGCGGAATTTCCTAAGCGTGACGTTCGATTTCAGCGGCGCGCCCGCCGGCCGCATTCTGCTGGCGAACACGCGGCGGCGCATCGTGCCGGCCGATCTTCGTTCGCTCGAACGCATTGTGCGGCACATCGCGCCGCCGCTTGAGAATCTGTTTTTGCTGCGGCACATGCGCGCGCGGGCCATCGAAGCCGAGCGCAGCCGCATTTCGCGCGATCTGCACGACGGCATTCTGCAAACGCTGCTGAGCGTGGACATTCAGCTGAACGTGATCCGCAAGAAGCTGGCGCAGGCGCCCGAACAGGTGGGCGAGCCTCTGGAATCGCTGCATCACACTGTGCGCAGCGAGACGGCCGAGCTGCGCCAATTGGTTACGGACATGCGGCCGCTGGGCGTGCAGAGCGCCGATTTGGTGGATTTGATGCGCGGGTTCGCCGAGCGTTTTCGCAACGAATCCGGGATGGGCCTGGACCTGCTGATCGACGCCGCGGAGCTGCAAGTGCCCGATCGGATATGCCGGGAGTTGTTCCAAATATACCGGGAATCGTTATATAACGTTAAAAAACACGCACAAGCCACACATGTGGTGGTGAAATTGTGGCAGAATGAAAGCCGCGTAGTACTCGTCGTGGACGACAACGGCGAAGGATTCAGTTTCGCAGGCCGGTTTACGGGAGACGAGCTCGATCGGCTGAGGCTCGGTCCCATTTCCATTAAGGAGAGGTCGCGAAGCGTGGGAGGAATTCTGACCGTGGAATCGACGCCCGGCCATGGTTCCCGTCTCACGGTAGAGGTCCCGCTGGGCTGATATGGCCAAGAACAAACCAGAAATCCGCATCCTGGTGGCTGACGACCACCTGATCTTCCGGGAAGGTCTGCGCAAGCTGCTGGACAGCGAAGAAGGATTGATCATCGTTGGCGAGGCCGACAACGGCAACGATTGCGTGAAGCTGATCGCCAAGCTGAAACCGGATATTTTGCTGCTCGATCTGCGCATGCCGGAAAAAGACGGTTTGGCTGTGCTGGAAGAAGTGAATTTCGATTCGCTGCCGACGCGCGTAATCGTGCTCACGGCGGCCGAGGACGATCGCGACGTGGTGCGCGCGATGCGCCTGGGCGCGCGCGGCATTGTGCTGAAGCAATCGGCGTCCGATCTGCTCGTCAAGAGCATTTACAAAGTCTTCGGCGGAGAAATCTGGCTCGATAACCACATGACGGCCGAGGTGATGAAGGCGTTTACGAAGTCGGCCGACAGCGGCCCGCGCCGCGAGAAGCCTCTGCTGAGCGACCGCGAAAAAGAGATCGTGCAACTGGTCGCACAGGGCTACCGCAACAAGGAGATCGGCGAAAAACTTTTCATCAGTGAGCAGACTGTAAAAAATCACCTGCACAATATCTTTGACAAGCTGGGCGTTTCCGATCGCCTCGAACTCGCGCTCTACGCCATTCACCACCGCCTGATTGACCAGACTTAGCCCGGCAGAGTTGCCGTGGCGGGTGATCCGCCCGAAGCGGACAATTCTGCACCGCTAGCACCAGCTGCTTGCTTGTCTCGCGCCTTCCGCCTAATCCATTCAACCCCTACGCAGTTTCCAGTACGGCCGTACTGGGTGGTTTGTTACTCCTAACCCATTGGCTCCGGCGCCCCGCAAACCTATCCTTGGCACATGTCAGGCCGGAGAACCTGATCCATGAATACGATCACAACAAACGATCCTCCGACAATGCGAGTCGAGAACGACGAGCAGCTCTGGGCCGAGCCGCCGTCGAGTATCCCGCCGCGATACGAAATCCTGTCCCAGGTGGGCACGGGCGGGATGGCCGTGGTTTACAAGGTCCACGATCGTGAAACGGACGACATTATCGCCCTGAAGGTATTGAAGTCTGGGATGGCCGCCGATCCGGCGATGCAGGAAAATTTGCGGAGAGAGGTCTGCCTGGCCCGGAAGGTCACGCACAGGAACGTGTGCCGCATTCATGAATATGGCCGCTCGAACGGGACCGCCTATGTATCCATGGAATTCGTCGAAGGCGAGAGCCTGCTCCTGAAACTTCATCGCGGCGAACCGCTGCCCTGGAGCGAAGCGCTGAGCATCACGCGGCAGATCTGCCTCGGCCTGCGCGAGGCGCACGTGCAGGGCATCGTCCACCGGGACTTGAAGCCCGCGAACATCATGATGGACCGCAACGGCGACGTGAAAATCATGGACTTCGGCATCGCCCGGCTGTTCCAGGGCACGGGCCAAATGACGCGCACGCTGGTCGGCACGCCCGCTTACATGGCTCCGGAACAGGTCGAGCTTGTTCGCACGGATGCGCGCACCGATATTTACGCGCTGGGCCTGCTGCTTTATGAAATGGCCACGGGTTTGCCGGCGTTCGAGGGCGAAACGCCCATCGCTGTGGCGTTGAAACAACTCCGTGAGTTTCCCAAGCGCCCGCGCGAAATCGTGCCCACGCTCGCGGCCAGCGCCGAAGCGGTGATCCTGAAGTGCCTGCAAAAGGATCCCCGCAAGCGTTTTCAGTCCGTGGATGAACTCGCGGCGGCTTTGAAGCGCCAGGCAGAACCCAAACCAGCGATTTCGATGTGGGATGAATTTGTCCGCGATTTCGGATTCGCGTGGCGGGATTGTCGTCGCGTCCTGAACACCCGTGTAGAGGCCGGCGTCAGCTTTCTGCAGCGTCAGGATTGGCGCGCTCTGCTGACCGGACGCGTGCAAAAGAGGGTGGCCGCGGGAATCGGCGCGGCGTGCCTGGTGGGTCTAATCGGCTTTTCGGTGAGAAGCCACGCCAAGAGCATGAAAGCCCGCTCCGCGCCTGCCGTAGCCTCGGCAAAGTTGTCGCTGCAGAGTTCGCGGCCGAATCTGCCGGAACCTTTGGCCGCCGGCGCCGCGGTCGAAGCGCACTCCGTCCCTGACGCCAATCCGACTATTTCCGTCCATGACGTTGACCTCAATCCGGCCTTGGGGCTCGTCTCACAAACGCAAACGCCGTCGAGTGTGGAATCGGCGGATCAGCCGGCGTCTGACTCCAAAATCCCTGGCGCAAAGCAGAATGTGAAAGCGCAGCCGGCCGCGCGAAACTCGGCATCCTCGGCTGCTCGGCGCGTGCCGCCGAAGGCATCGCCGGCGCGAGAGAATCCGGCGCCGCAATCTGCCGCTGCTTCTCCGGCGTCGACTGCGCCCACCGAAAGTTCGAGCGAACAAAAGACCGAGGTGGCCGCTCTCGATCCATCGCCGTCGGCGGTCCCTGCGGCCGCGCCGAAAGCGACTGCCGTTGTCGCCGATGCCAAAATAGATAGTAAGACAGCGCCTGCCGCCCCGGTTCCAGCCGCAAGTTTCCTCGACGTGGGATCTTTCAAGGATTCGGCCTGGGCCGACGCGGCGGTGGGAAAGCTTAGCCAGCTTGGCTTTCACGCCGTTTCCGTTCCCAAGAACGTCTTGTGGATGCATTCGTTCGAAGTGCAGGTTGGCCCGTACACGAAACCCGCCGATCTCGAGGCGGCCCGAGCGAGTCTGGCGGCGAAGGGTTTCAAGCCGCACACCGTCAAGTAATGTCCGGCGTGTTGTGCGAAGACGAATTTGGAGCGTGACGCGATGGGCGTGGACAGTGGCTTCATTTCTTTGAATCTCAACCGGGCGAATGATCTGGTGGTCACCTCGACACTGGAATCCGCGGTGGACGTTGGATCGCGCAGCCACGTCGGGTTGGTTCGCGAGAACAACGAAGACAGCCTCCTCGCGGCGCCGGAGATGAATCTGTTTGTCCTCTCGGACGGGATGGGCGGGCTGGCATCCGGAGAAGTCGCCAGCCGCCTGACTGTGGATACGATCCTGGCTCATTGCCGCGAAGCCGACGCCAACCCGTCGCTGGATTTCGTTGGAACACGGATCGCGGGAGTCACCGAAACTTCCAATCGCTTGGCGAGCGCAGTCCGTCGAGCCAACCGGGCTGTCTTCCGGGCCTCGCGGGACAAAGGTGATCACCTCGGGATGGGCTCGACGGTGGTCGCCGTTCGTCTCGTCGATCAACGCATGAGCGTGGCGCATGTCGGAGACAGCCGCGCCTACGCTTTGCGCGGAAATCGGCTCGAGCAGTTGACGCAGGACCATTCCTTCGTCGCCGAGCAGGTGCGCCGGGGAAGAATGAGCGAGCATGACGCCGGCATCGGGAATCTGCAGAACGTGCTTACCCGCGCCGTTGGCGTAGACGCGGATGTCGAGGTGGATGTCAGCGAAGAGCTTTTCCTGGACGGCGATACCGTCCTGCTGTGCTCCGACGGGCTCACGCGCGAGCTCTCGGACAATCAAATCGCCGGCATTCTCCGGGAAGCCGAGGACGCCCAAGGCGCCGCGGACCAGATGGTGAATCTCGCGAACGCAGCAGGCGGTAGGGACAACGTCACAGTCATCGTCATTCGTCAGGTTCCGAGCGCTTCAAGCGCATTCTGGGGCATCGGCCGTCTGGGCCGCTGGTTCAGCAGGTCCGGAAACCGATCCTGAAGGGGCGGACACTTCCATGGCAAAGTTGATCTTGCGATTCGGAAATTCGGTGGTGAAGGAAGTAGTGGTTGGGCAAAACGGAATACGAATCGGCCGTTCACCGGACAACGGCCTGATGATTGACAACCCGGCCGTCTCCACCCATCACGCCCGAATCTTCCCGGGAACCAGCAGCTGGCTGATCCTGGAAGATCTTGGCAGCATGAACGGCACATTCGTGAACGGCCAGCGCGTGAAGAGCGTAACGCTCAAGCCGGGCGATTGCGTGACCATCGGTAAGCACTCGATCCTGGCGGCGGATTCGCGCGAAATTTTTGGATTTTTGGCGGCCACGCCGGCGGTTCCCAAACTCAACGAAACCGTGATGCTGGGCACGCAAGAGCGTTGCGAGCTGCTCCAGCGAATTGCCGCCGAGGGCGAGAACGCGCAAATCGCTCCGGCGCGTCTGAAAGTACCGACGCTGGTGGTCCGCAAAGGCAAAGCCAGACGGCGGGAATACACGCTCACCGACCAGCTTACGGTTATCGGAAAATCGGCGATGGCCACGGTAAAGCTGTGTGGCTGGTTCGCGCCAAACGTTGCCGCGCAGATCAATCGCCGCGGGGGGGACGACTACTACGTCGGCAGCGCAGGCACAGTGCCCAGTGTCAACGGATACCCCATCACGTGCCCAACCAAGCTGCAATCGGGCGACGTCATTGAATTCGCCAAGGTGAAACTGGAATTCGTGTATCGAGATTGACGCGCCGGCCGGCGCCCCCAGACTGAGCCACGTGCTCATGACATTCCACGCAAGTAGGTCGCAAATCCCCCATTCCCGTGCATGTGCCTATGTTGATTTCGAGCACACCCACGCCCGAACCCCGGCAAAAAGCTCCTGCCGCCGACCTATACTGATTCCACCGCCCGATGAGGCAACCCGCGCGGGATAAGCCGCCCCTGCTGCGGCGAAACGCCGTCGAACTCGACCCATGGCCACCACTGCCGAACACGTTCTAGAGATCGAGGCGCCTGAAGCTGGCACGTCGACCGCCGCATGGTTTGCACGCGGATCGCAGCGGGCAAATCGCGGCGCCGAGGCGCGCGCTTCGCGCCGGCGCTCGCTCGCCGCATTTCTGGTTGTTTGGACGCTGAGCGTCGCCTGGCTCGGCCTTTTCCTGCGCGACAATTGGGTGCCGCACGACGACGGTATGCTCGCTGAAAGCGCCCAGCGCGTCCTGCAGGGCCAGCTTCCGCACCGCGATTTCGATGAGGTCTACACCGGCGGCCTGAGCTACCTGCACGCCGCCGCGTTCAAGCTCTTCGGCACAAATTTGTTTTCGATCCGCCTGATGCTTTTGATATTTTTCGCCGCGTGGGTTCCCGTGCTCTTCTACTGTGCGTCGCGATTCGCCGGCCCGCTGGGCGCGGCGCTGGTTACGTTTCTCGGCGTCACGTGGAGCGTGCCTGTCTACCCCACGGGCATGCCTTCGTGGTACTGCCTATTTTTCGCGACGTTCGGTGTCGCCGCGCTGCTCCGCTATCTTGAAACGCGCTCGCGCAGCTGGGTTTTCGCCGCGGGCCTGTGCGGAGGATTATCGTTTCTGGTGAAAAGCCCCGGACTCTATTTCATCGCCGCGGCACTGCTGTTCTTCGTATTCCGCGAGCAAACCGTCACGCGCCTGGCGAGCATAGCGGACGTTCCCCTGGAGCGCCCGCCGCGCGAGATCTATTCCGCCTTCATTCGTCTGTGCATATTTGCGTTCGTCGTGGCGCTCGTCGTTCTGATTCGGCGCCTGGCGGATCTGCCGGAGCTCTACAACTTCGTTCTTCCGGGATTCGCGTTGGGATTGGTGCTTCTCCAGCGGGAATCGGGCCCCGCGCCAAGCTCCGATGGCGAGCGCGTTTGGAATCTGCTGCGAATGGCCATACCGTTCCTGATCGGCGCGGCGCTGCCCGTGGCGATGTTCCTGATTCCGTATGCAAGAGCGCATGCGCTGCGCAGTTTTTACTACGGCGTCTTTGTCGTTCCTTTCGCGCGAGTCAGCATGGCGATGTATCCGCCGCCGCGTCTGTACATGGTTCTCGCGCTTGTGCCGATTGCCGGTCTTCTGGCATTCGCATGCTATTCCAGGCGCCGCGAATCGACCGCCGCCGGAATCGTGGCGCTGGCGGGCTTCGTCGCGGTGCTGATCGCGTCCGAACACAATAATTTCGTTTACCGCTTTGCCTGGTATTCGGCTGCCACCGCGATCCCCTTACTGATTGTGGCCGGCGCGCTATTGCTTCTGCGCGGCGGCGACGGTTGGAAATTGACGGAATTGCGCCGCCAGCAGCTTTTTCTGATCCTCAGCGCCACGGCTTTGTGCAGCCTGATTCAGTTTCCATACTCTTCGGCCACGTATTTCTGTTACGTCGCGCCGCTGGCCGCGCTGGCCGCGCTCGCCATTCTCAGCACGCACGATCCCGCGCCGCGCTTGCTGCCGAAATTGGCCGCCGGTTTTTACATTGTGTTCATGATGCTGGTGGTGGCGCCGGGATTCGGACTCGATTTCATGTCGCGCTGGTATCAGGGTGGGGGAGCCGTCGTGCCGCTCGGAATTCCGCGCGCCGGAATCCTGCGCGTGAATAGCGACGAAGCCTACGTCTACGATCGCGTGATCGCTCTTGTGCAGTCCAAGGCCGCCAACGGCGCGGTGTACGCCGGGCCCGATAGCCCGGAGATTTATTTCCTGGTGGGAATGCGCGATCCCATGCGCACGATTTTCGACGGCTTTGAAGATTACGCCCACGAAAGTTCGCGCGTGCTCGCCGCGATCGACGCCACCAACCCGAACGTGATCGTGATCAATCGCGTACCCGAAGTTTCCACGCCGCTGCCAGGCGACCTGCGCCAGGTGCTGGCCGAGCGCTACCCGAAAAAAGTTTATATCGGTGATTTTGAAGTCCGGTGGCGGCCATGATTCCGGGGACTGAATTGTTGGCGCACCCGCGCGCGTATCTTTTCTGGCAGGGAAAATTTGCCGAGCAAAAATTGGCGCCCATGTACGCGCACAACGATATGGCTCGCGTGCGCCGCGTGCTGGACGTCGGCTGCGGTCCCGGCACGAACACGCGCCTGTTCGCCTCGGCCGCCTACCTCGGCGTCGATGTGAATCCGTCGTACATCGCCTACGCGCGCCGCAAGTACGCCCGCGATTTCCTGGCCGCGGACGTCTGCGAATACACCGCGCCGCCCGGCGAAAAATACGATTTCATCCTGGTGAACAGTTTTCTTCACCACGTGGACCTCGCCGCCACGCGGCGAATTCTTGCGCACCTTTCAACGTTGCTCACCGAAGACGGTCACGTGCACATCATCGAAGTCGTCACGCCGGAGCAAGGCAACTTGCCGCGCCAATTGGCGCGCTGGGATCGCGGCCGGTACATCCGCCCGCTCGCCGAATGGAAGGATATTTTCGGCGGCGCGTTTGAAACGGCCGTCTTCGAGCCGTTCTGGCTCACGCGTCTCGGCGTGAAGCTTTGGAACATGGTCTATTTCAAGGGGAGGGCGCGCGCATGAGCGAGATCCCCGAAGAGCCTTTCCGGCTGTCGGTCGCCGTTCCGGTTCACAATGAAGAATCGGTGCTGCCGGAATTTCTGCGCCGCCTCGTCGCCGTCGTGGACCAAATCGCGGGCGGCCCGCACGAGTTTGTTTTCGTAGACGACGGCAGCACCGACGGCACGCGAGAAATTCTGGAAGCCGCCGCGCGCCTGGATCCGCGCATCGTGGTCGTCGAACTGTCGCGCAACTTCGGCCATCAGGCCGCGCTTTCCGCCGCGCTCGATCAGGTCTCGGGCGACGCCACCGTCGTGATGGACGCCGATCTGCAGGACGCCCCGGAAGCGATCTGGGCTTTCGTTTCGAAATTCGTGGATGGCTACGACGTCGTCTACGCGCAGCGCACCAAGCGCAAGGAGCCGTGGTGGCTGCGCGCTTGCTACAAAATTTTCTACCGCTTGATCTCCTCGCTGGCCGACGTGCGCCTGCCGCTGGACGCCGGCGATTTCGGTTTGATGTCGCGGCGCGTGGTGCGCCTAATACGCAGCATGCCCGAGCATCACCGCTATCTGCGCGGGCTGCGCGGCTGGGTCGGATTTCGCCAGATCGGCATCTATGTGGAGCGCGACGCGCGCCACGCCGGGAAAAGCAAATACACCAGCCTGCGCCTGTTCAAACTGGCGTTCGACGGAATTCTGGCGTTCTCCGTGGCGCCGATTCGCGCCGCGGCGATTCTTGGCGTGATCGCCATCGGGTTTTCCGGCTCCTACACCGTATATTCCGCGTGGGTGCGCCTTGTCGAACATCGCTCGCCGCAGGGCTTCGCCGCGATCATCACCGTCGTGACGTTCCTTTCCGGCGTGCAACTTTTGTTTCTCGGCGTGATTGGCGAGTATGTGGGCCGCATTTTCGAGGAGATGAAGGCGCGGCCGATCTACGTCGTCGCCAACCTGATTCGCCGCGAGCCGCAGGACGACGTCGCCGATCGCCGCAGCCAGCGCGCCGAAATCTCCGGCGTAAGATGATCCGCCGCCGGATTAAGGCCGCCACCCGATCCATATATGCTGAACCGCTTCGGCACAACGCCGGTCCGATACTCTCGTCAAGTCATATCGTGTTACGATATATTTAGAAATCACAGAAAGGCATGAAAGACGCAGCCCCGCGATGGCAATCACCTGGGACGGCCTGGTAACGCGCGCCCGCCGCGCCGTTCCGCTCGAAGAAGACAATTTCTTTCTGATCCTGGCCGTCGTGATCGGCGTGCTTTCGGGACTGGCCGTCGTCTGCTTTCGCCGCGCGATCGACCTCACCACCCGCTTGCTCTTCGGCACGGCGCAGCCGATCAGCCATCTTCGCTTGCTCCTCGTGCCAAGTTTGGCGGGCCTTGTTCTCGCCGCGCTGGTGATCCTGGTTTTTCCCGGCGTGCGCGGCAGCGGCGTCAATCAAACCAAATCCGCCGTGTTCATTTACAACGGCTACATCTCATTCCGCACCGTCATCGGGAAATTCATCGCCTGCGCGCTGGCGATCGGCAGCGGGCAATCGTTCGGTCCGGAAGATCCGTCGCTGCAGATCGGCGCGGGCATCGCTTCGGTGCTCGGCCGCAATTTACAGCTCTCGCGCGAAAAATTGCGGCTTCTGGCGCCGGTCGGCGCGGCGGCCGGCCTGGCGGCGGCGTTTAACGCGCCGATCACCGCGATGATTTTCGTGATCGAAGAAATCATCGGCACGTGGACCGCCGGGATTTTGGGCGCCGTGATTCTAGCCGCCGCGTCCAGCGTCGTTGTGATGCGTCTGCTTCTGGGCGCTGCGCCGATGTTTCGCATCCCCGAATACAAGATGGTCCATCCGGAGGAGATGCTGGCGTACGCCGTCCTGGGAGTCATCAGCGGCGTCGCGTCCCTCGTCTTCGCGAAGTTGCTGGCGTGGATGCGCGGCCGCACGCGCAGCCTTCCGCCGTGGACCAAATATTTCCAGCCGGCCATTGCGGGCCTGGCCATCGGGATCATCGCTTTCAAGTTTCCTCAAGTGATGGGCATGGGCTACTCGGCATTGGACCAGGTGATGTCCGGGCATTTTTTGTGGCACATTCTGGCGCTGCTGGTTCTGCTGAAGATTCTGGCCACCGTGTTTTCGGTTTCCAGCGGCGCGCCGGGCGGGCTGTTTGGCCCCACATTATTCATCGGCGGGATGCTGGGCGCGGCGGTGGGCACACTGCAAGCGCGATTTTTCCCCGCCTACACCGGCCCGGTCGGCGCGTATGCGCTCGTCGGCATGGGCGCGCTCTTCGCCGGATTTCTGCGCGTGCCCATGACTTCGGTGTTCATGGTGCTGGAGACCAGCGGAAATTATTCGATCATCCTGCCCGTGATGGTCTCGAACACCATCGCGTATCTGGTCAGCCGCCGATTCCAGCACGTGCCGATCTTCGATGTCATGACCGTGCAGGATGGCCTGAATTTGCCGTCGATGCATGACCATCGTGAGGAGCGCGTCCTGCGCGTCGAGGACGCCATGCAACCGCCGCCGGCCGTCACGCTTCGCGCCGAGGAGACCGTCGCCGCCGCGCTGGCCCGCGCCTCGGCTGCAAGCGACGCCACGCTGCTGGTATCCTCCGCCTCCGGCCGATGGTCGGTCGTGAAGCGCTCCGAACTTGAAGAAGCCGTGCGGGGCGGACGGCAGATGGAGTTTGTCGGCGATGCTGCGCCCGGCGTGCGCGTGTCCCGCCTGCATCCCGATCAGCCCCTCGAATTGGCACTGCGCTACCTGCGCGATTCGGAGTTCCTGCCCGTGGTGCATCGCGCGGAACCGCGCACCCTGCTGGGCGTTCTGTCGCTCGCGAACCTGCTCACCGCGTACCGCCGCATGTCCGCCGGAGAACCCGCCGCGCCCGCCCCCGCCGCCCGCGCTTCGTAGTACTTCCGTACCAAGCCGGCCAAACCTCCAAATGGGACGCTCGCTCTATTGTTGCGTCCGCACCCGAAAGCTATCCTGATCGCGTACCAAGCTTGCCGAGCGAAACGCCCCAGTTGACGTAGCGGTTCTCGGCGGGCCAAACGGAGGGGTTGTGACACAGAGTGAGCGGCGCAATGCCCAGCGTTTCCGCATCAGGTTGCCCATGACGGTTCGCTGGACCGCCAACAATGCTGTCGGGGAAGCCAGCACGGAATCGAAGAACGTCAGTTCCCGAGGCGTCTTCTTTCAACTGCCCAAAACCGTCAAGAACGGCTCGCCCGTCGAGATTCTTCTGACGCTGCCCCATGAAATCACACTGGCTGGCCCCGTGCGGGTGCGCTGCCTGGGCCGCATCCAGCGCGCCGAACCCGACGAAACTGGTCACGCCGGCGTATTCGGAATGGTTGCCGAAATCGAACGTTACGAATTCCTGCGCAGCGACGAATCGGCTGCGTAGAGCGAGCTTGTCTGCCACCTGCGGAGGCGGACAGGGAAAGCCGGGGCGTCTTGGCCCCTCAGCGGGGCGCCCCGGCTATATTTTTGTTGTGAATAATTTTCCAAACTAGAAGACGGTTTGTGTGACCGACTACTCGTAGCGCAGCGCTTCCACCGGATCGAGTTTCGCGGCGCGCGACGCCGGCACAATTCCCGCCGCCAGACTGACCACCACCGCAAACGCGATCGCTCCCAGCGCCAGCCACCACGGCACGGACCAAATATCCTCAGACGGCACGCCCTGCCGCTTCAAATAAAGCGTGGTGCCGATGTGAATCGCGCGGCCGATCGCCCAGCCCAATCCCACGCCAAAAATTCCGCCGGCCAATCCCATTACGCCCGCTTCCAGAAAAAACAGCCGCCGCACGTCGCGATTGCTCGCGCCCAGCGCCTTCAGCACGCCGATCTCGCGCCGCCGTTCGAGAATCGCCATCACCAGCGTATTCACAATTCCCAGCGACGCGACCGCCAGCGCCAGGCTGCCAAAAATTCCCAGCAGCATATCCAGTATCGCGAAAAGCAATCGCAGATTGCGCGTCACGTCGAGCAGCGAAAACGTGGTGAAGCCCATGCGCTTGATCGCGTCTTCCACCGGCTGCACCGACGCCGGCCCATCCGTGCGCAACGTCAGATTCGCGTAACGCACGCCGCCGCCCGACGCGCCCGCCGCCGAAGCTTCGTCCATCACTTCGCGCAGATCGCTGCCTTGCACCGGCGCCAGCGTTTCCGCGACCTTTAGCGGAATGTACGCGCCCGAGCCGCCCAGGCCGCCCGGTCCCACGCCCGGATCGCCGGTCACTACGATGCCCACAATCGTGAATGGTTTCTCGGTCGGCACAATTGAGAATCCCGCTCCGAGATCGTCCGCCATGCCCGGCGCTTTCGCCGCCGCGGGTTTCGCTTGCGCCGGTGCCGCGGCATCGGCCGCGCGCGGCGCGCGCTGCGGAAATCGCAGCGTCAGCGTTTTGCCGAGCAACGCCGCCGGCTGGATATTCGCCGAGTCCGCCAGCGACTGCGCGAATTCCGACCGCAAGATGACTTCCGTCGCGTCCGCGCTCGAAAAGAATCGCCCCTGCATATCGTCGAACGCGTCGTTCGAGCTTGACGACGCCGGCAGCCCCGCCACCGTCGTAAGCTGACCGCCCGTGCCCAGGCTGGCCTCCGCGGTGAAATGCACTTCGGAATAGACTTCGATCACGCCGGGCAGCCCTTCGATCTCTTTTCGCGCCGCTTCGTCCAGCGGCCGAATGTCCGCGGAGTCGCCGCCTGTATTCGCGTCTGCGTCGGGCGGCCGACCGAAGCCTCCTCCGCCTCCCGGCCGAGCCGCAGCCGTGCGCGGCCTTACGTAGATCGAGTCGAATAATCCCGTGCGCTCGAGGCGCCGCGACGCGAACTCCTGCAATCCCACGCCGAGCGAAAGCATCGCCACCAGCGACGCCACGCCCACCGCGATTCCGAGCGTCGTCAACGTGTTTCGCAGCGCTGCCTCGCGCAGGTTGCGCGAGGCCAATTCCAGCAGGTCGCCCGCCTTCATCGCCGCTCCTCGCGCTCAATCCGCCCGTCGGAAATCGTCACGATGCGATCCGCAAAGCGTTCCGCCAAACCCTGCTCGTGCGTCACCAACACCACGGTCATGCCTTCGCTCGTGCCGGCCCCAGAGGCCGAGCCGCCGCCCGGACGATGCAGCCCCTCGATCAATTGCAAGATCTCCTCGCCCGTCTTCGAGTCGAGATTTCCCGTCGGCTCATCGGCCAGCAAAATCGAAGGCCGGTTCACCAGCGCCCGCGCAATCGCCGCGCGCTGCTGTTCGCCGCCCGATAGCTGGCTCGGATGATGCGCGCGCCGCGCCGAAAGCAGCACGCGGTCCAGCGCTTCGCGCACCCGCGCGGGCCGTTCCGCGCGCGGCGTTTCGCCCAGGCGCAGCGGCAATTCCACATTTTCTTCCAGCGTCATTTTCGGAAGCAGTTGAAACGCCTGAAACACCATGCCCACGGTTAGATTGCGATGCCGCGCCAGTTCCTCGCCGCTCATCGCGCCGATGTCGCGCCCATTGGCGAAAATTGCGCCCGACGTCGGCCGGTCAAGCCCGGCCAGCAAATTCAGCAGCGTGGATTTCCCCGAGCCCGACGCCCCGAGCAGCGCGACGTATTCTCCCCGCGCGATCTCGAGCGACAATCGATCGACCGCGCGCACCACCGCGTCGCCCATGGTGTAATGCCGCGAAACTTCGATTGCCTGGAACGCCGCGCCGTTGGTTGTCATCGTTTGGGAATCCACACTCTATCTACGCGCGCGAGGGCATAGAAGTTGCAGCGCGCCGCTCGCGCCTCGGCTCAGCGCTGCGATTTGCGTACCGCCGACACGTCCGCGTTGAATTGCGCCGATCTATTTTTCGGCACGGTGATCGCCGTCCACTTCTCCCCGGCGAAATGCTTCGCAAGATACACGATCTGCCCCACGTGGTAGGAATAGTGCCCAATCTGCCGATGGATCGCCTGCGTCACGGAATGCGGCTCGCCGCGAATCGTGATCCGCCGCGCCAAATCCGCGTCGCTCAACCCTTCGAGTGCCGCAAAAACGCAGCCCCAGCCCCGCTCCCACATCGCCAGCACTTCCGCGCGCGTCGCCGGCGGAGCCTCAAATTCCGAATCGCGATTGCGATCCGGCTTCTCGCCGTCCGTCGTCAGAAAATCCGTGAATCGCGACTTCATATTCCCCGCCATGTGCTTCACGATAATCGCGATCGAATTCGATTCCGGATCGAGCGTCGCAAACAGCGCCGTATCCGGCGCCTGCTCCATCGCGCGCTCCGCCAGCTTTTTCGTCTGCCGAAAAACCGCGATCGAATCCGTTACCGCCGAAGTCGTGAACTCGTGTGCCATCCCGTGATTTTCTCCCGCGCAAACCATCCGCGCAAGCGCGATCCCGGCGCCGGAAAATCCGCGTCGGCGAATTTCCCGCCGCGGCGATGGCTCTTGTTTTAACTTTTCAGCGCCATGCGCGCTGTGGTATGAAAAGCGACCAATGGCCGGAAACGATCTCGCTTCATCCCAGTTTGAAGCGAGTTTTCAAACGCGTAGTCTCGCCGCTATTCTCCCGCTCGTCGCGCTGGCCGTCGTACCCGCGCTTGATTCGCCGTTCCTCGCGGCGAAGACGGGTATGTTGTTGCTCGCAGGGGCCGCGGCCGCCGCGTTTTTGCTGAGCCGCGAATCCGCGCCCATCGCGCCCGCGCGCGACGTCTCGCATCTGGTTCGATTCGCCGCCATCGCGTGGTGCGCCGTCGCGTGCATCTCACTGCTCGCCGCGCGCGGTTGGAGCGAAGCGTGGCCCGTCCTCGCGCCCATCGCCGCCGCCGCGTGTTTGTTCTTCGCGCTGTTGCGCGCGCGCCCCCCCGTTGCCACGCTTCTCGCCGCGATCGCGCTCGCCGCCATTTGCGTCGCGCTTCTCGCGCTTGCCGGACGAATCGGCTTCGATCTTCCGCGCCTGCTCACCGGCACGCCCGCGCCCGGCCGCATGAGAGCCGCCGCCACGCTCGGCAATCCGCTTTTCGTCGCCTCGTTTCTCGGCGCGTCCTTCTGGAGCATTTTCGGCCTCACGCATTTTCGGCCCGCGTGGCGCTACGCCGCCGCGATCATCGTCTTCGCCGGAATGGCGGCCACAGCCGAGCGCACCGCAGCCGTCGCGTTCGCCGCGGGTGCGATCGCTTTCTTCGTGGCGTCGCCCGCCGCCGCTCGCTCGCGCCGCCGCGCGCTGCAAGTCTGCGCATTTCTGCTCGCTGCCGGTTTCCTTTTCGCGGCCGCGCGTGCAGGAAACCCGCGCTCGCTCGATGCTGCTCTCCGCGGCCGCGTTTTTTTGTGGTCCACCGCGCTGCGTCACGTCACGCTGCTCGGCGAAGGCCCCGGCAGCTTCTATCGCGTTTACAATCAAAATTTGCTCGCGGAAGCGCCGGTCCTCCGGCAGGCATCGTTCCACTTCGTGCGCTACGAATCCGACGCGCACAGCATCGCCGTTCAGTCGCTCGCCGAAACCGGCGCCGCCGGTTTTCTCGCGCTCGCCGCCGCATTCGCCATGTGGTTTCGCTTTGCGTGGACGCGCCGCGAAGACGCCGCCACGCGCTGCGCCATCGCCGGCGTCGCCGCCTTCCTCGCCGCGGGCCTCGTCGACGATCCCGTCGCGCGCCCCGAAGGCCTCGCGCTGCTGGCTTTCTTCATGGGCGTGCCGTGGCTCTCCGCCGCCGCGCCTACGCCCGACGCCGAAAATTTGTCTCGTCAGCCGCAGCCGGCGCGCGCCGGCGTTTTGCAATGGCGACGCGGCCGCGCCCCCGCGCTCGCCGCACTTGCGCTCACGCTCGTGGCCGCCGCCGGCGCAACGCTCTTCTCAAGCTACGCCGTCGCCGCCGGCAACGCCGCCGAAGCCCGCGCCGATTGGCCCGCTGCTGAACGCTGGGACCGCGCTGCGCTTCGCGCAGATCCCGCCTCCCGCGACGCGAATTTCAATCTCGTGCGCGTGCTCTGCGAATCCGCGCAGTACGACGCCTGCTTCGCCGAATCCGATCGCGCACTAGCCTGGGTCAATGAAGCCGAATTGCGCCTGATCCGCGTCCGCGCGCTCGAAATGCTCGGCCGCGCCGCAGCGGCCCAGCAGGAACTCCTCAACGCGCGCCGCGAATTTCCCTGGTCCCCCGATTTGCAACACGAAGAGATCGAGAATTGGACCGACGCAACAACCACGCAGCCCGTCGCCGTGGAACCGAACGCTGAAATCGCCAAGGAGTGAGAAAATGAAAAAAGCTCCGTTCTTGATCGTGATATTCGCGCTGCCCGCAATCTGCTCCGCGCAGATTCCCGTCCATAAGCCCAGCTTCGGCGTCAAGCGCGCGGGCGCCAGCAGTCCCGAAGTCTCGCTCTCCGGTCAAGCCGGAAGCCAAAATTCGCCGATGTCGTCCAACTCCCCGCAAACACTCACTTTCGGCATTCAGGGTATGGACGAAAGCAAAGGCGTGACCGTCGACGTCGGCTCGCCATGCAAAGCCGACAAGACCGCGCAGCAAGCCGGGCCCGGCGTTTACAAGGTCACGTTCACGTTCGACGACGCTATCACTTCCGTTGACACCTGCTCGGTCGAATTCCGCAGCGTCGCCAATTCCTATACGGCCGACACTCGCGTGTGGGTCGCCGTGACGCAGACAGATCCGGGCGTCGCCACCTTCGGCCACGCCAACACAATCGTCATCCACACCGACACCGGCAAAACGATCAACGCGCCCATCCAGAATCGCCAGATGATTCCCGGCAGCGCGATGGCCATCCTGATGGCCCCCACCAGCGACGGCATGATCATGGTCACGGTCGTTCCACCGAACAAAATCCAGATCAACCTCAATGGCTGCATGTTGCAGGGCAGCATCACCGGATCCACCGCGATCGCCAAAGTTCCGGCCGGGATGCCCGGCTGCAATGGAGTGGGTAGCGCGACCGTGCAGGCCAAATAGCCAGGCCGCGGATTTGTGTTATGTGGGATATCCCACGAGGTATGTGACCGGCAGCAATCCGCGAATCCCGCTCTCTTCGCCGATCTCCCACGTGTATCCCGGCGCGGAAATCCGCACCGTCATCTCGCGCAATTCCGCCGGAGAATACGCGCGCAAACACGACACGATTCCATCGATCCACAGCGCCAGTGGAATCACCGGAATCACGTAGGTCCAAAATATCCGCGGCCACCGAAACGGCCTCAGAAACGGCGTCACCAGCAGAGCCGCAACCGGCACCACGCACGTCAGCGCGATCGTCAGCGGATGCCGCGTCGCCGTGTCGAACATCGCGATTCCTTGCCGGCGATTCGCCGCGTCCTGCAGCATCGCCACCACTTCCTCCGGACGAAAATGGTGCACCGAAGTGAACATCGTGCGCAGACCTGAAAGCTTCGCCGGCACACGCGCCGCATCCACCGATTCCGCGCAGTAACCGATCGCGCCGCCCGACGCCGCCCGCGCCCGCTCAAACGCTCCGACGTTCGGATATTTGTCCGTCAAACAAATTTCGAGCGCTGCGCCGTTCTGAGCCTCGATCGATCGCCGCAGCCACGGCCAGGGCCCTCCGCCACCCGAGCAAAGATCCACCACGCGCCGCGCCCCCGAAACCGCGATCGCCCGCCCCAGCCGCGGCGCAATCGGCGCATATACCGCTCCCCAATTCAAAATGGATTGCAACGCGTCCGTCAACCCATCGCGAAGCGCGTGCGGAAACCATCCCTGATCGTGCAGCTCCGTCAATTGCATCCGCGCGGCGATCACACTCATTCAGATGCCGCCGCCTCACACAATGGCCCCAGAAATCCGCGCGTTCGTTCGCGCCGCCAACCTCACCGATCCGCGCGCCGCGCCCATCGATCTTACGGCCGAAGGTCCGCCGTGGCGGAAGCGCGGCTTCGCCGGGTTTTCCCGCCGCCACCTCCATTTCCGCGCTCGCGCAAACGCGCGGTATATACTCCTCGTGTGAATTCCGAGCACGAACTTCTCCCCGCGCTGCAACGCTACTGGGGCTACGAAACTTTCCGTCCGCTGCAGGAGCGCATCGTGCGCAGCCTGCTCGATGGGCACGACACTTGCGTCGTGATGCCCACCGGCGGAGGCAAATCGCTGTGCTATCAATTGCCGGCCGCGCTCTCCACGAAAACCGCCGTGGTGATTTCTCCGCTGATCGCCCTGATGCAGGACCAGGTCGCGCAGCTTTCGCAGATGGGAATCGCCGCGGCGCTGCTGAACAGCTCGATCTCGGCGCGCGAACAAACTTCCGTCATGCGCAACGCCGCCGCCGGCCAATACCGCCTGCTGTATCTTTCGCCCGAGCGCCTCGCGCGCGCCGATACCGCCGAGTGGCTACGCACGCTGCCGCTCTCATTTTTCGCGATCGACGAAGCGCATTGCATCTCCGAGTGGGGCCACGAGTTTCGGCCGGAATACCGCCAGCTCCGCCGATTGCGCCAACAATTTCCGGAATGCCCGATCGCCGCCTTCACCGCCAGCGCCACGCAGCGCGCCCGCCACGACATCATCGCGCAACTCGAACTTCGCGAATCGCACAACTACATCGCCAGCTTTTATCGCCCGAATCTCCACTACCTCGTAAAGCAAAGCGATTCGCCCACTCAGCCCGATATGCTGCTGCGCGCCGTGCGCAAACACGCCGAAGGCAACGTGATCGTTTATTCGCCCACGATCGCGCGCGTCGGCCAGACGGTGGATTTTCTCGAAGAAAATGGAATTCCCGCCGTTCCGTACCACGGCAGAATGGAGCCGGACGAGCGCCGGCGCAATCAGGAGCGCTGGATGTCAAACGAAGTGCGCGTGCTCGTCGGCACGCTCGCCTTCGGCCTCGGCATCAACAAAGAAGCCGTGCGCGCGGTGATTCATTTGTCGCTGCCGAAATCCGTCGAGCAGTTTTATCAGGAAGCCGGCCGCGCCGGCCGCGACGGCTTGCCGGCCGATTGCATTCTGCTCTGGCAGAAACGCGATGTCGGTTTGCTTACGCACTTCATCCAGCAGATTGAAGACGGGGCGGAAAAACGGCGCGCCTGGCAGCGCTACCACGAAATCCGCGCGTTCGTCGATTCCAACAGTTGCCGCCATCGTCAGATCTGCGCGCACTTCGGCGAGAAAACGAAGTGGGAGAAGTGCAGCGCCTGCGATGTTTGCGGCTGCGATCTTGCGTGGCTCACCGAAGCGGCGCCAGCTTTGAAATCATCGAAGGAAGCGAGGCCGGCCAAATCGCGCAAAGCCGCCGTCGCCGCGGACTCCTCCATCGGCGTCGATCCCGATCTGCGCGAATTCCTTCGCGAATGGCGCCGCACGACCGCCAAGCGCCAACTCGTGCCCGCTTACGTCGTGATGCACGATTCTTCGCTCGACGATCTGTGCCGCAAATTGCCGCGCACGCTTGAGGAAGTTCGCCGCGTCTCGGGCTTCGGCGAGAAAAAAACGGAAATGTACGGCCCGCAAATCCTGGAGGCGCTTATGGAATTTCGCAAAAAAGGAAAAGTGGTGGATCGCGCGACCGCCTGAGTTGGCCGCGGCGCGCGGATTGAAACCGAGGTCAGCCCAGCACGACGTGGAGTTTGTGCACGGCGCCGTCGTCCACCAGCGGAATTGTCGCTGGACCGCGCAGCAGTTTGCCGTCGAGTTCGGTAAGCGCGACGCCGCGCGTCACGCTTGACGGATTGTCCACGGTGACGCGATACGTCGCCGAGTGATAGCGAAACTCGATCGTGTAGCTTGGCCAGTTTCGAGGAATGCAAGGATCGATGCTCAGCGTCGTGCCGTGCACGCGGAAGCCGAGAATCCATTCCACGCCGGCGCGATACAGCCAGCCCGACGAGCCCGTGTACCAGGTCCAGCCACCGCGGCCGACGTGAGGCAGTTCCGAATAGACGTCGCCGGCAAGAACGTACGGCTCGACTTTGTAGCGCTGCACGCCCGAGCGCGAGTCGGTGCGCGCGATCGGATTCAGCATGCGGAAAAGCTCGGCGGCTTTATCGCCATCGCTTAGTTCCGCAAACGCAATCACCGCCCACGCCGCGGCGTGCGTATATTGACCGCCATTTTCGCGCACGCCGGGCAAATAGGCTTTGATGTAGCCGGGATCGAGTGGCTCGTGATTGAACGGCGGCGTGAACAGGAGGACGAGGCCCTCGGGCCGGCGCACCAATTTTTCATCCAGGGCGGCCATGGCGCGCGCGATGCGGCTGGGCTCGGCGGCGCCGCTCATCACGCCCCAGGTTTGCGCGATCGAATCGATGCGGCACGCGGCGCTTTCCGATGAGCCGAGCGGCGTGCCATCGTCGAAGTAAGCGCGCCGATACCATCCGCCGTCCCACGCTTCCCGCTCGAGCGCGGCTTTCAGCGCGCTGACGTGCAGCCGCCAGGCTTCGGCGCGCACGTGTTCGCCGCGCGCGTCGGCGACCTTGGAAAATTCCCACAGAATTACGTGGAGGAACCAGCCGAGCCAGACGCTTTCGCCCTTGCCCAATTCGCCGACGCGATTCAAACCGTCGTTCCAGTCGCCGGTGCCGATCAGGGGCAGGCCGTGACTGCCAACAGAAAGACTCCGATCGAGCGCGCGCGCGCAATGCTCGAAGAGCGGCGCGGAGGCCGGCGAGACGCGCGGCTCGAAATAAGATTCCATTTGGCCGGGCGCCAGAACGTCGCCTTCGAGAAAGTGCACAGGCTCGTCGAGAACGGTCATGTCGCCGGTGGCTTCGATGAAGCGCACGACGGCGTAGGGCAACCACAGCAGATCGTCGGAAATGCGCGTGCGCGTGCCGCGCCCGGAGGGCGGATGCCACCAGTGCTGCACGTCGCCTTCGACGAATTGCCGGCTGGCGGCGCGCAGAATTTGTTCGCGCGCGGTTTTGCGGTCGGCGACGCAGAGCGCCATGATGTCCTGAAGTTGATCGCGGAATCCGTACGCGCCGCTCAATTGGTAGAACGCGGCGCGCGCCCACACGCGGCACGCGAGTGTTTGGTAAAGCAGCCAGCGATTCAGCATCAGATTCATGGCGGGATCGGGCGTGGTCACGCGGACGGTCGAGAGCACGTCGTCCCAATGGCGCGTGACGCCATCCAGGATCGAGTCCAGATTCGCCGCGCGATAGCGCGTGACGAGCGCGCGCGCTTGCTCGGCGTTTTCAGCTTGTCCGAGGAAGAACACGATCTCGACGCGCGCCCCGGCGCGCAACTCGATTGTGGTCTGCAACGCGGCGCAGGGATCGAGGCCGGCGCCGATTTTACGCGAAAGCGCGCCGCCGCGTTCCAGCGCCGCGGGACGCGCGGGCGTGCCATTGCGGCCGAGAAATTCGGAGCGGTCGCCGGTGAATGACGTTTGTCTGCCGGCGAGATCGGCGAACGCGATTCTTCCGCCGAATTCGCCGCCCCATTCGCTGCGCGCGAAAATCGCTCCGGACTGCGCGTCGAGCTCGGTGACGATATAAGGCGCCGCGGCGCCGCGTGAAGTGCCCAGCACCCATTCGGCGTAGGCCGTGATGGAAAGCCGCCGGGACCGGCCGGAATCGTTTTCCAGAACCAGGCGGGAAATCTTGATCGGGTCTTCCAGCGGCACGAATTGCACCAGGTCGAGCAGGATGCCGCGCGAGCCGTGATGAAAGCGTGTGTAGCCCTGGCCGTGGCGCGCGATGTACGGCGCGAGTTCATCGCGAATCGGCAGCGCGGTCGGACTCCAGATTTCGCCCGTCAATTCGTCGCGAATGTAAATCGCTTCTCCGGGCGGATCGCTGACGGGATCGTTGGACCAGGGCGTAAGCCGATTTTCGCTGCTGTTGAGCGACCACGTGTGGCCCGAGCCCGATTCCGAAACGAGGAAGCCGAAGGAAGGATTGGCAATCACGTTGATCCACGGCGCGGGCGTGTGTAAGCCTTCGCCGAGGACGGTGACGTATTCGCGGCCTTCGTCGGCAAAACCGCCGAGGCCGTTGAACGATTCAAGCGCGTGCTGCGGAAGCGGGACGTCCATGCGTTTGGCCGGGCGCGCGGGCCGAGGCGGGGGAGGCGCAACGCCTTCGGCGCGCTGCGATCGAGCGAGCTGATCGGGCAAATTGCCGCGGCGGCTGAGTAGCACGGCGCGCGCTACGGTTTGCAGCAGCGCGCGTTCCCGCGGGGAAATCAGATCGGCGCGCAACAGGAAGATGCCGCCGCGCGCGTCGTCGGGAATCGGGTTCAGGCGCAATCGGCTGCCGCGCACCAGGCCGTCAAGCGTGGTCTGAAGATCCTGCGCGTAGGAAGACGCCTTTTCATTGATGATCACGATGTCGGCGCTGAGCTGCTTCATGCGCCAGTATTCGTGCGCGCGCAGCAACTGGCGCACGAGTTCGATATCGTCGGGTTCGTCGATGCGCACGAGTACGATGGGCAAGTCGCCGGAGATTCCGTGGGCCCATAGCGCGGAACGCTCGAGGATTGTGCCGCTGAGCGCTTCGGAAGAAGGCCGCAGCGAAGCGTCCGAGTAGAGCATGAAGTTGGCGAGTTTCTGAAACACATGGGCTTCGTCGAGGCCGATTCCCAAGTGACGCAGCTGCACCTGCGCCTGGGTCCACGCGAGTTCGAGCGTGCGCTCAAATGTCGGCGCGCTGCGGTACTTGTCGGCGAGATCCAGAATCTGCTCGCGCGTTTCGGCGACGATCGTCGAGAAAACCACGCGCACGGTGGCGCCGGGCGGAATGCGCACCGTGCGGCGCAAACTGAAAATGGGGTCGAGCACGGGGCCGGCCGTGTTCGAAAGCGGCCGCCCATCGAGAATCGAAACCGGCTTCGCGAGATCGCGGCCACGGCCTACAAAGCGCGCGCGGTCGGATTCAAATTGCAACGCGCCGACGGCCTCGCCTTCCGCGACGGCCACGTGCGCGGCCCAAACGGGATTCTCCTTCGCGGATTGCATCCGGCGCGTGGCAAGAAGAGCGCCCTCAGCGGGCAGAAACTCGGTTTCGACAAACAGATTCGAGAATGCGGGGTGGGCCTCGTCGGCGGACTGCGCCGCGAGACACATTTCGGCGCACGACGTAATTTGAATGGTGCGCGCGCGCGCGCCGAGATTGGTGATCGAGACGCGGCGGCATTCCGCGTCGTCCTCGGGCGAAACGACGATTTCGAGCGTGGTGGTCAGCGCGTGATCGCGGCGAATAAATTCGGCGCGATCTTCGTAGAAGGAAACTTCGTACGCATCAGGTTCGACGCCGGTCGGCTGATAGCCCGCCGACCACACTTCGCCGGATTGCACATCGCGAAGATAGATGTAGCTGCCCCAGCAATCGCGCGTCACATCCTCGCGCCAGCGCGTTACGGCGATATCGCGCCAGCGGCTGTAACCTGAACCAGCCGAGGTGAGCATCACGGCGTATCTTCCATTGGAGAGAAGATGCGTGCGCGGCGTCGGACTGTGTGCCGTCGTGAATCGGCGCACCACCGGCGGAGAAAGTTCGCGCACTTGTCCCGCGGCGGAGACTTCTTCGGCGCGAGGCCGGGCCACGGGAACGTCGCGCGGCGTGCGTTCCTGCAAGAGCAGTTCGGTAGCCTGGACCATCGGCTCGGCGTGGAAGCGGGCGCGCATCGCGTTGTCGTTCAGCACGTCGGCCAGCGCCACCAGCGACATTCCCTGATGGTGCGCGAGGTAGGCGGCAACGACGGCGGAGTCTTTGCCTTCGGGCACGCGCGATGGCGTGTAGTCGATCGCCTCGTACAGGCCGTAGGCGCCGCGCCCGCCGGCTTTTTCGAGGCGCGCAAAATTGAGCGTGGCCGCGACGGGATCGATCATTGCCGCCAGCGCCGTGGCGTATGGCGCGATCACGACGTCTTCGCCGAGTCCGCGCTTCAGGCCGAGACCCGGCACGCCGAAACTCGAGTATTGATACGTGAGGTCAAGGTCGCGCGCGTTGTAGGCCGATTCGGATACGCCCCACGGCACGCCGCGCTCGGCGCCGTATTCGATCTGACGGCGCACCACGAGTTCATAGGTTTGCGAAAGCAAGCTGCCGGACGGGGAAGTCATCACCAGCGCGGGCATCAGATATTCAAACATCGAGCCCGACCACGAAATGAGCGCCGAGGCGCGGCCCACAGGCGTGAGCGCGCGGCCCAGTCGAAACCAGTGCGACGCCGGAACTTCTCCCTTGGCGATGGCGATGAAACTAGCAAGACGCGCTTCGGACGCGAGCAGATCGTAGCAATTGGGATCGAGCGTTCCGTCGGTATGGCGATATCCGATCGAGAAGAGTTTGCGTGTGTCGTCGAACAAAAAGCCGAACTGCATGGCTTTGAAGATCCGGTCCGCGCTCTGCGCGATTGCAGAAAGGCGGCGAATCAGCGAAGCGGCGTCCGCAGCCGATACCAGCAGCGCATTCGAGAGCGCGTCGATCCGCGCGATTGCATCGGCATTTTCCGTGGCGCGTTCGAGCAGGCGAGCGCGCAGCGCGGTGAGTTCGGTGAGCGCGGCGTCAAAGCGATCCGGCGCGTCCGCGAGCCGCGGAACCGAATGCAGGAATGGCTCGATCGCGAGCCATTCGGGCGCATGGTCGCGGCGAAGCTGGGCGATGCGGGCGATCTGTTTCGCGTCGAAGCGGACCCAGGGAATAAGGATCGCGGCGTCTCGAGCGTGGCTTTCCACCGCGGCGCTCAGCGCGGCGGACCAGACGGTCAATTCAGATTCAGACGCGGCGCCGAGCTCCTGCACCAGCGCTTGCGCGATGTCCGCGACGATGCGGGCCTGCGCTCTCCATTCCATCAAGCGCATGGCCCAATCGACGGAATCGACGGGAACCGCGTCCAGCGAAGCGGCCAGGATGTCGATGGCATTCGAGAGATGCTTGCGTGTCACGAGGTGCGTGCGCGGCGCGTCGGCCATATCGGCCAGCGCTTCGCGCAGCAACCGGATGCAATCCTCCATGCCGGCAAGAATCGCGGGGCCGAGCGTGGATTTTTCGGTGATCTCCCGCGAGGCGTTGGCCAGCGTAAGCAGGTGGCCGGCGAGATTTCCGCTGTCCACCGTCGAAATATAGCGGGGATCGAGCGGACGAAGATCGGTCGTGTCATACCAATTGTAAAAATGGCCGCGGAACAATTCCATCTGAGACATGGTCGCGAGCGTGGCTTCCAGGCGCTCGACCGTTTGCAGCGTGCCGAGCCATCCGAAATCGCGCGCGGCGACGGCGGAAAGCAGATAGAGCCCGATGTTCGTGGGCGAGGTTCGATGGGCCACCACGGGTTTCGGCGTTTCCTGAAAATTGTCGGGAGGCAGCGCGTGGTCCGCCGGAGTGACGAAGGTTTCAAAGAATCGCCAGGTGCGGCGCGAGATCGAACGCAGTCCGAGCGCCTCGGCCGGCGCCAAACGGCTTGCTCCCTCATACTCCGCCGGCAAGCTGATCCAGCGCGCCACGGCCGGAGCCGCAGCCCAGAGAACCAAAAACGGAGCCGCGGCGGCCCATGCGTGGTGGCGATCGAAGGCCACGGCGAGGGCCGCGCCGACGGCGAGAAGAACGCCGGGCGCCATGCGCCGGTAGGTCGCGGCCAATTTGGAATCGGTCAGCAATTTAGATTGCGCCGCGGTCACCCACTCGAGCATGCATTTGTGTGTGAGGTAGACGCGCACGATCGTACGCACGATCGCGTCAGACATCAGCCATGCTTGATATGCCAAAAACGTCACCGACAAAGCGAATTGAGCCGCGCCGAGCTCGAGGTCGCTAAGCACGGAGCGAAAATGGCTGCGCTTGGAAATTCCTTTGCGGCGCGATTGCAAACCGAGAAGAAACGGCAGTAGAACGGGCACCGCGATCGTGGTGAGAACAAATCGCGTCCACAGCCAGGGCGACACGGACGGCAGCAGCCATCCGGCGAGCAACGTGAGAAAAGCGGCGGGCGCCGAAAGCGTGCGGCGCAAATTGTCAATCATTTTCCAGCGGCCGATGGCCGGAATCGAGACGCGTTTCCGGCGGTCCGTAGCGGAGCGCGCGCGGCCGAAAATCCACGGCAGGAGCTGCCAGTCACCGCGCGCCCAGCGATTTTGCCGCGCGGTGACGGCGCCATAGCGCGAAGGGAATTCTTCAAACAGCTCGATGTCCGTGGCCAGCGCCACGCGCGCGAAAATGCCCTCGAAGAGGTCGTGGCTAAGCAGCGCGTTCTCGGGCGCCTTGCCCGCCAATGCCGCTTCAAACGCATCGACCTCATAGATGCCTTTGCCGGTGTAAGAACCTTCCTGAAACAAATCCTGGTAGACATCCGAAACGGCGGCGGAATAGGGATCGATTCCGCCGGGGCCGGAAAATATTCTTTGCGTCAGCGAGCCATCGCAATCGACCGGCAGGGACGCCGTAATGCGCGGCTGCACAACTGCGTAGCCCTCCACGACGCGGCCTTCCGCGGCGCTGAAGCGCGGCCGATTCAAAGGATGGGCCATGGTGCCGACCAGGCGGATGGCAGTGCCGCGCGGCATGCGAGTATCCGCATCGAGCGTGATCACATAGCGAACGCCGGCGGGCGCCGCGAGCAGGTGGCCTCCGACGGGAACAAAGGTTGTGTTCTCGACGCCGCGCAGAAGCTGGTTCAGCTCATGCAATTTTCCGCGCTTGCGCTCCCAGCCCATCCATTTGGCTTCGCTGGGATTCCACGCGCGCTTGCGATGGAAGACGAAGAAACGCTCACCGCCGTCGGCCGCGGGACCGTAACGCGCATTGAGCCGCGCGATGCCGTCAACCGCCGCGGCCAGCAACTCGTCATCGCCCGGCATGGTCTCCGACGGCGCGTCCAACCAATCCGAGAGCAGCGCGAAACGCACGTCTCCGTCGGAATTTCCGAGATAGTGCACTTCGAGGCGCTCGACTTGTTCCGAGACTTCCGCCGCCGTAGTGAGCAGCGTGGGCACCACGACGATGGTTCGTAATTCGCCGGGAATGCCGTGGAGCAATTCCATGCGGGGCAACCTGCGAGGTCCGAGCAGACCCATCACCGCGCGGTTGATCAATGCGATCGCCAAATCCGACGCGGGCACTGCCGCGAGCAGCGCGAGGAGCCACAGAATCCGCAGGCCCGCACCGTCGGCGCGGCTGTGCAGCAGGGGCAACGCCAAAATCGTGGCGGTGACAATCGCGATCGTGCCGAGATAGCCCGGCACCGCGGCGCGGACGTAGGCGCGCAGAATCCAGTGCTTCAGGGAGGCGCGGAAGCCGATTTCGCGCTCAAACGCGGGGCGGCCGCGCGAGATCAGGTAGTAGCCCGGATCGTTGCGGCGATCTTCGGCGGGCGTATCGCCGTTGTGGGGCGCGACGCGCGGATCGGGCACGGCCTGCTTGGCGCGGCGCACCACGCGCCGGGCAATTTCCAGCTCGGTGTGGGTGCTTCCGCGCGAGAGATCTTCGATCGCGTGGCGATAATCGTCGCGGGTGGAAAAATCCATTTCGGCAAAGCGCGTATCGGCGCGCAGGATTTCGTCAACCAGGCTGACGCTCTCGAAAAAAGTTTGCCAGTCAAACGCGGAAATCATGCGCATGCTGGTGATGATGTTGCGGACGGAGATGCTCATCGCGCCTTGTTCCTGAAGTTCGGCGCGCACAAGGTCGTCGGCGCTGGTGCCGGCAGCGGTGAGCCGCTGATCGAGCCACGCGAGGACGGGGCGAACGTTCGGATCGAGATCGCGCAAGCGCTGAATCAATTGCACCGCGAAGGAACGATCCAATGGAGCTTTCTCAAACCGTTGGAGGGCAGGGAGGATACCGGAAGTTTGATCGGAGCCAAGCAGGCGATCCGCCAGCGCATCGGCCTGCCCGCGAGCAGCGCGGCTGCGAACGATGCTTTCGGCGATCCTGCGAAGATTTTCCACCAGCACCACGCGCAGCGTGATGGCCATGGCCCAGAGTTCGCCGATGGTGAGCGGCTGCACGCGCTGATAGGCGGCCACGAAACGCCGCAACGCTTCGGCGTCAAACCGGCTATCGGTGTGCGCCACAAACGCCCACGCCAGGCCGTAGACGCGCGGATAGCCCTGCAAGTGGCCGGCGGAAAGTTTTGGGAGTTTGCGATAGTAGCCGACCGGCAGGTCTTCTTTGATTTCGCGAAGTTGTTCGTCGACGATATGAAAATTGTCGACGAGCCATTCTGCGGCGGGGGTGATGGCCTGTTCCTGGTGAATCGCGTGAGCGATGGCGCGATAGCTTTCGAGAAGCACGCGCCCATTGGCCACCACGCGCGGGATCAGCGGCCGTCCGCGGCTGACTTCGCTCGAGACGGTTTGCGCCGCGGCAAGACTCTCGGCGTGCTGCTCGAGGCGCTCGAGGCTGAACAGCTCGGCGCGGATCGGCTCTTCCAGCTCGGGAAGAATGATGCTCGCGGTGTGATTCTTGCTCATGATCGCAGGAGCGGAAATCGCCCGGCACAAGTTCTTACGAGGCGCGGCGATCCGTTTCCAAAGTCGAAAAGGACGTCCTTGTCGATCGCGAGACGGCCATCGCCGCGCCGCCGTGCGCGCGCGGCAGGCCGCCCGTAATCGAGGCCACCCGGGTCAAGCGGTTCCACCCTGATTATCTTACAGCGTGCGTTGAAAATGTCTTTCAGATCGCGATGCAAATGTCAGCCCGCGCCAGGGGAGTCTGGGTCGAAGAGGATACGCCGGCCATCGGAGCGCGACCACTTGTCCCGCCGCCGTTTCGCGCGGCTGACCGCGATCGTTAAGTTTGATCCCGGACGCGGGCACTCGCAGCGGTTTCGGTCTACGCGCTGTGCTCCATACCAACGCATGATAGAGGATGCGGCGAACCGAAACTGTGCTGTTACGCACACATTCCGGGCCTGGGCGCGCCGCGCGAAGCGTCGAGCGGCTATGAATGGCACGCGGATGAAGCGAAGATCGGGTCGAGCGTTAACTGTGCGTGAGGTCGGTGCTCTGACCGACTTCGATAATGTAACCGTCAGGATCGCGGATGTAGCAGCGAATCTCGCCGTACTTTGCAATCGGTTCAGTGAGGAATTCAGCTCCCCGGCTTTTCCATAACTCGTAGCACGCTTGAATGTCCGCAACGCGGATATTCATAAAGCTGCTGATCTTGTCCGGGTCGGCGGGGAAGCTGAGCGTTACTGTTGGCTTGTCCGGGGTGGGCCCGCCGCCGACATTGACAATCAGCCATGTATTCGCGATCTGAATGTGCCCAGACGCGCCCTTGCTGTCGCCTCTGCTCAGAATGCGGCCGCCAAAAACCTTTTCATAAAAATCGGCGGATCGGTCGATGTCGGCGACGGTGATGAAGTGTGTGACGGTGAACCCTTCGCGCGGGGGCATCTCATAGCTCTTCTGTTCGATTGGTGCGCTGCTCATTGAGGGCTCCAAATCCGACGAACTGTGCTCATCCGAGCCGGTAGCGCACACTCGCCCGCCTTTCAGGCGGCATCAGCGAAACACCGCCGAACGCAGTTTTCACCGATATTTACGCCCTGCAAGTGCCGCCCCTTTCTCAATTCGCTCTTGCCCGGCCTCTTCGATTTTTATGACGCTGAAACTGATTTCTTCTTCCCTTCGAGCGCCGGCAGAAGAAGTTTCAGAAGCGCTTCATCCGAGAACGGGTTCTGGCCTGAGATCAACTCGCGATCTTGAAGAACGTAGCTCTGCCATGGAGCGGCCACACTCACGTCGCCGCCCGCCGTACGCAAGGCGAGGTCCGGGTAGAAAAGAACCTTACCGCCAATCTCAAGCGGCTCGCGCTGTTGCTCTTCCGCTGTCGAAAAGATAGTCATCTTGTATCCGGCATAGATCCAGCCTTGAGCCTTCGCGTGCGCTCCAGCGGCATCGCCCACTGCCAGCGCTCCGACCACCTCCGTCGAATTCGGAAGAGCTGAGAGAAGTGAAATCGGGCCGTGGCAGAGCACCGCCGTAGGCTTGGATGTTGCATGAAAGTGTCTCATCACCGTGCCAGCGTCGGGATCATCGAGAAGATCCATCATCGGGCCATGGCCGCCGGGAACGAAAACAGCGGCATATTGATCCAGGCCCGATGCGATGACATCCGAGATGCGAGTTGGATTTTTGAGCCCAGTCAGGCTGTCGCGGAATTTTAGATAGTCCTGAAGCCTAGCCTCGTCCCCGCCGAAGAAATCGGCGACAGCTGAATGGACATCCATTTGCGGCGTGTTGCCTTTGGGGTTGGCGAAAGTGATTTCGTAGCCCTCCTTCATCAGGGCGCGAACCGGGACCGTCAGCTCGTTGAGATAATAGCCGGCGCCGGCGTATACCTTGCCATCTTTCAATGGCAAGCCGTGACCGCTCGAGACCAGCACCAGGACTTTTCCTTTTGTTGTCATTTTGTTCACCTCTTTGAAAATCGAATTCCTGGCCGGCGCTAACCGTACTTGAGATTGGTGCTCTGTCCGACCTCGATAATGTAACCGTCAGGATCGCGGATGTAGCAGCGAATCTCGCCGTACTTTGGTATCGGTTCCGTAATGAATTCTGCTCCTCGACTTTTCCATAATTTGTAGCAAGCTTGAATATCCGCAACGCGGAAGTTCATAAAGCTGTTGATGTGATTCGGGTCGGGGACGCTGAGCGTTACCGTCGGCTTGTCCGGGGTTGGCCCGCCCCCAACGTTCAGAATCATCCAGATATTCGCAAGCTGCAGGTACGGAGGCGCGTTGCCGTCGCCCATGGTCAGAATGCGGGCGCCGAAGACCTTTTCGTAGTAGCGAGCCGATCGCTCGAGGTCGGCGACGGTGATGAAGTGTGTGACGGTGAACCCCTCCCGCGGGGGCATCTCATAGCTTTTCTGATCGACTTGAACGGCGTTCATAGGTCGCTCCTTAAATGCATGAGTTCGGGGTTCGCATTCCCGCAATTGCTCCTGAATTGTCGTACCTTAACTTCCTGATTGAGAAAATCTTGGTCGGGGCGCGCGGATTTGAACCGCGGGCCTCCTGCGCCCAAGGCAGTTGCAAAAAATCTATCTTGTTGGTCCGTCTAGCTTTGTTCTACGTCATGGTACATGGTTTTGGACCTAATTGGG
>Ga0182015_10001083_pt1 | contig 37253 bp, 31 predicted proteins | sample 712P3MmetaG_FD_120478 | JGI IMG/M metagenome (GOLD analysis project Ga0182015, IMG submission 120478) | Permafrost microbial communities from Stordalen Mire, Sweden - 712P3M metaG | ecosystem: Environmental > Terrestrial > Soil > Wetlands > Permafrost | place: Sweden: Stordalen | collected...
CGATTGGGTCGTGGGGCGACCACTTCGTTTTCGCGCCGAGTGGCAAGGTCAGGTCTTCGAGCAGTGGGGGATCGTGCTCGAGTTCGACGCCCCGAACCGGCTGCGCTACTCGCTCTTCGCGCCGCGACCGGGCCTCGAGGACCGACCCGAGAACTACTTCACGATGACCTATGAGCTCGTCGACGTCGACGGAACGACGCGGGTGACCTTCGTCCACGAGGACCCGCGCGAACTCGACGGCGCGCAGGACGAGCCCGACGAAGAGAACCCGGTTCTGTTCGTCCTGCGAGGCGTCGCCGAGTCGCTGGTGAACGAATGACTCGGCGGGTTGACTTCAAGATCGCGACTCACTCGAAGGACGGATAGCACCCATCGGGGCCGCGATAGCGAAGCGGTTTCGCCGAGGACGGTGCGGCAAGAAGGAGAACGCCCGACGCGTTGAGCGTGTAGGTGTAGTGCGGTCTGTTGTGGGGCCAGTTCTCGAGGTACGGTCCGCCGTCCTTCCTTCCGGTCAACAGCGCAATCGTGAGCGTCTTGCCGTGGGTCTCGGCGTGAAAGGCCGCCATGGCGGTCGTGACGATCGCGCCGTCGGCTTGACAGGCGTCGATGAATCGCAAGTTCGTGAACGCCGGTAGGCCGAGATCGCCATTCATGACGTTCACTTCGTCGATCCAATTATTGATGTCGTTGACGGCCCCCGTCGACAACGAATTCGCGTTGGTGACCATATCCAAGAGGCCCGTAGTCTGAGAAGAAGCGGCGGTGAGGTTCTTCACTTGCGACTGAGCGTGCTTCGGCCAGGACTGTTTCTGGATCGAACTCTGGAAGAGCTCCATCGATCGTCCGAGGGGTTTGGTCATCGCTCGAATCTGGGCCTCCGTCGGTGATTTCGGAAGCTTTTGAAGGCTCGCGACGAAGTTCCCTATCGCGTTGTACTGAACGAACTCGTCTTGGATGAACTGCACCTTGGCGCGACCGGTCGATATCGCGGCCCCCGCTCCCGGTGCCGCGACGCCGCCGAGGAGCGACAGCCCGATGACGAGGACCGCGATCAACGACGAGCGAGTCCTTCGCCTCAGGTCGAAGCGGACGATCTCGCCGCCCGTGTGCATCGTGTCGTCAACGCTGGTGCGCACGAAGTTGTCCCTTCACTCAATGGTGGGAAGGCTATCGAGAACGAAGACGATGCTTCTCGATTACACCGAAACGCCGACGAGGGCCACGATTGTTCCGACGACGCCGGCCACCACGAGACATCCGACGACGCTTCGTCGCGCGAGCAACAGCCACAACGCCGCAGCTCCCAGGACCGCGTACTGCCAGGGAAGGTGTAAGGACCTCCCAAGCGGTATCGCCGACCCCGCGATGGCGCCGATGACCGAGGGACCGGCGCCGGTGAGGAAGTGTTCGACAGATTCGTTGGCCCGAATCCGGTCGAATCGGGAACCCCCCGCGAGGATGAACCCGAACGATGGGGCAAAGGCCAGCGCGGCGGCGAGGAGCGCTCCACCGATCCCCGCGGCCGCGTACCCGACGACGGCGACGGTCTGGACGACGGGACCGGGCGTCACCTGTCCCAGCGCCACCGCGTTCAAGAACTGGGCTCCCGACATCCAGTGATACGTCACGACCGCGTCGTGCTGCATGAGCGGCACGATGACGAAACCGCCCCCGTAGGAGAGCGCACCGACCTTGAGCGCCTCCCAGGCGAGCGCCACGAGTCCGCCGACCGCGACCGAGTGCGCCGCGACTATTCCTAGGGCTCGTGGCGTCTTGCCGGAGGGCATCCCGTCTGACCGACGAAGGAGGATCTCTGTGGCGCCACACGCGACGAGAGCAACGACCAGGTACCCGCCGAACAGCGCGGTGCAGACGGCGCCGACCAACGCGTAGGCGATCCACCGGATCCGCTTTGCTCGTTCGCGCCCCGTGCGCTTCCAACTCGACGGCACGAGTTGGCGCGCCGCGTTGAGGGCCACCACCGGGACCGCGGCGCCCGCGCCCGCCGCGGCACCCAGGATCTCCACGGACGGATGCTTCGCCAAGAACACCGCCGCGAGGGCGATGATGAGGACGAGGCCCGGACAGATGAAACACAGGCCTCCGATGATCGCGCCGGGTGTTCCGCGCAGTTTCCAGGCGCAGAAGATCGCCAGCTGCGTGGAGGCCGGCCCGGGCAGCAGATTCGTCGTGGCGATCGCGTCTTCGAACTCCTCGGCGTCGACCCAGTGACGCGCCTCGACGCAGAGGCGACGAAGCAGCAGGATATGGGTCGGTGGTCCGCCGAAACCGATACACCCCAACCTGGTCCACTCTCGGGCGATGACGGCCAGTGACACCGTCTCACGGGTGCCGAAACTTGAGGGGTCCTCTCCCATGGTCGATCAGTCGGTTGGAGTGCCCGGCTCGTCCATGGCCAGCGCCACCATCTGCGCCGCGGCGCGCAACTCGTCGTCCGTGACGTTCGGAAGGGCGTCCTCCCACAGCGGGAGCATCATGCCCTTCGCTTCGAGCATCCCGAGCGGCCGGGGAAGCATCCACACGTGAAAGTGTGCGGCGCCGTCGCCCCAGCGATAGAGATGGACGCGTGCGACATTTCCGAGCGAGAGGATCCCTCGTTCGACGTTGGCCACGACGTGGACGAACTCCGCGGCGGCGGTTTCGGAGAGATCCTTGAACGAGTCGACATGATCTCGTGACGCGAGCCACACCGCGCCGACGAGACTGCCTCCCACCGGTGGGTGGAGCGACCAGTTGGCGTTGGACCAGACCGCATCCGTGGCGTGACCGCTACAGATCCCGCAGGGGTCGCCGCCCGGCTCGCCGCGACGGGCGGGTTCGGGGATGACGCGCTCGGCGAGTGCACGCAACGTGAGCGGATCGTCGTAAGGGAGTGTCACGGGCTATTCCTCCTCATCTGGCTGCCAAGGCGGCGCGGCCGGGTCGGGTTTGTGGGCGACGAACTTGAGGTCGTGCTCGACGACGATGGTGAGTTTCGTAAATCCCACGGCCTGGAGTCGAACGAGCAACGACGCCGGATCGACCGGGTTGTAGTCGTCGCCCTCGTGGAAGTGATGAAGTCCGTTGCTCGACAGGCTGTCCGAACCAAGGAACGTTCCACCGGGCTTGAGTACGCGAAACGCCTCCTGGAGGAGTAGTTGCTGATCCCAGAACGTCGCCACGTGGTGGAGCATCGTGAAGGACGCGACCGAATCGAATGAGTCCGACGCGAACTCCATGTGGGAAGCGTCACCGACCACCACGTCCACGTTGGTGCCGGCGTAGCGCTCCGAGAGCGCTCGCGCGGCGACCTCGTCCGATTCCAGTGCGACGAGTTGGCGCACTCGCTGGTGCAGCCACTGCGTGGCGGCGCCCGGTCCCGGGCCGAGTTCGAGCACGTACTCGCCGAGCGGTGCGAGGTTCGAGAGGTAGGGCAGCACCTCTTCTTGGATGTACGACGCCCACCGAGGACTGGGACAAAGTTGTGCATGGTTTTCGTTCACGCACCCAACGTATCCATCGCAGGTCGCGAATCCAATACCGTAGGCTGACAATCAATGTCGCCAGACGGACAACGTGACGAGTGTGCAACCAACTCGGATTCGGGGTTGGAGGTGTGCACGTTCCGGATGCCCGCGGGCACCGTCTTCGACTGGCACGTGCACGAGGACCATCAACTCGCGTGGGCGGCGAGCGGCGTCCTCACGGTGCGCAGTGGTGTCGAGGCGTGGGTGTTGCCGCCGACGCGGGCCCTTTGGATCCCCGCGGGCGTGCGCCACGAGACGCTGTCTGAAGGCGTGGCGACGATGCGCACCGCCTACGTGCGACCGAGTTCGTGCTCCATCGAGTGGACGACGTGTACGCCGATCGAGGTGTCACCACTGGTCGCGGAGTTGTTGAGTCACTTGGAGAACGATGACTTGGATTCATCGAACCGGACGCACGCCGAACAGTTGCTGGTCGATCTCCTCGAGCCGGTACGCACCATTTCATTCGAAGTCCGGATGCCCACGGATGACCGCGCGCTGCGCGTCGCGGAGATGCTGATCGACGACCCGGCCGTTGACCGGACTTTGGCTGAGTGGGGAGCCGACGTCGGAGCCAGTAGCCGAACGCTCGCGCGAGCCTTCATCGCTGATACCGGGCTGCCCTTCGCTCGGTGGCGCTCCCTCGTTCGACTCCAACGCGCGATGGAGGCACTCGGCTCGGATGAACCCGTCAACGAGGTCGCTCGACTCGTGGGCTACGAGTCAGCGAGCGCGTTCGTGGCCGCCTTTCGGCGTGAGACCGGAATAACGCCCGCGAGGTATTTTCACGAGCAGCGCTCAGATGGCAAGGAGGCAGTGTCATGACCCTGCACACCGTGGAGTCGAACGGTGACACCGTGGGATCAGGTTTCCTTGATCCCAGTGCTGATCCCAGTGCTCGCGCACAACGACGCGGATGTCGCTTTCGTAACCTGGGCGAAAAAACCTCGATGCGAATGAGAGAGAGAATGCACTGATGGACACCCGTCAACCCGACTCTCTCCTCATCGACCGTGCCGTGGGCACCGTGATCGGCGGAGCGATGGGGGACGCGCTGGGCGCCGGTTACGAGTTCGCCGCGGCGCCCGAACCTGACGAGGTCACCATGCGCCCCGGCACGTTGACGGAAGAGCCCGCCGGCCATTGGACGGACGATACGGCGATGTCGATCGCCATTCTCGAGGTCGCCGCGCGCATGGGAACGCTCACGACACCTGTAGCGACGGCCGCGGTCGGCGCGCGCTTTTTGGAGTGGTTCGAATCGGGACCACGCGACGTCGGCACGCACACGCGGTGGGTGCTGTCGCGTGCCACGTCGGGCGCTAACTTGGCCGAGACCGCGGCCGAGGTGCAGGCGCTTCACCCGAGCGCGGCGGGTAACGGCTCACTCATGCGCACGGGCCCGGTCGCCCTCGTCCATCGCGGCGACGACGAGCAGCTGGCCATCGCGGCAACTTTGATGTCAGAACTCACGCACCCGCACCCCGACGCCGTCGCCGCGTGCGTTCTCTGGACCGTCGCGATCGACCGGGCGATTCGCACCGGCACACTCGAAGGTCCCCGAGTTGGACTGCCCCTGATCGCAGAGTCCCGACGTGGTTTCTGGGAGGGGAAGATCGCCGAAGCCGAGACGAATGACCCCCGGGACTTCTCACCGAACGGCCACGTCGTCGTGGCGCTGCAGGCGGCGTGGTCCGCCATCCACGCCACGCGACACGCGAAGGACCACCTGGTGGCGGGTTTGCGCCAGGCCGTGGCGATCGGTGACGACACCGACACGGTGGCCGCGATCGCGGGATACCTGCTCGGTGCCTGTTACGGGTTCAGCGCCGCGCCGCTCGAGTGGAGTAACGGCCTCGCGGGCTGGCCGACGACGTACGGCGTTGACGACCTCGTGTTGCTGGCGACCTCGGCAGCGGAACTCGGGGTCGTCGACGCCGATGAGTAGAAGGCGCCGTTTTATGGCCAATCTTCGATGGCACGAGCGAGGGTTTCGCTCACTTCGGTTCGTAGCAGCGGGACCAACGTCGACGTCGTGACCGCGTCGGCGTCGTGGTCTCTCGCCTGAGAGCAGTCCCAGAAGCGGACCAGTCCGTCCTCGCCGTCGGCCTCGAACATCTCGGCCGCGATTCGCTGCCACCGATACTGGTACCAGACGTAGTTCAGCGGGCTCATCGGATCTCCGCCACCCGTGTAGTGGGCTTCGAGATCTTCCAGCGTGGTGTAACCCTCGGCGCGTATCCGAGCGTCGAGGTGCGGGTTCTGGGATCCCACGATGGAGAGGACCTCCAGGGTATTCAGACTGTCCGGCTGCTTCGTGGCGACGTAGGCGTGAAGTGCCAGGTTGGCGAAGATCTCGCCCAACCAGAAGGTCGGCATCCGGCGACCGCCCAGCACTTCGAACGCGTGTCCGAGCTCATGGATGGTGACGAGGTCGAAGAATGGCTGCAGATCCAAGCCACCCTCGCCGTCAGGGTACGTCGCCAACAATCTCTCGTAACCACGAGGTGACCTCTCGCGAAGGTCCTCGCCCATCGCGATCCAGAAGTCACCGCGTGTCGCGGGCATCACGACGATGCCCGGACGGATCTGATCGTCGTCGTCGTTGAAGTACGGCAACCCGTACGGCTGTCGACTCTGCCAGTCGGCCCTATTTACCACGACGACGGCGATGTCGGGCTGGAACCCTGAAAACAACTGGCTGAGGTAGTTGTAGGCGTCCGCGGCCACATCGGCCATGGACCGCGCGCGTTCGAGTGACCCGTCGCTGTGACGCACGTCAAACGGATATCCGCCAAGGCGCGAGAGTCCTGATCCCATCGTCACGGTTGCACCATCACTGAGCTGCAGTTCAACGCCCGGACGAATGCGTTCGCAGCCAGGTCTGAAATCGAAACGTGATGCCGTTTTCGACGTGAGGCCCGTCATCGCTTATCAATTCGAAAGCGTCGGCGGCTTGCGGGAAGAACTTGGTGCAGTGAAAGACTGCGTCAAGTTGAGTGAGAACTAACTCATCCGCGCGGGCCAAGGTGACACTGAAGAGCGCGGCGCCACCGATCACCCCGATCACCTCGTTGGCGTGCCGATCGAAAAACTGGTCCGCATCAGGAATTGCCACGAATCCCGTACGCAACTCGCCGCTGTCGGGACGTGCAACCACGAAATTCTGTCGTTCGTGCAGTGGCTTGTCGTACTCCTTGTACGTCGCGAAGCCCATGACGATGATGCCGTTCGCCGTCTTCTCGTGAAAGCGCATCGTGTCCAACGGGATCTTGCCCTGCCAGGGGATACCGTGTTCGTCAGCGATCCCGAGTTGTTTGTCCATCGCGGCAATCAGTCGGATCATCGATTCTCACATTCAATATGCGGTCCGACACGCCATTCCCAAGCGTGCAGTACGTACTATTCAAATATCGTCAATTGCGCAATCGGGCGGAACTTGTGAATCCAGAACATTATGTTCGACCGGACAGCGAACCGGAGTATGCGCCACCGAGTTCCTCGAAAGACACGCCAGAGTCAAAGCTCATCGTGTCCGCGAACCGGAGCCAAACGGTACATCAAATGGGCGCGGCGACGCAATGAACCAACCAGGACCGTTCGTCGGACGCAGAACGTTACGCTCCAAACAAATGCTGATTTGGCTGGTGGCGACCTTTGGCGCACTTCTCCTTATATCCGTCGTTGAGAAGGGACCGGCTACATCGGGCACCATTGCCGCGACCACCGCGCTATTGGGTTGCCCGGTCGGACCATCGGCGCAGCAGGAGTTCAATCCGAACCGACCGCCCATGGAGATTGAGGCGGTGTGGTCGAGATCGGCCGGCGCCGCGGCGACGGACTTCATCAAGCAATACAAAGGGTGTCTTACGACCTCAATCGCGGTGGGCGGCCCAACGAGAGCTCCCGGCGCGCCACCCAACTCAAGTTTTGAGTTGGCAGCATTCTTCGCGGACGCCAGCACCGAGCAGATCGTCGGAGTGACCCACGCGTTGGAGGATTCCGGACTGTTCACAAAAGTGAAGTACATTCGCGCACTCAATTGCCCGGGTGTCACGTTTCAGTCACTTGGCTACTGTGTACAGAGTTCAGGCGGCCAGTGGAATTTCAATCCCTCTACTGGCTAGGCCCAAATCCCACTGCCGTCGGAGGCGGATCAGTTGTTCCCAGGATTTACAAGAGCGTCGAGAAAGGCTGCGGCCTCAGCGGGTGCTCCTATTTCGAGCCAGACCTGATCTGGGAGCAGTTCGAGGCGGAACTCAAAGAACGCACAACAGTCCTTCTCGCGTCGCGCGAGGTCGATGGTGCTCACGATCACGCCGTCACCATCTTTCAATCGCACTCTCACGGAAGCGTCAGTTCGAACGACCTCGTCCACGTTGGTGGCGAAGAACCGTCGCCACTCGTCGCCGCGAGTCGATTTATCGCTCGCTGAAAGCGTGCAGGCGATGGGAATGTGTGTCACCGCAACAAACTACCGAGAGTTTCGGATGACGCGACCGGAGGACGATTCCGCACAATGAGTGCTGAGAACATTTCGCCGATGGGTTGGGCAGAACTAATTATGTAGTGATCCAGGCGCACCGCGACGAGCCCTGCTCAATTTCGGGTTGGCTAGACCTCAGCGCCAAGCGACGCGAGAGCCTCTCGGATTGCCGCCACTGACTTGAACGTGTCACGACGGAGCAGCACGTCGGGAAATTCGATGTCGAAGGTATTTTCGAGGGCCAGCATGACGTTGACACTCGCGAAGGAGGACAGACCGTGTTGGTAAAGGTCATCATCATCGCGCAACGTCATTGCCGAGACCGGCAACTTTCCGTGCGCTTGAAGGACTTCACGAATCTTGGTCTCGACGTCACTCATCGGTCACCGCTCCCTGACGCACTTTCAGCAACAACGACCGCTGCCGCTGTCCTCCCACTTTGACTCAAGCTCAAAGACATCGTTGCGATCCCTTGTTGTGCCGCCAGCGTGGCCGCTCCACCCAGAAGTGCTAACACGGGCTGTCCCGACTCGAGGCGCCGTACTTCTATCTCGTGCCACGTGGCTACCACGTCACCATCCTTCAAGATCTTGAACACCGCCTCTTTTGCCGCGAATCGACTCGCCAGTGCCGGAGCCGACTCTCTCGCGTTCTTGCAACAGTCGTCTATCTCGTAGTCGGTATAGATCCGATGAACGAATCGATCACCGAATGTCTCTATCGACTCTCGGACTTCGTCGATCTCTTGAAAGTCAACACCAACCAGTAATGTCACGGGGAGTCAATGAGCCTTTCTTCATCGCGTTCAACGGGTGACGATTGTGCCACTATCGGGCAATTCCAAGGGCAATCGCCGCCTTGATGCACCGCAACTTCGTCACAACGATTAAGTGCCAGTTGTCATAATAGTGGCCGGTCTTTGGCGAAACGACCATATGACCGATTTCGGCCTTCGGCTAGCCTCGCCGTTAGGTGGATTCCTTCCGAGATAGGTGTGCCATGAGTCTTGAAAGTTTTGAAGAGTGGGAATCTGAGGTACGCAGTTACATCCGCTCGTTTCCAACCGTGTTTGACCGGGCTCGAGGCTCGCTCTTGATCGGCGAAGACGACAAGGAGTACATCGACTTCTTCGCGGGTGCGGGCACGCTCAACTACGGACACAACAACCCGCTGCTCAAGCAGGCTCTTCTCGATTACCTCGAACGCGACGGTATCGTCCACGGTCTCGACATGGCCACCCGAGCGAAGCGTGAGTTCATCGAGGCATTCGCCAATCGAATCCTCATCCCGCGCGGACTGCGCTACAAGCTGCATTTCACGGGCCCGACCGGGGCGAACGCCACCGAAGCCGCCATCAAGGTCGCCCGACAGGCGACCGGACGCACGAACGTGATCGCGTTCGCGCACGGCTATCACGGGTTGAGCCTCGGCGCCCTTGCGGTGACGGCGTCGCGGAAGTTTCGTACCAACGCGGCGGTGCCCTTGGGTGGCGCGACGTTCGTACCCTTCGAGGGGTACTTCGGAGCGGATGTCGACACCATAGCGATGTTGGCGAAGATGCTGGATGACCCTTCGAGTGGCGTCGACCAACCGGCCGCCGTCATCGTGGAGACAATCCAAGGCGAGGGCGGCGTCAACGCCGCGAGCGCCGGATGGCTTCGCCGACTGGCCGAACTGACCGCCGAGCGCAAGATTCCCCTCATCGTCGACGACATCCAGGCGGGCTGTGGCCGTTCGGGTGACTTCTTCAGTTTCGAAGAGTCGGGAATAGTGCCCGACGTGGTGGTCCTCTCGAAGTCGATCTCGGGCTACGGACTGCCGATGTCACTCGTGCTCATCAAACCGGAACTCGACGTGTGGCAGCCGGGAGGGCACACCGGCACGTTCCGGGGCAACAACCTGGCCTTCGTGGGAGCGACGGCCGCGTTGAACACGTACTGGGCGGATGACACGTTCAGCCTTGAGGTCAAACGTAAGGGCGAACTGCTGTGCAGTCGCCTGGCCGATATCGTCGCGCGTCATTCTGGTGAACTCGAGTTGCGCGGACGCGGCATGTTCCAGGGCGTCGCGTCGCTCATCGACCCGGACTTTGGAACGCGAGTGTCGCACTACGCGTTCGAGCACGGCGTCGTGATCGAAGACGCCGGCTCATACTCCGAGGTCGTGAAGTTCCTTCCGCCCCTGACGACGGACGACGAGACGTTGCTCGCTGGCGTCGACGTCGTCGAAGCCGCTATCGAGGCTCAGTTCGCCGCCGTCACGTAGTCGTCGTCTCGGTCACGAAGTTCCTGCGAGACACGAAGGTTCGCTGTAGTCGATAAAGGTGACGCTCAGTGCTCGTCATCATGTCCCTCAATTCGAACGAGTTGTCTCGTCGCGTCGATGAGACGACGAAGTTCGTCGAGATCAGCCGTCGTGCCGGTGAAGTGAAAGACGTGCGCCTCGGAGCCTTCTCGCCAGTCGATTCGCTGTCCGGGACCGCGTACCAGCACGATCTCGTCGACACCATCGACTGCGCGCAGAGCGTCGAGGCCGTCGACGACGTCAATCCATTCGACGTCGGTCTCGGGGAACACGTAGAGGAGGTAGCCGACGCGTGCGCAGGCGATGGGGCCGTGAACGTCGACCGGGTCACCGACGCCGAGGCGCAGCGCCGTGCGCAGAATCGAAAAGCCCGAGGCGCGTTCGAGCATCTCTGAGATGCCACCGCCGGGGCGCCCGTTGACTTCGATGATGACCGGTCCGTCGTCGGTGAGTTTGATCTCGGTATGCAAGCAACCGAGATCCACGCCGAGCGCGTGTACGGCCCTCGTAGCGACGTCGAGCACGTCGGCCGCGGTCTCCGGTGAGAGCGCACTTGGCGTGAAGTACCCGGTCTCGCGAAATGGCCAGCGAAACGGCGTGCGAGCACTGATCGTGGCGTGTTCGACGCGGCCACGCTCGACCACGCTCTCGACCGAGACGAAGTTCGCGAAGCCCCGACCCCCGAGTTCTTGGCTGGCGTCCGGCACGAAACCTTCAAGCACGTAGTCTTCGGCATCCAATGCGTTCGACTCCGTAAGCGTCGTGAGGAGTTGCGCGAATGACGACATCGGAAGGGTGTCACGACTGGCTTGACCCCAACGGGGCTTGAGCACGGCGGGATACGTGAAGGTGCTCCCGATCGCTTCAACTTCAGACATAGTCGCGCCGCTAGGAAGGATCCGAAACATCGGGACACTGAGCCCCGCCGCGGCGAGTGCGTCTCGCTGGGCGTGCTTGTCGGTTAGTTTCTGCGCCGCGTCGAGAGTGTGAAAGGGCAACTGCAGCTCTTCAGCGAGGCGAGCCGTCCAGACGAGGTCCCCGTCGTGCATGGACAGAATGCCGTCCGGCGAGTGGGCCCGCACCGCGTCAGCGACGCCCTTGAGGTCCAGTTCCGACGCGTCGACGACGGGTCCAAACTTGCGTAGGAGTCGCGCCGTTATCGCCGCGTCGGGCTTCGATGTGTCGATAATCCACAGGATGCGACAGACGCCCTCGGCCGCTTCGGTGATCGACAGCGGCGCGAACGAGAGCGGCGTGTAGACGTACGCGAGCGTTGGCAGCGACGACACCGCGGCGGTCAGATGGCTTTGCGCACGGGGATCATCTGCGCATTCTCCTGCAGGTAACGGTCGTTGCTGACCATTATCAGGGCACCGCAGGCGTCACGAACGATGCGCTCCAATCGGTGATCGGGGCCGCGTCGAAAACCGTTGATCCCACAGATCTGCAGCGCCTCTGTCGCGGCGGTCATGGCAGCGGTCGACGTGACAATCTTGACGTTGCGAAGACTCATGACCAGTCCGATGTCATCGATCGTTCCCGCAGCGATGGCGGCCTCGATGTCGCGGCAGGCGTCAGCCAGCATGCTGCGAGCCGACTGGACGGTGACCATGATCTCGGCCAACCGCACCGCTGACTGCGGCGTCGTGCCGATGTCCTTTCGTGCGGCCGCGCGAACCACCTCGTGCGCCTCCTCCATGGCGGCCTCGGCCAGGCCGGTCCACACTGAGGTCATGAGAACGTGGCGCAGTTGTCCACCACCGCCATTCGCGATGTCGGCGAACGGCACGGGGAAGAGGTCGTCCGCGGTGACGCGACCGGTGATGTGCATCCCGGAACTGCAGGTGCCTCGCAACCCGAGTGTGTCCCAGCCGGTGGTCGGTTCAAGGGTGAAGTCGCGTGTGCGCAAAAGGCACAGCTTCTGGTCGGTGTCGGCGGCGTCGGGCGCGCGACGCGCCGTGGAGAGGATGAGGTCGGAGTGCTGCGAGTACGAGGCGGCGAGCGCATGCTTGTCAAAGAGCCAGCCGTCGCCGTCGGGGGTGAGGGCGGTGTTGCTCCGCATCACGTCGCCGCCGATCCCCACTTCGCTGTTGGCGTTCGCGATGATCAACTGATCGTCCACGACTTCTTGGATGACGCGTCGCAGCGGCTCCGTCGTGCCGTACTTCAACAGCACGAACATCTGTTCCGTGTGCATCCCCAAGAACGACCCCGTGGCCGCACAGGAACGGCTGAGCACGCGAATCACGTAACTGATGTCCGTTAACGAGGCGCCCATCCCGCCTTGCTCGACGGGAACGAGTGCGGAGAGCACCCGCTCCTCCTGGAGGGCCGTGACCGACTCAATCGGAAAACGTGCGTTGCGGTCGACGTCGTAGGCGGCCGGCCCCGTGACCGTCTCCGCGACGCGATGTGCGATCTCGGCGAGCCGTTCGCCGGCCGGAGAGGAACTTTGAGAGTCGTTCATGGAGTTCCCTTTTGCAGTTGGGTGGATTGGCGAAGGATGGCGCTGAAACAGCCCAAAGTCTACGGCATGGGGTGTCAAGTCTCATTGATTGCGGACCGCGCATGTGCTTCGCGGGCGGTCGACGGGGAGCTGTCCCGAGTGTCTTCTCCCAGAGGTCTACGTCGAAGCGGCGCCGCGTGGCCCCGTTGCGTTCAGTCAGCCGCGCCGTCGGTCGCCCGGTTGAGTCGTTCAAGCATTGTCACGGCCCCGATCTCCTCGAAGATGTCTCGCGCCTCCTTGGCGACCGACGCAGCGGGGTGATCGGCGCCGAGCACCAGTATGAGATCCAGTTCACTCAGTGCCAGGTCGAGAACGCTGTCGACGGCCCGCCACTGTTCAAAGGCGTCGACAAATATCTCCGCGGATTCGTCGGGACGCCCTTCCAGGGCGGCGAGACCCGCTTGCAAGGTACGGCGTTGCGCCGCTGACGCGCGCCCGCGAAGCCGTTGCATCGCCGCCAGCATCTCGCGCAGGTCTTCGGTGTGGCCGAGCCAGAGCGCCGCCCTCGCGGCGATGCCCAAGGCGGCGTTGCTGTTGATGCCCATGGGATCCAGTTCGATGGCGCGGCGCGCGTCACGATACGAGGCTGCCAGATCGTTGTTGGCGAGTGACGTAAAGGCGATCGTCGTGAGGCGCGTCGTCTCCGAAGCGAGTTGGCTGTTGCTTTCGCCTCCGGACACCTCAATCTCTTGAAGGCCAAGGGCGAGTAGTTCGTCGGCGCGCTCGGCGTTCCCGCTCATCGCTTCGAGTACGGCCTCGAGGCCGGACAACCACTGGAGGTGCCACGGTACGAGGTCGCGCTGCCTGAGTTCCTCAAGGGCGACGCGGGTCTCGAGCCAGAGACCTAGGTAGAGCGTCGTCTCGGCAATATTCAGAAGATTCGTGATCTCGGAGCCGCGCGCGCCTCCGCGGCGCGCAATCTCCACCGCTTCGCCTGCCGTGATGAGCATGGCGCGCGGATCGTCGGGAAGCATGTAGAGGCTCAGTGCCGTGCGCGCGAGAGCCTGTTCGTGAAGGGCACCGGCTTCATCAGCAATGGCCGCCATCCCGCGGCCCAACATCACTGCCTCTCGGTGTCGCCCGAGCGTGAACAGCGCCAACGATCGCGAGCCGATGGCGCTCGCCAGAAGGGCACTGTCGTCGAGTTCTTCGGCGAGGCTGAGGGCTATTTCGCACCACTCGAGCGCTCGCTCTACCTCAGCGCTGTGACTGAGCACTCCCGCGATTGTGTCCGCGAGGCGTGCCCGAACGAGGCGATCGCCGTCGCCCACGAGTTCGTAGGCACGTTCACAACGATCCACGGCCTCGTTCGCGCGGCCCACAAAGGAGAGATGGTACGAGAGCTGCGCGACGGCCACGCCCGCGGCGTTGACGTCATCAAGGGATTCGTAGATAGCGATCGCCTGTTCGAGGTAGGTCGCGCACTCTGCGTTCTTTTGGAGCCGACCAGCGGCGTCGCTTGCGTGTTGAAGGAGCGTGGCCCGTAGTCGCTGATCGGTCGCGAGTTCGAGTGCCTGGGTGAAGAACACGGCGGCCTGTTCGGGTGAGCCGAGCGAGAGCGCTCGCTGACCGGCCCGATCCAGCCACTCCAGCGCTCGGGGAATGAGCCGGTCGTTGTCCGGCTCTTCAGGGGTAGCTCGGTATGCCTCGAGATACTGGGCGGCCACAATCCCGGCCAACTCCTCATCGTCGAGCGATTCCGCGTAGCGCGCCATGGCGAGGTGCTTCGCTCGACGATCTCGACGGGCCAACGTGCCGACGGCGATCTCTCGGATCACGCCTTGGACGAAGCCGTACTGTCCGCGCTCGGGCGAGCGCGGATCGTTGTCGGCGAAGACGAACTCCTTACGCACGAGGTCTCGTAACTCCGTCACCAGTTCCTCGTGGCTGGCGCCGTTGACGACGCGGAGGCTCTCGATCGAGAAGGTGGAGCCCACGACGCCGGCGTCTTGGAGCAGTGCACGTTGTCCAGGTGGGAGCGAGTCCAGCCGCGAGGCGATCAGCGCGTGGAGCGTTTCGGGGATTTCCAAGGTGCCGACGTCGCCCTCAACGCGGTAACCGTCACCGGACTGTACGAGCACGCCGCGGTCGACCAACATGCGAATGGATTCCACCGCATAGAGCGGCACGCCTTCTGCGCGCGCGAGAACTCGGTCGGACACGGCACGGGGGAGTCCGTGCACGAATCCGTCGAGTAGTTCACGCATCGCAACTGCCGCGAGCGGTTCAAGATGCAGTGACGTGAAGTTACGAAGCCCCGCACCCCACGACGCGCGACGTTCCATCAACTCTGGTCGTGAAAGCGTGACGATGAGCAGTGGGTAGTTCTTCGACCATTCGAGAATCGACTCGACGAAGTCGATGAGTCCGGTGTCGGCCCACTGCAGGTCTTCGAAGACAAGCACCGTCACTCCCACGGAGGCGATGCGTTCAAAGAATGTGCGCCACGCCGAGAAGAGTTCTTCGCGGCCGCTCGATGAGGAGTCGTTCAGTCCGAGCAGGTGCGCGAGATGCGGCTCGAGCCACTGTCGTTCCTCATCGTCGGGTACGAATTGGTCCAGGCACACGCGCAACCTCTCGAGCGTCGAGGTGGCGTCTTCGCCCTCGAGGATTCCGGCGCGCATGCGAACCATTTCACCGAGGGCTCCGAAGGTAACGCCTTCGCCGTACGCGCGCGAACGGCCCTGATGCCAATAGACGTCCTCGGCCAACCCGTCTACGTACTTGACGAACTCCCAAGAGAGCCGACTCTTGCCGATACCGGGGATGCCCGTGACCGACACCAGCCGGGCCCGCTGCTCGCGCGCGGTGGCGTGCAAGAGGTCCTTAATCTGTCGAATCTCTTCCTCGCGACCCACGAACGGAGGTTCGAGTCGTTCGGTTCGACCCAATCCCTTTCGCTGGGCGACCACGCGAAGCGCCCTCCACGCTTTAACTTTCACGGACTTGCCCTTGAGTTCCAGAGCGCCCACTTCCTCGAAGGCGATAGCGCCCGACGCGGCACGCCAGGTGGATTCGTCCACGAGCACCGATCCCGGCTCTGCCGCGCCTTGCACCCTCGAGGCCGAGTTGACCGTGTCGCCCAACACCATGCCTTCGCCCACTTTGCCAATCGTGATCGCCACCTCACCGGTAACGACGCCGCCGCGTGCTCGAAGTCCATCGAGTCCCGTGTCGTTTCCGAGTTCAGTGACCGACGCGACGAGGTCGAGCGCGGCACGGACCGCACGTTCGGCGTCGTCTTCGTTGGCGATCGGCGCACCCCAGACCGCCATGACCGCGTCGCCGATGAACTTCTCGACTGTGCCGCCGTAGCGTTCGATGATCTTTTGGGCTCGATCAAAGTACTGCGTTAGCAGTTCTCGAACGTGTTCTGGATCTCGCGATTCGGCCAACGGGGTGAATCCCACTAGGTCGACAAACAACACCGAGCACAGTCGTCGTTCCGCCACCACCTCAACGGCTGCGTCAAGCGCCGAAGACTCCGTCGCTCGCCTGACATCGGTCGCGGTGCCAGGATGCGCGGATAGAGACACTGGTGACCCGCAACTCGCGCAGAAGGGCTTGCCCTCAAGAATCTGAGCGCCACACGACGGGCAGAGCGGCGCCAATCGTGCCCCGCAGTTGGCACAGAAAGGCTTGTCGCTCGGAGTCTCCCCTTGGCACGCCCCACATTGCATCGTGGCCCCCTTGGCTCGGCAGTCTAGAACGCAGGGCCGTAATCGTGTTTATTTTCCAGTCGTCACGAAGAGTCCGATGTGGTCGGGAAGCGAGACGACTTCGACTTAACGCTGTTCGTAGCGAATCTGGCACGATTCGCCGTCGGCGAGGAGGATGGTGAAGGTGTATCTGCCAATTCGAGAGCGAGCACGAACTGTGACGCGCACGACCAACGTGTGGCCGGTGTCACGGGTCACGACCGCGTTCGTGCCCGAATGGCTCGTGATGAGTGGTTTCCCATAAAAGCCAGAGCCGTGGATGACGAGAGTCCTCGTTCTTCCGGCGACGGCATCGCCGATGATGGACGTCGCGGTCGGCACCACCAAGGGTGCCGTGACGGTGAGCACGAAGGTGAATGTTCCTGCGTCACCCGTCGCGTCGCTGACCGTACCGGCGGCGCGGTATGCACCTTTGGTCAACGCTCCGCTCGTCGTGACGAGACCGCTGGAACTCACAATCAGGGCCGGAGCGCCCCTCGTTTGAATGTACGTCACCGCGCCCAGATTGGCCCCGATGTCGAGTTGGGTGCTGAACGTCGTTGTGTTGGTCGTGAGTATCGTCGCGGTCAATGGATTGCGCTGAACGAGCGCACCGACTTTCACGGTGAGCGTGAAGGTCCCACTATCGCCGGCGGGATCGCTCGTCGTGCCCTTGGCGATGTACGAACCGAACGCTAACGCCCCACTCGTCGAGACGAGACCGCTCGCGCTCACCACCAGTGCAGGTGTACCGCTCGTTTGAACGTAGGTGACTGGGCCATCGCTGCCCGTGACGTCGAGCTGGTCGTGGTAGCCCGACGAGCCGCTCACTTTGACCGAGGCGGTCACGGGCGCACTCTGGATGAGCTTGCCAACGTCGAGCGTAAAAGTGAACGATCCGGTGTCATCGTTCGGGTCACTCGTCGTACCCGTCGCGACGTAGGTTCCGGGCGCCAGCGGACCGCTCGTGGTGACGAGCCCACTGCCGCTCACCAGCAACGCCGGGCTACCGCTCGTCTGTACGTAGGTCACCGCACCGTCGTTGTTGGTGGAGACGATCTGGTCGGTGAAGGTCGCCGATCCGGCCGCGGAGGCCGATGTCGTGAGTGGCGTGCTCAAAAGGCCGCAGGCGTAGTCGCCGTCGTAGCCGAGGGAACCGTACTGAGTCAGGGCCACGCGCCCACCGGTGAACGACGCCAACGCACAACCGATTTCGGCCGTCGCCGGCGAACCGAAGCCCGGGATCCACGCCGGTACGGGAGGGAACGATGACGCCGTGCGAACAGTGATGACGTTCCACTGCTGAGACGTTGAGTAGACCCCGATTGAGGTGATGCCGATGTTCTTGAACGAGGCGATCATGCCTTCGATCGATGCTTCGTCGTAGGCGCCCGTCGCGGAACTTCGACCGTACAAGAGTGTCTCCCATTTGTTGCCGGTCTCCACGTCGAGCCACCACGGCGCCGCCTTCGCTGCGGCCGTTGGTGACGCCGCACCGTCGGCTCTCTCGGCGTTGACGGCGGTGGCGAAGGCGTATCGCGCCGCGTTCCAGCCGTAGTCGTAGGAGCACGCGACCGAGTTGGCGCCGGAACATACCTGTGGGGTTTGTTGTTTCGTCGGCCAATTCGTGGCGATCGCCGGACCGGGGTTTTCGGTGTTGGCGTAAAAGGCGGGTTTTGCGTTCGCTGCACCACCGGCCCATGTGAGTTCACGGGCAAGACACGGATTCGAGGTGAAGGTTTTACCCGCGTTGACGCCCACGATGCCGAAGCCGGGCGACGCGGGCAATGACTCAGTGCACTGGGGAAAACTGATGTCGAATCCGGTCGCGGTGGGTGCGGGAGGCGGGCCGGCCAGGGCGGGGCCTGTCGTGGCCAAAAGAATGACCGCAGCCATGACGACAACGAACGAGGACTTCGTCAATGAAGAATGCACGCGATTCAAGCCTAGGAGGGTCCAGAACGTCCACTGAGAGAAACGTCTTATTGTCTCCTGAGAATCGGTTCGTGACGGGTTCAGGTCTGCCTGACACCAACACTCACTAATCACACTGCAAGGTTGGGTGTAGAACGGCGTTGTGAGTGCAGCCAGAGTGCTCCGCCCGATCGCGACGATCGTAATTGCTGTCGCCATTTTCGTAATTTGGAACCTCGTATCAACTGCTACGTTGCCGAAGGTGTACTACGAAGTAACGGCGGTCAATGCACTGTGGCCACAATTCCTTACAGGAACGGAACTCATAACGTGACGATAAAAGATGTTCACCTACCGTTCACGACATCTGTGTCGGGAACAAAAATCGCCATCATCATTGCGAGGGACAACTCCACTGCCCAAGGCACTTCACTCACATGCCAGATACACGTCGCCAATGTGGCTCCCATCGACAACACCTATGTTGGCCCTGAACCCAACGTCGAATGCAGCGCATAAGGATTGGAAAGGCACCCGTTGGGCACCATCGGGCAATTCGCCCAGTCAGCGGTCCCTTGCAATTAGTCGAAAGTCGAAACATACGCGCTCATAGAAAGGCGTTTTGGAGCGGGTGACGGGAATCGAACCCGCATGGCCAACTTGCTAGCGACCCATCGCTGTAACGCACCTCAAACGGATAGCCACCTAGAAGCGTCAGCCCTGATCCCATCGCCATCCGACAAAGTTCTAGTGATCCATTCGCGTCGTCTTCTGACGTTAGACCGATGTGGTTGGTGACGTTGTCTTGAGAACTCTCAAAAACTGCTGTGGAGATCTCTGCATTGCTACAAATAGGTCTTGGGCACTATTCGGCTCTCAGCGCCAGCGCGGTTGATGTTCTCGCTGCGATTCGGCCGGGGATGGCGGCCACCAAGTTCGCAAAAATGAGCGAGCCGAGCACGACGAGGATTACCGAAACGGTCGGAACGGTTGGGTCCGGTACGGCGTTGATGCTGCGGGCGAACAGCGTCCACAGTTGGCGTCCGATGAGGATACCGAGCGGCACGCCCACGATTATTCCAACGATTGCGGTGACGGATGCCTGCCAGGATACGACACGAGCGAGCTGTCGTGGCGTGAAGCCGAGTGCCTTTAATAGTGCTAGGTCCCGTCGTCGGCGCCGTACCGATGCCACCAATGTGAGGGCCAGCGCGACGATAGCCCCCAACGCGAGCGCGGCGGCGAGGAATATGGGAGTCGACCCAATACTGCGATAGTCAACGATTTGGGCGGGACGCTGAACGCCGCGAACGGAAACGACGTTGCCTTCGCCATTGGGATCGGCAGCGAACGTCTGATCGGCAGCGGCGACAATGTGGAGTGCATTGGCGTGGCCCTGCGCCACACTGACGCCCGCTCGCAGACGCACGAAGACGAGTTCGGGGCCGTTCAAGTTTGGATCCTTAGCGAGCGTGGCTTGATGGAACGCTGGCGGTTCGACTCCCACTGGGACTAGTGCGCCCGTGCCCATCGACGTGTGGTCCGCGATAAAACTGGACGATCCCACCGCAGGAAATGTTGCCGTGCCCACGATGAGTAGGGGGGTTGGAGGGATGTAGATGGGGGCGTCTTTGGGTGAGCCGAACGAAACCGTGACCATGTCGCCGACCTTCTTGTGTAATTCTGCGAGCGTCGCCGATCCCAACACGATTTGATTGTTCGCGTCGAGTCCGTGACCGCTCAAGATTGGCGGCGCGACTTTGGCGTGTGGGTGACCTATCAGAATCGGGACATTCTGGCCCGCAATCTGCACGCTGGCGTAACCGTTGTAACCGCTCCAGGCGGCGACGTCGGGGTCGTGGCTGAGCAAATTCAAGGCGTGTGGTGGGACGTCGCCGCTCGGAAGCAGCATGTAACTCCAATTCCAACCGTAGAGCGACGGATGCGAAACCAGGGTGCTGAGACCACTGGAAAATGTGAGTGTGGATACCAACAGAGTGACGGCCAGAACCGTGCCGACGAGTGTCGAGCGAACGGGAACCTCAGTTCGACCCCGTCCGGGTTCGAGGGCGAAGCGTACGCCTACAAGCGCTGAAACGGGCAGGCCCAGCGAATCGGCACCCCGAGCGATCGTTGACACTCCTTGCGACCCTCGACGACGGCCACGTGCGCGGTGCGGGGACCGGCGAATTGAGTTGGCGATAGTCGCGGCTCCGAGCGCGAGAATCAACACCAACAGACCAGCGCCCAGCACGGTCCAATCAAATGCAATCCCGGGATGCGGGTACACATCGCGCACTGGCCCGAGCGGCGCGAGGGGAGAGAGCGCGATCGCAACTGCGTCGGCCAGCAATGCACCCAACACAACCGCCGACAGTGCGCCAATTAGTCCGTCGCCGGCGATGGTTGCCGGACTCGCCCCGAGCGCCCACAGCACGCGGCGGTCCTCCTCGCTCCAGCGCAACTGGCGAAGTATGGCCTGCAATCCGAGGATCATCGCCACGAGGGCGGCGATGATGCCAAAGGCGCCCAGTGCAACGGACTCCGGCTTGATCGAAAGTTCAACTTGCGCCGTGGTTCTTGCGGTCACGTGGAACTCGTAGGCCGATTGCGGCGGGGTAGCGTTGATAAATTCGGTTTCCACTTTGGCGTCATCCCGGTTCCCGTGGTCGAGTTGCAGGTCATACAGCACCGGCGTGATCGAAGAAGGCGAAATCGCGGCAATCCGGCGGATCAGCGCCGGTGTCACCACCATGTAACCGATTGAACGGTCGACGTCGTCTTGCACAACTTGGTTATTGAATACCACGATGCCCGTCAGCGTCGCCTCAAATCGCAGGCGCGGTTGCACCTTGGCCGTGCCGAATCCCGAATATCCGGCCTGCTGGGTGGTGAAAGCGCCGAGCAGGATCTTCTGGCCGACACGCAGGTGCAGGAAACCAGCGGCATTCGTCGTCATTTCCACTTCGTCCGCCCGGCTCGGACTTGTCAAATGTCCCTTGACGATCGTGAGGCGGTCCTGCTGGCTCAGTTCACCGTCGAGGCTCCCGTAGGTCTGCAATACGTTTTCCAGTTGAAGGCGTGCCGCTCCATTCTTGGTGAGCGGGATGACGGTTGGCGCAATGAGGTCACGTACCCGCTTCACTCCGGGCAGGTGCGAAATCTGCCTCGTGAAGGCGCTCGAACCATCGGCCGCATCGGAATTCAGAGAGCCTGCCGAAGCAGTGAGGTCCGAGGGATTTGTGCTCGCAAGAAACGTTGGGTACGACGATTGAGTGCGTCGAGCACCGGCAAGTGAGGCCATCGCGAGCCCGCCGACCAGACCCACGAGCAGCACGATAGAGAGGTAGCCAGACAATCGACGGCGCAGTGTTGATCGAAATCGATACCAGGCAACGGGCAGAACCTGGCTCATGTCGCCTCACTTCCTTGGATGTGGCAATCGGACGGCATCGTCTTGATTTTCGCGGAATCCAGTAACTTTGTCGCGGTGGGTACCCGCACAAGCACACTTCGTACTACTACCCTCTGAAACCGCTTGGGCACCTACGGGCACTTCATGCCGAACGAGTTTGAGGAGCTGCCGTCAATCCAAAGCCAGTAAGCGTGGTCTAGTCAATGGGTTATGGGCCTGTTGGAGCGGGTGACGGGAATCGAACCCGCATGGCCAGCTTGGAAGGGGTGGATCACGCTGCGACATTGTCGGAGTAACAATGCTGATCGAGCCTCACTTTCAATGAGTTCTCCTTGCCGTCCGAAGCATTTGGGCACTCCATGGGCACTATCTCGGCGCAGGAAATTTGAATGCTCTGTGTCGGATCTGCATTGTGAAGCGAAGTGACGGCCCATTGCACCGATTGAACTTGAGTTGACGTTGGTCGAGTGTGAAAAGTCCACCACACCGGCTATGTCATCGCCGCCATCCGGGTGTACGGCGAAGGTCGTGGAGTCGGGACCGTTGTGGCGCGCCCACGACGGAACCATCGTCCCGGCGGCACACCAAGAGTCCGGGACGACGTGATGAACGCATTCGAGTACGACGTCGAGGACTACCTCACCTACCTCGCTGCCCACGGATACGCTTCGACCACAGTGCGTGGGCGGCGCTATCACCTCAACGAGCTATCTCGTTACCTCGAGGCCCGTGGCATCACCGATCCGCGCCAGGTCACACCCTCGGCACTCGAGTCATACCAACGTCACCTCTTCCATCACAAAAAGCGCGATGGCACGGCGCTGTCTTTTGCCACCCAGGCTCAACGCCTCGTACCGGTTAAGAGTTTCTTCTCCTTTCTCGTCAAGACTGGCGCCTCTAACTTCGATCCCGCGCTCAGTCTCACCTTGCCTAAGACCGAGCGCCGTCTGCCCGAAGCGGTCTTGAGTGTCGATGAAGTCGAAGCTGTCCTCGCTGAACCCGACACGACGACACCGCTAGGACTTCGTGACCGGGCGATACTCGAAGTCTTTTACTCAACTGCCATTCGTCGAATGGAGCTGATCAACCTGCACGTGGGTGACATAGACGTGCAACGGGGCTCGCTTTTCGTACGCCAGGGCAAGGGCGCTCGCGACCGATTCGTGCCGATCGGCGAACGGGCCTGCTACTGGGTCGCCCGGTATCTCCAAGAGGTGCGTCCCCATCTACAACACGACAACCGCCAAGTCACTTTGTTTCTCTCCTCGACGGGACTATCTCTCGCGAGTGACGTAATGACCAGACTCGTCGGTGCATATGTCCGCTCGGGCACGGGCACGAAGAGGGGCAGCTGTCACCTTTTTCGCCACACAACCGCGACTTTGATGCTCGACGCTGGCGCCGACGTGCGTCACGTCGCCGAGATGCTCGGACACCAGAACCTCGAGACGACCATGCAATACACGAGGGTGTCGATGGCGAAACTACAGGAAATTCACTCACGGTGTCATCCAGCGGAGCGCAAAACGTCGCGCGCCTCGTGGGGACCTTTGGTCGTTCTTTCCTCTCAAAGGCCAAGGGGCGTCAGTAGAATGGAACACGTGGAATCCGAACTTCGATTGAACTCGCGACTGGGCGCCTTGGTGCTCGAGCACCGTGACGCCCTGCTCGCGATTTCGGCACGTCATCACGCTAAAAACGTCCGTATCTTTGGCAGCGTTGTCAGGGGCGATGATTCATCCTCAAGTGACGTCGACTTTTTGGTCGAGTTCGAAGACGATGCCCATCCGCTCGAGATCCTTGCCCTGGGCTGTGACCTTGAAGAGGAGTTGGGCGTGAAAGTCGACGTATGCACGCCGAATGGACTTCGCTCCGTCGTGCGTGACCAGGTCTTCGCCGAGGCCGTCCGTTTGTGACGAGACGCAACCAGGAGCGTCTTAGCGACATTGAAGACGCCATTGGGGCCATCGATGAGTACCTCGCGGAAGGCGATTTACACAAAGGTGTTGTCTATGATGCATGCCGCGCACGCCTAATGGAGATAGGCGAAGCGGTCAAGCACATCGACCCAACCTTGCTCGACCAGCGACCTGAGATCGAATGGAAGCAGATCGCGCGAATGCGTGACGTACTCGTCCATCACTACGACGACACGGACTTCGCGGTTGTGGAGGCGGTGATTGGTGAAAGGCTGCCGCTTCTTCGAATAGCTGTGGCCGAGCTGAAGAGAATTGACACCAGCACGAAGTAGCCATGAAAACTGAGATGAAGGCGTTTCTGTAAGTCGCCGTAATACTTAATAAACCGCTACTACGATCCCGCGACCGATCAGTTCCTGTCGATCGACCCATTGGTCGACCAGACGGGCCAGCCGTACACATATGTAGATGACAATCCGCTGAATCTAACTGATCCACTCGGCGCACTGGCGTGTGGTCTTGGGAAGGCGTCGTCAACTTGCGACAAGGTTGTTCCTCAGATCAAGTCCGTTTCAATTGACTTGTCTCCGACGGCCAATGGAAGCGTGGTTTCTGCAGCGAATGGGCCGGTTCCAACGACTGCGGAAGTCACTGTTGTCTTTATGGACGCGTTCGGCCAAACAAGCGTCACGACCTACGTGTACCACTACACGACTCCCCAGAATGCCGCGAGTATTCTCGAAGACGGTCAAATTGCGGTTAACCCACAGACTGGGGAGGTCTGGGTTTCGCCAACTTTATTCAGTTCCGCGAATGATGCGCAAAATAATTTGTCGCTCCCGACGACTCCGGGCGGGTATTTTAAGATTCGGATCGAAAACGTACGCAATCTGACAGAATTCAAGACGGCTGATCCTGTCGACCCTTGGGAAGGTGGGGGTTTGGAAGGTTCGTCGGGAGATCCCATACCGATTGATCCGGACGGAGATGGATTCGTACCATTTGACCCTTTAATGCCATAAGTATCTTTCGACAGAAGCGCTCGGAGCACCAATGATCGAACCCAATGAAAGTGGACGCCTGAAACTAGGAGACCGATTGCGCCTATCTGGAGATTACGAGTTTCCAGCAAGGTGGCTACATGGAAGAGACGATGTACGCGGAAAAGTTGCCGAATGGCTTCATTACTCCAAAAGTGACAAGCCACTTTGTCTCATCGAACTGGATGAATCAATTCCGTTCACCTCGACGGATCGAAGTGAGTTGAATAATGACGGCAGATATTTACTCCTCAAGCTACGTTTCCGAGAAGACTCTTGGTCTACGCAGGGAGTCGTAAATGTCTTCGTGTTCAGCAAGCGTCCTGACGAAGGAAGCTCAACGTTGTTGAAGGAGTCTTGGGTGGCTTCGCACGCGAAGTACTGGCGAGAAAATGAGCTTGACAACGTAAAGAAGAGTTCCTCAAACCGACCCTCATAGTCCTACTTCTTCTGGAATCCCATCTCCCGCGGCCGGCGGGCGCGAAGCGCCAAGTCGGCCAAGCGGGCGGCCTTGGCGACCATCAAAATCGTTGAAATAGAGAACAGGAAAACAGTTATTGGAATCTCAAATTCCGAGTCCAATTGACCAGGTTTGAGGAACCTTTGAGTGGGGCGCGAATCGTTCGCTTCGAAATGGGGACTCGATGGTCAGACGTTCAGAAAATGCAGTGGAAAGTCATGCGGCAACCGAGTGGAGAGGCCGTCAAAGTGGCCGCCTACGTCGCCAAGTATGCGGCGAAAACCACAGATGGCTCGAAGGAATTGGCTCGACAGTTTCGTACGCGACGCCAAATCGTGACACTCGTCGACGATCCCCATTTACAACGTCTGGCCCTCACCGCTTGGGATCTTGGCGGTGACGCGAAGTACGAATCGTTGCGCCTGAAAGAACACGCCCATACTTTCGGATTCACGGGTCAGCTCATTACAAAGTCGAGGGCGTTCTCAACCACCTTCGCAGCCCTCCGCAGTGCTCGAACTGAGTACATGGCCGGCGAAAGGGAAGGCGACCCCGTCGAAGGGACATTTCACTTCGAAGGTCGGGGCTACGACGATCCTCGGAGAACCCAGCTCGCGGAACTCTTCTTCACTTTCGAGCGGGAACTCAAGGCAGAAGCCCGTGCGCGAGCGAAGTCCGAAGAAAAGTCAAGCTGACAGATCTACCCCTCGAAGAGATCCGAGAGGACAGATTTCATCGATTCTCCGCGACCGTTGGAGTTTGGTGTGCAATAGAGATCATGAGTCGGTGACGCTGCGATGACGCCGAGGCGACACTTCGGAACGGTGCGCAAACGGTCGTCAGGACATTGGCAGGTCGTCTATCGCGTCGAAGGTCGCATGTACTCGGCGGGCGCGTACAAATTCAAGGCCGACGCCCTCGCTTGCCTCGCAACAATTGAATCCGATCTTCGCCGTGGTGTGTGGATCGATCCTCGCGCCGGCAAGATGACGCTTCGCTTATACGCCGAGGAGTGGCTCGACCAACGCAACGACCTCGCCTTTCGTACGAAGGAGCTTTACAGTTATCTCCTCGACAGCCACATCATTCCTTCGCTTGGCAACGCAACCCTGATCGGTCTCGCGCCGTCGAAGATTCGTAGTTGGCATGCGAGTCTCGCTCGGGAACATCCTTCGACCGCAGCCAAGGCGTATCGACTGCTTTCTGCAATCTTGAGAACCGCAGTAACCGATGGCTTCCTCGTATCGTCTCCGTGCAAAGTCGCCGGAGCGGGAGTGGAGCGGCCCGCAGAGCGGCCTCTGGCGACCGTTCAGGAGGTTGAAGCTCTGGAAGCTGCAATGCCAGAACACCTTCGTCTCATCGTGTTGCTTGCCACGTGGTGTCAGCTTCGTCGCGCGGAGCTGCTCGGGCTCCGACGAAAGGACATCGACCTCACCAACGGTTCGCTCAGAGTTGAACAGAGTCGGACCATTACGATGCGAGGAAAATCCCTCGTCAAAGAGCCTAAGACAGATGCCGAGCGCCGTACGATTGCCGTTCCAGGGTTCCTAATTGTGAGACTCCGTGATCACCTTGACCGTTTCACGGGTCCCGAGGCCGACGCCCTCGTCTTCATGGGCATTACCGGCGTGCCGTTGACGGGAAACGTTTTACAGGTGGCCTGGCAGCGGGCTCGCACGAAGGTCGGTCGACCAGACCTGCGTCTACACGACCTACGACATACGGGCTTGACCCTGGCAGCAGCGACAGGCGCGACGACAGTTGAGCTGATGCATCGCGCCGGGCACTCGTCGTCAGTCGCTGCGATGCGCTATCAGCACGCGACCAAGGACCGCGATCGCATCATCGCTGACGCACTCGGTGCAATCGCCAAGCCAATCGACGAACCTCCGGCGTAAGTCCGGTCTCAAAGTTTTTCACCTTCAAACGCTAGATCTCGTCGTTTTTGGATTCTGAATTGGTTCGACTGGAACGCACGATTGGGCACCTATGGGCACTCCAGGATTCAGTTTGGGCACCTATGGGCACTTCACAGCGGTCTCTCGTGGTCACTCGTGGTCACTCGTGGTCATTCGAAAGTGCTTGAAACCATTGCACTCTCAACGAAAAGCTTGAGAGCGGGTGACGGGGATCGAACCCGCATGGCCAGCTTGGAAGGCTGGAGCTCTACCATTGAGCTACACCCGCGCGTCTCACTCAAGACCGAAGAAGTCTAGGCCACCCTTTAACGTGGAGAGGTGGAGACCACGTTCTTTGACCAGGTTGGTGGTCACGAATTCTTCGAGCGCCTGGTCTCGAACTTCTACGCCGAGGTCGAGAAGAGTGATCTCCTTCGCCCGATGTACCCCGAGGACCTGAGCGAGTCCAAGCGACACTTCGAGATGTTCTTGGAGCAGTACTGGGGCGGTCCCAAGGACTACTCCGCCGAACGCGGACACCCTCGCCTGCGGATGCGACACGCGCCGTTTCGCATTAATCGGGCGGCGCGTGACGCCTGGCTCGCCGCGATGTCGGTCGCGCTCGAGCACGAACGCCCGGGGTTGAGCGACGGGCAGTTCAATGAACTGCACGGATACTTCGACATGGCCGCTCACCAGATGCGCAACGTGTAACGAAGGATTTCACTGGACATTCACAAGCGATGTTGTGATTTTTCGCCGCAAAGTCTTTACGCTTGATGGTATGGCCCCACGATTAGATCTGCGCGACGGCGAGGTGAAGATCATCTCGGTGACGCCCGTCGCCCGGGGGACCGTTCGACCGTGTGTCCTCGGGATCATCATGCTGGGGCTGACCATTTTCGGTGCGAAGCACGTGCACCTGATACACGAGCACGAGATGCTGCTGGGGCTGATCTTGGCTGGTCCCTTCGCGCTGGTCGCGTTGACGCGCACGTGGCGTTGGCGCTCGCACAAGGTGCACGTCACGAACGAGCGCATCGTCGTCGAAGGAGGCGTCCTCCACCATCAGCGCAGCGCGGTTGACTTGCGTGACGTCGTGGCCCTACGGGTCGACCAGCGGGTCTCGGAGCGTCTGACCCGACGTGGCGTCGTGGTCCTGGAAACCAACGGCGGCTCCATGATGATCGGCAAACTCCGCCACCCGGGGGCGCTGGTTCGCCTGATCGACGCCGAGCGGGCGAACGCCGATATCGACCCGGTGCCGTTTGACACCGTCTTCGGTTACGACGAGCCCGACCCGTTTGACTACGAAGTGCGACCCACGCGTCAGCGTAACCACCCGACGTTTGAATGAGTTCATAAATCTCCAAGTACCGTGACACTGTGACCACTCGCTACCGATGCACCGCTTGCGGGAACCTCACGAGATTCGATGTCGTGGAGACGACGTCAATTCGGTCCTTCCACCACTTCACCGTCGGCGGCGATCTCTCGGTTGAAGAGCCCGAGATCATCGCGAAGAACGTCGACTCCGTGACCTGTCGGTGGTGTGGCCACGGACGCGCCGTCGAACCCATTGTCGAATCCAGTGACGTCTGAGTTCAACGCACGCTCCTTCGACCGACCCCGCGACCGCGTCGCGCCGGCGTCCTTCGTCGGCCACTGGCCCGACAACGACGAAGTAACGATCACTCTGACCGAAGTCACCCTCGTCGTCGCTATCAAGTCCCACTGCGACGGCTGTCGCGAGTTCCTCGATGCCGACCTCGGCGAGTTTGGCGTGCCGATCCTCGTGGTGGCCGCCAAGGATGCGTCCGCGGAGTGGCGCGACGCGCGTCAGTTGGTCTTCGTCTCGCCGGACGCCCTTCGACTCCTCGACGTCACGTGGCCGCCCTTCTACGTGCTGGTCGATCCCGCGGCACGCAAGGTCCTGACCGAAGGCGTGCTCTTCGGGGCTCACCAGGTCGCCGCAGAGATCGCGCCGTTTCTTCGCGCCTGACGTGTCACAACCACCGGCCAGAGTGGTTGAAAGTGAAGGGTGCCACGATGAGCAACGAGATTGAACTTTCCATCAGCTGTAACGACTGCGTGCGGCGCGGAACGCCGGACTGTGCGGACTGCCTCGTGAGCTTCGTGCTCGGTGAAGAGCCCGACGAACTCGTGATGACCGCCGAAGAGGCCGACGTCGTCCAACTCTTCACCTCCCAGGGCATGATGCCGCGACTCAAGTTCCAGCATCGCGGGGCCGATTCGAAGTAGTGGCGAGAGGGTCGTTGACTAGTTTTGTTCCATGGCTCGTCACATGCTGGTGACCAACGACTACCCGCCCAAAACCGGCGGTATCCAGGTGTACCTCCACGAACTGTGGCGTCGGCTCGAGCCTGATCGCGCGGTCGTCGTGACCGCGACATCGGACCCGAACGCGGCGGCGTTCGACGCGACCTCTGAGATCGTCGTCGAACGCGTCGCGGCGAAGACGCTGTTCTTGCCGACGTGGCGCGCCAAACGCGCCATCGAATCGGCGATCAAGCGTCACCAACCTGATCTGGTGCTGTTGGATCCGGCGTGGCCCCTCGGGCTGCTCGGTCCAACTCTCTCGGTTCCCTACGGCGTCGTCGTCCACGGCGCCGAGGTCACGGTGCCGGGACGCATCCCGTTCGTGGCGTCGTCACTGCGCTACGTGTTGAAGAGGGCGGCCGTCGCGATCTGCGCCGGGTCATACCCGGAGTCCGAGGTGCGACGGATCGCCGCGGAGTGGACACCGCCGATCATCCAAGTGACGCCCGGGGTCGACACCTGGCGCTTCACGCCGGTCGATCCGGCCCTTCGCGCCGAAGTGCGCCAGTCGATCGGACTGAGTGACAGCGCGTTCCTCGTGAGTTCCTACTCGCGTCTCGTTCCGCGAAAGGGAATGGACACGCTGATTCGCGCCGCCACTCGGTTGAAGCCCCAGTTCCCGGATCTGCACGTCGCGATTGGCGGATCGGGTCGCGACGAGAAGCGACTGCGCGCGCTCGCCACGCGTCTCGGTGCACCGGTCACGTTTCTCGGGCGGGTGCCCGATGATGTCTTGAGTGACTGGCTCGGGGTCAGCGACCTCATGGTGATGGACTGTCGCAGTCGTTGGTTCGGGCTGGAACAAGAGGGCTTCGGCATCGTGTTCGTGGAAGCGGCGGCGACCGGTGTCGCCCAGATCGCGGGACGATCCGGCGGGAGCCACGAGGCCGTCCAGAACGGCGTCACCGGATTCGTCGTCGCCGATTCGCGCAGCGACAGTTTGCTCGCCAACGCCATTCGCACCCTGATGGTCGACGATGATCGTCGTCGCGAATTCGGTCGAGCCGCTCGGGTGGCCGCCGTCGAGCGATTCGACTGGAACATACTGGCGGCGCGGCTTTCAGTGAAACTCACGCCCTTCGACCACTTTGAGGCAGTAAAGCGTCTGCCCTAGGGTAAGGGTGAGGAGGTGCGGTGCCACAACGAGCCACGGAGTCGATCACGATCAACGCGTCGCCCGAGACCATCTACGCGGTGGTCACGGACTTTGAGCACTACGCCGATTGGGTCTCAGACCTCAAGCGCATCGAGGTCCTCACCCGTGACGACCAGGGACGCGGACTCGAGGTGGAGTTCCGGGCGGCGGCCTTTGGCCGCTCGACGACGTACACCTTGCGCTACGAATACGACAAAGCGCCGGGTGAGCTCTCGTGGCGCCAGGTCCAGGGTGACCTCACCGAAGCCCTGAATGGTCGTTACTGCTTCGTCGCCGACGGCGACGACACCAAGGTCACCTACGACCTCGAGGTCGAACTGCTCGTGCCGATCCCGACCTTCATCAAGTCCCGCGCGGCCTATCGCATCCAGACCCAGGCGCTGCGCGAGCTGAAGGCGCAGGCCGAACAGCCGCGATGATCGACGTCGCGATCGGCGTTGACGTCGGGGGGACCAAGGCGCTGGCCCTGTTGGTGGCGCGCGACGGACGCGTCTTGGGTGAGGCCCAAGCACCGACGCCGCACGTGCACAGTGACCTCGTCGGAAGCCCGACCGCGGACGTCGTGACGACGCTGATCAAGGACCTCAGTGCACGCCAGGGACTCGATCACTCGTCGTTGCCCGTCTGCATCGGACTGCCGGGGATGATGCGGCGCGACGGACGTCTCGTCTATGCCCCGAATCTGCTGTCGGCGTCGGGCGCGGACCTGGGCGCCCTGCTCGGCGCGTCGCTGGCCAGCTCGATGGTCTTTTGTGAGAACGACGCCAACTGCGCCGCGCTGTGTGAACACGAGTGGGGCGCCGGGCGCGGAATCGACGACTTCGTGATGGTGACCCTGGGCACCGGCATTGGCGGCGGCGTCATCGCCGACGGTCAGTTGATCCGCGGCCGTAGCGGTTTCGCCGGGGAGATCGGGCACATGGTCGTCGTCGCGCGAGGCGCGCCTTGTCACTGCGGCGGCCACGGCTGTTGGGAGCGCTACGCCTCGGGCGGGGGACTCAATCGACTGACGCGCGAAGCGGCGATCGAGGGTCGCTTGCCGACGCTCGTCGCCCAGCGCGGCAACGCCGCCGCGGTCCGGGCCGAGGACGTGACGGCCGCCGCCGCGCAGAACCTCGACGAGGCCGTCGTTTTGATGAAGGAGATCGGCTGGTGGCTGGCGCTCGGACTGGCGAACCTGGCGGCGGTCCTCGACTGCGGTCACTTCGTCATCGGCGGGGGACTGTCGATCGCGTCGGACCTCGTGCTGCCGTCGGCTCGCGAGTACCTGGTGGACCTCGTCGAGGGGTGCCGTGCGCGCCCGGCGATCACCGTCACGCCGTCGATGTTCGGACCACGCTCAGGCGCGATGGGCGCGGCCCTCGTCGCCTTCGAGCGCACGTCGTGAAGCTCGGTGTCCTCCTGCCGACCTTTCGCCACGGTGCCGCGGACGCCCTGGCCTTCGCCGACGAGGCGGTCGAGGCGGGGGTTGACGGCCTCTTCGCCTACGACCACCTCTGGCCGATGGGCCAACCCACGCGACCGTCGCTCGCGCCATTTCCCCTGCTCGCGGCCGTCGCGCGACGCCACGGGGACGTCGTCGTCGGACCACTCGTCGCGCGCGTCGGTCTCGTGGGTACCCGACACCTCGTCGAACAGTTCCTCACGCTCGAGCGTCTGGCGCCCTCGCGCGTGATCTGCGCGCTGGGCTCGGGCGACAAGCTCTCGGCGGCCGAGAACGAGGCCTACGACACACCGGTGCGCAGCGCCGGCGAGCGTCGCGCGATGATGGCCGAGACCGCGCGCGAACTGCTTGGTCGAATGCCGGTGTGGTTCGGCGCCGGCAGCGACGAGACGAATCGCGTGGCCCGTGAGGTCGACGCGACGATCAATCTCTGGGACGCGACACCGGAACGCGTTCGCGAGATGGCGACGTCGGGCGACGTGAGTTGGGCCGGACCGCGGTCAAAGGATCTCGCGGCGACGTTGGATGCGGTAAGCGACGCCGGCGCGACGTGGGCCGTCTTGGCGCCGGACGTCGAGGTCGAGGTGCTGCGACACTGGCGCGCTGAACACGACAAGTAAGGTCTATAGATGGAATTCCGTCGCGTTAACGGCCTGCCGCCTTACGTCTTCGCCGAGATCAACGGGTTGAGGGCCGACGCGCGCGCGAAGGGTCGCGACGTCATCGACTTCGGCTTCGGCAATCCCGACCTGCCCAGTCCCGACGTCGCCGTCGCGAAGCTGGCCGAGGCGGCGAACAATCCGCGTAACCACCGCTACAGCGCCTCGCGCGGCATCCCCAATCTCCGTCTCGCGATGGCCTCGCGCTACAAGGCGCTCTTCGACGTCGACCTCGACCCCGACACCGAAGTCGTCACGACCATCGGCGCCAAGGAGGGTCTCACGCACCTCATGTGGGTGCTGCTCGGACCCGGCGACAGTGCGCTCGTGCCGAGTCCGAGCTATCCCATCCACTTGGCCGGACCGGGCTTCGCGGGCGCCACCGTGATCACGGTGCCGATGCTCGACCCCGGTACCACCACCAACGATCCCGGCGACGACTTCTTCGCGGGACTGGTGAGTGCCTGGGAGAGCGCCGCCGTGAAGCCGCGGGTGCTGATCTGCTCGTTCCCGCACAACCCGACGAGCGCGTGCGTGGACCTCGCGTTCATGACGCGGCTCGTGGAGTTCGCCCTCGAGCACGAGCTGATCGTCTGTCACGACTTCGCCTACGCCGACCTGGGATTCGACGGCTACAAGCCGCCGTCGATCCTGCAGGTGCCGCGCGCGAAGGAGTGCTGCGTTGAGCTCTACACGCTCACGAAATCGTTCTCGATGGCCGGGTGGCGCGTCGGCTTTCTCGTCGGCAACGCCGAGATCGTCGCCGCGCTCACGAAGTTGAAGAGTTACCTCGACTACGGCACGTTCCAACCCGTGCAGATCGCCGCGATCGTCGCGATGAACGAAGCGACGGACTACCCCGAGCACCTGCGCGTGATCTACCAGTCGCGCCGCGACGCGTTGGTCGAAGGACTGAACCGAATCGGCTGGGAAGTAACCGCGCCGCGCGGCTCGATGTTCATCTGGGCGCCGATGCCCGAGCCGTACCTGGAGATGGGATCGCTCGAGTTCTCGCGTTTCCTCATCGAATCGGCCGACGTGGCGACGAGTCCGGGCGTCGGCTTCGGCGAGGGCGGCGACGCGCACGTGCGCTTCGCCTTGATCGAGAACGAACTACGCACGGCGCAGGCGATCCGCAACCTGCGAAAGGTGTTGACCAAACTCGGTTGAACCAATTCGACGCCGCAGCGTTCCTTACGGCGTGCCCGCGCCCGCGACGTCGACGCGAACGGTTTCGATGGAGCCTTGGGTTTTGTCGGCGATCACGAATCGGTCGCTCGAGCCCGAGGTCATGACGAAAAGGGTCCGTCGGTCCTCACCGCCGAGCGCGCAGGCGTACGCACGCTGCGCGCACTCGACCACTCCGGTGACCTCGCCGCCTTCGGCCACTCGAACGCACTTTCGGGTGAGCGCGTTGGCGAACCAGATCTGTCCCTCGGCGTCCAGGCACATACCGTCAGTGGCGGCGTTCTCGAGTGGCGCCCAGACGCGCCGATTCGCGAGCGTGCCGTCGGCGTTGACGTCGAAGGCGGTGTGCTTCGCCCCGAAGGTCTCGCCGATGATCAGCGTCGCGCCGTCCGGCGTGATCACCGTGGCGTTGGGAAAGGCCATGTCGGGCACGACCTGGATGACGTCGCCCTCGGCGTTCAGCACCACCAAGTTCGTCGTGGGGGGCGGCTCGGCGAGGAAACGCTCGACGCCCAATTCGGCCAAACGAGCATCCAGGTCGAAGCCGAAGTTCCCGACATAGGAGTACCCGGTGGGCGACACGATCATGTCGTTGGCCCAGAACACGCAGTGTTCGCTGATGTCCGCGAAGACGCTCATCTGGCCATCGTGGAAGCGCAGCACCTTCTGGTCGGTCATCGAGACGCTGAGGAGGTCGCCGTTCGGTAGCCAACCGAGGCCCGACGGCTGGGTCGGGACCTCGTGTTCGAGGACTTCGTCCGACCCGTCTTCGGCCATCGAGTAGATCCCGTGTCGATAGAAGTCGGAGTACCACAGACGGCCCTCGTGCCAACGCGGCGCCTCGCCGAAGCCGAGCCCTTCGCGCACCATCGTTGCGGTGTACTCCTTCATGGCCCTCCGTTCGACGATCCCAGCAACCTACTCAAGCGTGAACGAGCGCGCGACGCCACTGCGCGTAGCCGAGGTCGACGACGAGCGAGTCCTCGGGCTCGAAACGTCGGTCGAACGTCCAGAGCTCGTTCAGTTGGTCGAGCGAGGACCACAGACCGGCGCCGAGTCCGGCGATCGTCGCCGCGCCGCGCGCGGTCGCCTCCAACGAAGTGCTCCGAAGGACCGGCAGTTTCGAATTCGTCGCCTGGAGCTGCATCAAGAGGTCCATGGCCGCCGCGCCGCCGTCGGCGCGTAGCTCGTGCAAGGCGATGCCGCCGTCACCGAAGGCGTCGGTCATCGCGCGCACCTGGTAGGCGAGCGCTTCGATGAGCGCCCGCGCGAACTGTCCGCGTCCGACGCCGCGACTCAGTCCGGTGATCGATCCGCGCGCGTCACTGCGCCAGAACGGCGAGCCGAGTCCGCTGAAGGCCGGCACGAACTGCACGCCCGCGCTGTCCGCGACACTCGTTGCGAGGGCTTCGAGGCGCGACGAGTCCTCGATGAAGCCCACCTCGTCGCGCAGCCACTGCACCGCCGCCCCGGCGACGAAGGCCGAACCCTCGACGGCGTAGGTCGGCGATCCGTCGCCCAGGTCCCACGCGAGCGTGGTGATCAGTCCGTCGAAGACACCAGGGTTGTGGCTACCGACGTTGGCCAGGATGAACGCGCCAGTGCCGTAGGTCGCCTTCACGACGCCCGGTCGAAAGCAGGCCTGACCGAAGAGCGCCGCCTGCTGGTCGCCGAGTATCCCGGTGATCGGTACGCCGGACAGTTCGGGGACCACCTTGGCGTCCACGGTGCCGAACGTCGAGCGCGACGGCTGGATCGTCGCCAGCAACGCGGGATCGACGCCGAACAGCGCGGTCATCGTCTCCGACCAGCGCAACGTCGAGAGGTCCATCAGCATCGTGCGCGACGCGTTGGACGGCTCGGTCACGAAGATCCCACCCTCGATGCCTCCGGTCAGCCACCACGTGAGCCAGGAATCGACCGTGGCGAAGCTCGGTACGCGCAGTTGGTCCATGGGAGTGTGGTCGAGGAACCAACGCATCTTGGTCGCCGAGAAGTACGAATCGAGCACGAGTCCGGTCGTTGATCGAACCGAGGGGGTCTCGCCGCGCGCGTTCAGCTCCTCGCAGTAGGCGGCCGTGCGCCGGTCCTGCCAGACGATGGCGCGGTGGGGAAGTTGTCCCGTCTCGCGGTCGAAGGCGACCGTGGTCTCGCGTTGATTGGTGATGCCGAGCGCGACGACCTCGTGAGCGTTCGCGCGAGCGCGTCGGGCGACGTCGCGCAGTGTCGCCACACAGAGAGCGGCGATCTCTCGAGCGTCGTGTTCGACTTCGCCCGGTCGTGGGAAGTGCTGGGTCAGCTCACGGTAGGAGGAGTCCCGGACGTTCGCGTGGGCGTCGAAGGCGACCGTGCGCACCCCCGAGGTACCGGCGTCGAGTGCGAGAACCAGTTCCACCGGGGTCACGATACTGACGCTTCCCCGGCAGTTTTCGGGTAGATCGTTGGGTCAAAAATAATTGTTTTAAAAAGGACCAAAATAGAGTTGACGCGGTGTAATTACAGTGCTGTAATGACACAGCATCTTGCGACGAGATGTGGTCCGACCACAACATCTTGTGGCCAAGGGGGGAATAGGTAGTAAACTGGACCTCCCGACTCCGTCGTTGCGAGAGGCATGTTCTTAGTGTCGGTTTCGGCAAGAAAAGAGAGATTGAAATGGCTATTGCACCTCAGCGACTCGGAATTGGCATCCGCCGTTACTTCACCACCGACGACCGTCACCCGTACGACGAGGTGATCTGGGACCGTCGCGACGCGCGGATATCGAACTTCCGTGACGGCTCGGTCGCCTTCGAGCAGCTGAACGTCGAGGTGCCCTCGAGCTGGTCATTCAACGCCACCAACATCCTCGCGCAGAAGTACTTCCGCGGCACCCTCGGCACCAACGAGCGCGAGACCAGCCTCAAGCAGGTGGCCGACCGCATCGTCGACACCATCACCGCGTGGGGCATCGAGCGTGACTACTTCGTCGACGACGAAGAGGCCGAGGCCTTCCGGGCCGAACTGAAGCACCTCCTGATCACCCAGAAGGCGGCCTTCAACTCACCGGTCTGGTTCAACATCGGCGTGAAGGGCGTACCCCAGCAGGGCAGCGCCTGCTTCATCCTCGCGGTCGAGGACTCGATGCGTTCGATCCTCAACTGGTACACCGAAGAGGGCATCATCTTCAAGGGCGGATCGGGCGCGGGCGTGAACCTCTCCAAGATCCGCTCCAGCGCCGAGATGCTCGAGGGCGGCGGCACCGCGAGCGGTCCCGTCTCGTTCATGCGCGGCGCCGACGCCTCGGCCGGCACCATCAA
>Ga0182015_10001084_pt1 | contig 37231 bp, 36 predicted proteins | sample 712P3MmetaG_FD_120478 | JGI IMG/M metagenome (GOLD analysis project Ga0182015, IMG submission 120478) | Permafrost microbial communities from Stordalen Mire, Sweden - 712P3M metaG | ecosystem: Environmental > Terrestrial > Soil > Wetlands > Permafrost | place: Sweden: Stordalen | collected...
CCTCAAGGCGATCGAGGAGGTGATGCCGCCAGCCAAATGATCACGCAACGCGGTCGGTGGCCCGGGACGGGGGGTCAGTTTTCGACCGGTGGAAGGGGGTCAGTTTTCGACCGGTGTTGACAGCTCTGCCTCGCGCTTCGACAGGGTGCGGAGCGCGGGGGTTCTCGCTGGTCATAATGCTCAAGTATAGAAACTTCCTCAGGGTTGCGACTCTCTCCATTGCGGGGAGCCGGGTCGTCGCATCGTGAGGTTGAATCTGGGTTGAATCAAATTGCCCGATGCGCATCGGTGTGAGGTACGGAGCCGACATCCACGTTGCGAACGTGAGTTTGCCGTACGTGGGCGAGCCAGGACGGAGGCTCGTGGCAGGCCATCGAGTTTTCCACATGCTGACGAAGAGTCATGAACGGTTACGGCCGCGGGATCGAAGCGACCCCAGGCGACCGTCGCAGTTCGTGGTTGACGGGTTGGCGACAAAGGGGCAGTGAGCGCTGCGCGGCGCGGGCTCCACATCGGTCGGGGGGCGCAGGCCGTCGAGCGCTCAGGCGTCCGCTCCGGGCAGCTGGGGCTCTCCGTCTACCTGAAAAAGGGCTTGCGTACCGCCCGCCCTGCCCGTGTGGTGGCCGTGCCGACCGGATACCGTGCGTACTGAATCGTACGGATAGGCTTCGGAGTCGCCTTGCGCTTGACCGAACCTGCCGTGCTACGAACCGGGTGTATCGCTCGCCGAACCGATCTAGGCAGCAATCCGCGTCGAAAACTCATAGGGAGTCTCCTTCCCTCAAGGCAAGCATAGGTCGTGGCCTGGTTCGGGTTATGAGACCTCTCTGAGTCTTCTCTGGGGTCGGGCGCTCCCATCCACCAACCCCATCCCAGCGTGCCTTCGGCGACACCGGGCAGGTCCAGACGGTTCTGGCCCAGCTCAACCACTACGACGTCCAGCTCTGGGTGCCCGAGCTCCAGGGGCCGGTCGATCCGACCTCGGAGATCCACGACATCATCCTGTCGCTCTTCGGCGGCCTGAGCCGGGCCGAGCGCAACCGCCTCCGCGTCCGTGTGAGGACATCGATGCGGGCGATGGCTCCAGAGGCCGGTACCTGGGAGGCCGACCGCCCTACGGTTATCAGCTCATTCGGACGGGAGTCCCCCACCCGAACCCCGAGAAGGCCCGCCAAGGCATCCAGCTCACCGAGCTCGCCGTCGAACCTTCGACCTCTGAGGTTGTCAAGACGATCTTCGCATGGCGAGCCGAAGGGCTTGGTTTTCGCGCCATCGCCTCGCGACTCACTGGCGCCGCCGTGCCGTGTCCCTCCGGCGCCGACCCCAAACGCAACCCCCACCGTCTCGGCAGAGCCTGGTCCGTGAATGCAGTACGGGCGATCGTCCTCAACCCGAGGTACAAGGGTACGCAGACCTATGGTCGCTACCACAAGGTCGAGCGTCTGCGAAGTGTCGACAACCCCGCCGCCGGCCATGTCACTCGAGAGGTGCCTTCACCACCTGACGACGTGCTCGTGGTCGCCAACCTCATCGAACCAATCGTGAGCTCCGCGGACTGGCACGCCGCCCAACCGGGACGCACGGCGTGCGCCCCAGGGCCGAGACCCGACCGCCCCACGCAACTGCACGAGATGGGAGATGCCCCTTCCGGCTCTCGTTACGCGCTGCGCGGCCTCCTGATTTGCGCCGACTGCGGGCGGAAGATGCAGGGCAACGCCATCACTCGCAAGAAGGCCGGGCCTCGTTTGGGCTATCGGTGCGTCTTCCGCGACGAGTACCCCGGCGACGAGCACCATCCGAAGTCACTCTTTGTTGCCGAAAACAGGATCCTGCCTGCTCTCGACGAGTGGCTGCGGACGCTGAGCTGCAAGAACTTCGAAGTGGTGATAGCCGAGATGATCCACAACGCAGCTGCGGAGGACGAAGAGCCGCCAGAAATCCGCCGAGCGCGGACCATCGCGACCAAGGCGCAGACCAAGCTGGACCGGTACATGGACGCCATTGAGAAGGGCATGGATCCGACCTTGTACGTCGAGCGGTCAAAGACAGCCCAGCGAGAACTTTTCGCAGCTAGAGCGGTCATCGACGGGCGCTCCTCGGCTGTGGAGCCGCTCGACGAGGCACAGCTCCGCGAGCTCTTGGAGCGCGTCGGCGACGTCGTCGAGCTCCTCCGGCACGCTGACGCCGACGAGCGACACGAGTTCTACCAGGAGCTTGGGCTTCGCCTCGCCTACCAACGTCTCGGCGAAAGAGAGAAGGTCCGCGCCTCCTTAGGCGTGGAGTTTTCGCGTGTCGGAGGGGCGATGGTTACCGTGAGTACACACGAGACGCCCAGCCCAGGGACTTGGCACGCTGAATGGGCGGCCTAAGAGTCGCCGTTACTCCTTCCTCAGCGGGACGTCCACTGCTCGTAGAGGAATCCGCCAGGCAAGAGCTCTCCTTGGCGCAGGTGCATTGCAACTTCCCTGAGCCCTTCGTCATGGCCCTCGGCCCACTTTCGATCCGCGGTTGGAGCGTTCGCATACGCCTCTAGGCCTCTAGCAATCGCTAGGTGATTCCGGTAAAGGTCGGGCTGCTCAACTAGGAGCCGGTCGACAGCAGCCTGATCCCAATCCCGGTAGGCGCTCGCATCGAAGTCGAGCAGTACCTCGTCCGGAAGCTGGGGCATGGTGAAGACCTCCTCCGCTAGATCGCGCCCGGAAGGCTAGCTGCTCAGGGCTTTCGCGGCCTTCCGCGCCTCGCTCCGCAACCGGCGCCGCTCCCGATCGCTGGTCCCTGCCCACACGCCGTGTAGCTCGCTGTGAGCCACCGCGAACGCGAGGCACTCCTCACGGACCGGACAGGGTTCGCAGACGGCCCTAGCCGCGTCCAGGGGCTCGCCCACGCTCGGAAAGAACAGGTCCGGGTCGACCTTGCGGCAAGCTGCTCGAGCCATCCATACCGGCGTCACGGGGGGTCACGATATGGCGCCGGCCCCTAATCGTCGCGGATGGCCCTTCGAGTCAATTGACTCGTCGACTAACCACGAACCCGCAGGGTTCCTGAGTCAAGTGACTCGGGAGAAAAATGTTCCCATCGGGAACGTTTTTGACCTGCGACAATGGGCGACTCCTACGAGCCGCCGGCAACCTTCCCCGAGGCGACGCGGGAGCTCGGTGGCTCTTGACCGAAGATCGGCCAAGGCTCCATGCCGACCTCTCGCTCGATCGCCCACACTCGGCGGGCACGTTCGATCGGCGAGCCCGGCGCCGGCTTGACCGCGCGGGGCTTCCTGGCCTGCCTCACGCCCCCCACGGTCACGAGTCCGGCCATTCCGTAGACCCACACTCCCGAGTTGTGGAAGGGATCGAAGAGGGCGAAGACGATGACCAGGAGCAGGTACCCCACAATCGCCGTTTTCAGTAGCGCAGTGCCTCGCAATTGCATCGTTCGGTTCCCTCGCCTTCGTATTGACACTCTACTCCGAGGGGGTGTAAGCCACACCTGCAAGTGAAGTGCCCGAGCCGGTGCTATCAACACCGACTCGGGCTGCCGAACCCCTGTACTAGCCAGGAGGTCAGCATGCGAAAGCCTGACGCACCCGTTCCGTCAACCCGCGGATCCCTCTTCGATCCCCTGACCCGTGCGCGTCGTCGGATCGCGACCCTCGAGCGCAGAGTCGAGACCCTGCTGCGAGAACGCGACGAGGCCCGGTCGCTGGTCGCCGCGACCACCTGCGAGCTGAGCGAAGCGCTCGACCGCGAGGCCGCGTGGATCGCCACCGCCGAGAGTCGCCTCTCCGAGCACCCCTCCGGTCATCTCGTCGTCGCCGCGCGGAGCGGTCCTGTCGATCTCCGACCCTGAACAGTCGCGAACACCGGGAGAAGGGAGGAGGCCCTCACAACAGCAATGCCAGCCTGGCAATCCCGCCGGCCGGGACCTCGCACTCTCGGCCGGCACGACGGGCACGGAGCAATCGGCCACCTCGGAAATGGTCGCCGTGCTCTCCCGGACCGGGTGGTTCTCAGCGCGCCGTCTGTGACCACCGGGTCCGGTTTTTCCGAAGGCGTCGAGCGTGAGGACGGGAGGCGCCCGTAGGCGGCACACGTCCCGCCCTGGTCGCCATCCGGCCTCGGCGGGACGCTGTCGCGTCCGGAACCTACGCGAAAGCCCCGAGGACAGCGACGGCGGCGTCGGCCAGTTCCCTGGACGTTGGGTCGGACATGGCTAGCAGCGTGTCGACCGCGGCCATCGCTTCGGCGTGGGCCTGATCGGCGACCCAGATAGCCGGCAACCAGTCCAACGCCACTTCCCAGACGATCTCGCTGATCTTGGTCCGGTCGAAGGCCACGTCGTTGCCGCGCCTAGTACGGCGCCTCGACGTTGTTACGGCGCCTGATGTCGTCCTGCATGAAGGTCCGGAACGCCCCCGTGCTCGAACCGCCGCGCTCCCCGGCGAAGACAGCGAGCGCGAGCGCCATGGTGATGTCGTCGTGCGAGCCCTTGCCCTCGTACTTCGGACGCCCCGTGTCGCCGAGCACGTAGGAGAACGCCTTGAGTTGCTTTGAGAGCAGCCCGGCGTAGTCGACACCCGGGTCGGCGGCGAGCCGATGAGTGGAGAGCACCACCTCGAGCGCGCTGATGAGCTCCGTCTTGGCGACGGACCAGTCCTTGCCCTTCTTCGTGACAGCGCCGCCCGGCGTGATCGTGACGGCGACGATCGAGAACGGGCAGTCACGGCGCAAGAGATCGACGACGGCGCGGCCCACCCCCGTCGCGTCGACATAGACCGTCGCCCGCTCCTCGTCCGACAGGGCATGTGCCGCTTGGATGATCCACGTCGCTTGCTCCGGGTAGCTCACTCCGGGCGGGAGCTGGGCGATGTGACAAATCTGGTGATGAGTCTCCGGCCGTGGCACGCGGGGGCGCTTTCGGCGGAGAGTCCCGATCGGGTCCATGTTCGCGAGTGCGACGAGCTCGGAGATGCCCGGCTCGACCTCGGGGCGCCAGCTCTCCACCGCGACGAGCGCCGTCTTGTCCCTGGCCTGCGCCAGGTCGACACCTAAGCAGAGCATGTCCCCTCCTCTTTCGGCTCGTACAGTTCGCAGAAGACGCATTGGCGCCCGGCTTCGCTCACCCTCCACCGGTGAGTGCAAAGTCGCTGGCGCCGGGCCTCGTCCTGGCGGCGCCGGTCTATGCGGCCGTTGAGCGTTCTCACCGTGCGCCGGATCTCGAGCGCCGTTTGCTCGCTCTCGGTCAGTCGACGGGGGGCAGCGGGGGCAGCCTGTCGGACAGGCGCGGCACCGCCGAAGATCGCGTCGACGTCGTCACTGTTGAACGCCGCGCCCGCTGCGTCGCTGAAGATGCACAGGTACTCCTGCTCGAACACGGCGGTTCCGAGGGTGGCTAGCTCCTCCTCGAGGAAGCCGGCCGAGATCCTCGGGCACTCGGTCGCCTTGACGGTCAAGGTCTCCCAGCGCTCCGACGTGGCGGCCTCGTAGAACCATCCACGGCGCCCCGCCGGGGTACTCATCACGAGCAGGCGCCCGCCGGTCACCGCGACCATTGGGGAGATCGCCTCGTAAACGTCATCGGGGACGCGGGCGGCCTCGTCGACGATCACCAGATTCGCCGAGTAGCCGCGGATATTCGTCTCGCTGCCCGGTATCGAGACGATCCTCGAGCTGTTCTCGAGCGTCAAGCTGAGGGCGTTCTCCGACTCGCTGTCGACGGGCTTTCCCAGTTGGCGGTAGAAGTTGAGGGCGACCCGGAACAGCTCCGTGCTCTGACGCTGCGTCGGACTCACGACGAGGGTCAAGCTGCCCGGCTGGTAGAGGGCCGCGTGTACCGCGGACACCGCGGCGACGGTCGTCTTGCCGGCCTGCCGGTGGCAGTTCAAGAGCAGCCGGGGCGCGCTGCTTCGGAGCGCCTTGACCTGCCAGGGGTCGCAGCGCATCCCGAGTTGCTTCGCGGTGCGCACCGGGTCCAGCCCCGAGGTGAGATGGCGCCAAAGGTTCACGCGTGCACTTCCTCGGCGTCGATGATCTCGAGGCGGTCGGCGAGAGCGACTCGGACCTCTGGCCACGGGGCGAGCTCGGTCAGGATCGTCGAGATAAGCCGGGAGACCTCCGGGCTCTGTAGGACGTTGATGGCAACCGCTGGCCGATCACTGAGGAGACCCTCGAGCTTCGCGTAAAGCTCGATGTTCTGGCGCCCTTCGGCGATGAGCTTGGCGGCGCCGTGGTAGGACCGGTGATCTTCAGCTAGCGCCAACATGCGGTAGGTGATGACCTTGAGCTCCTGCAGCTCCTCGAGCAGCCGCGCCCGCACCTCGTCGGCTGCCCCCCTTGCTGACGAGTCGCGCACGTGCTCGAGGGCGACTCGCGTCAAGGCCGGCGACAGGTGGGCCGCCTTGTGTCTTTTCAGGCTGTCAGGGCTGATCCGGTACCGCTTGGAAATGGCGGAGTACGTCTCGCTGCCGGCAAGCTCGACGTCGATCCGCTCCCGGCTCGGCGAGTGGCAGGCGAGGCAGGGCCGGCCCACGCCTATGTGCGCCCTTGAACGCGGCGCCCGAAGACAGCTCGACTCGACTGACCACCGGCTCGAACGTAAGCCGCGTAGCCGATCTGCCCCGGGTTGCCTGGGACCCCGCGCTCGATCGCGTATTTCATGGCCGCCTCGGCCTTCCTCATTGCCCTCGGCTCGAGGTTCGGGCCCGCGGCGGCGACCGCTAGGCGGGCCGCTCTGAGGCGTTTCGCAGCCTTTTTCGCGGCTTTCCGCCTGGCCTTGTCGACGTCGTCGCGGCTGGGCTTGACGTTGAGGGTCGCGACGCCGGTCGCCCCGAGATCCTTCCGGGCTTGCGTGTCCTTCCAACGGTTGTACGCGCTCAAGAGCGCGGCCCCGGCCGGGCTCTGCGGGTGCGGGGCGGCGCCACTCTTGCGGAGCTCGACATACTGCGCCGCGAGACTCTCGGTCTGCGTCGGGTTGTTGGGATCGATCACGGCGCCTCCTCAGCGGCCGGGGCGGACGATGATTCCGTCCTCGGGCAGGTCGACGGTGATGCGCCCCGCGGACTTGGACAGCAGGCCGCGCTTGCCCTTCTTGCTCTTCTTGTTCCCCGCCATCTCGGCGTCGGGCTCGAGATTCTCAGCCTTCAACCGGAGCAGCTCACGGCTCACGTCGGCCGCACTGGCCCGCCGGCCCTTGCCCCTGGCCTTGGATTCCGCCCGCTCGATCGCCTGGCGCATGACCGGGTCGGACTGGACGGCCTTCACGGTCGCCAGGTCCTTCAGCCCCTGGAGCGTCCGTTCCGTCCCGGACTTCTGCATCTCCGAAGCGAGCCGGGCGCGCTCGATCAGGTCGGCGTTTTCGTCATCCCAGGAGCTCAAGTCCGGCCGGCGAGGGTCGAAATCGGCCCGCTTTCCGCCGTGTCGCGTGCCACCGCGTGCCATATCGGCGAGCAGGCGCTCGTGCGCGACCGGGCCATGCGAGCCGGTCCTGATGGCCTCGGCACGGGTCCGGTCGTGCAGCTCGGAGCCGCCTCCGCCCTTTGGGATCCGGTGTGTGCCGGCGACGGAGTCTTGAGCTCTCTCCGAGGCGCCTTTGCCGAGCTGGCTCTTGGCGAGGTCGTACCTTGTGCGGGTCATCGAGCCCACTGGAGGGAGCGGGGCCTGCTCCACTTGGGTGACGAAGGCCTTGTTTGCCTCGTTATCGAGTATGTCGTGCAGTGCCATGTCTTTTTCCTTTCGGGTTTATCGGTTGCGGTTGAGATCGATGAAGTCAGCCAAGGTGCGCTCCGGCTGGGCTTCGCGGCGGCTGAGGTGGTCCTCGCGGCGGGGTTCGGGCGGCCAGGTCGCGACAAACCCGTCGAGCTCGTCGTCGATGTCGACGGCTTCACTGAACAGCGCGAAGCCTCGCTCAGCCCCTTCGCCCGTTACCGACCACTGTTGCCAGGCACGCTGCCACGCGGCGAAGTGCCGTCCGAGGCTGATCCTCGTTTTGTCGAGGGCCTCGTCATATGTTTCGGTCGGCCGATCGGCGCTGATCTCGCCCCATCGGCTCGTGACGCGGCTAACCACCGTGCGCATCTGAGCAGCGAGGTCCGGCCCGATCTCGAGCGGCGGGCAAGCATCGACAACGAGCTGACGCTCCCTGACGTGCGCGCTCGCCTTCTCGGCGGCCGCAGGGTCGTTCGCAGCGATGGCCCGGCGCAGTTCCTCAGCCGCGGCAGCCAAGCCGGCGACGCTCTCGGCGTGGAAGGCTCGCCGGGCGCGGAAAGCCTCGACGCCGCTCCGAATGGCGGGCGTGAGGAGCCGGCTGGGGCGGTCAAGGTCGATCGTGGTGGTCAAAACATCTCCTCGTTGTTCGGGTCGAGGACGTTCTCTGCGTCGGCGACGAGATCGGCGGCCATCTGGGCGACCCGATCCTGTTGTTCGCGCTCTTCCTCGACGTACGCCTGCTCCTGCCAGCCGTAGGCGGTGGGGGTCATCCTGCCGTCGTGGTCCTCGACCCACTTGTCGATGAACTCGACGTGAGTGAGGACTTCATAGAGGTAGCCCTCGGCCGCGGAGCCCCTCAGCCCGAGCTTGTGCTTGACAAAGCGGGCCAGGTGACAGCGCCATTCCGAGCCGCCGATGGTGTCGGTCACCCCGAGGTTCTCTTGGTCTCTGTACGCCTTCTCGAACGCCTCGAGCTCGGCTGATGCAGTCTGCTCAGCAGTGGTGGTCATGATGGTGGTTCCCTTCTCTGGTGTTCGGATAGGACGTTCTCGGCGTCGGCGATGAGATCGGCTCCGAGTTCTGCGACGAGCTCGGCGATCTGTGACTCGTCGGGCGTGCTGAAGATGGCGAACAGGGCCATGCACTCGTCGCCGACCTGGCGTGCCATGTCCTCGCCGCCTTGGACGCCCCGCTCGACGACAGGCCGCCAGAGGTCCGCCAGCAGGGCCGTCGCCGAGTTGACGATGGCGTCGCTCGGCTCGTGGTCGACGGTGAGCCAGGGCAGGTTGCCGGTCTCTCGCTGGTCCCGCTCGACCATCTGCAGAAGGCTGGCGAGCCACGAACGGACGACGTCGCGCCCTGGCGGCCGGGCCGCATCGCCGTCGAAGGTCAGCTCGACGGACGTGGTGACGGTGGTGGTCATCGGTGCCTCCATTCCTTCAGGTTGCCGGCCGGTTGCATCGGAGAAGTTGCTCGAGGGCCTGGAGGGGAGCACTGCCCCGCGGGCCCTCGAGCGGCTCCGGCGGGAGTTGGAAGACAAGCGCCGGAGAAAGTTGCCCGGAGCGCCGCGGGGGGAAGGAAGGAACCTCCCGCGACGCTCCGAGCCTGTCCGAGGACCCGCCCGAGCAGGAACGGTCCTCGAACGCCCCCGCCCACGGGGGGATCCTTGGGAGAAGAGGCCGCGTCACCGGCCCCCCTCGGAATCGAGATCGACCCACACCCGGAGCTCGACCCGGCCGCCGGCGCGAGCCTGCTCGAGGTTGAGGGTCGGCAACAGGTCGACGATGTTCGCCAAGGCGGCGAGTTGGAGGTCGTCGAGCTCGGGGGCGATAGACGAAACGGCTGCGACGATCGCCAGGGTGTCGATCGCTGGGCCGCCGAGAGGTGGCACCGGCTGCTCGACCCACGCGCTATGGCCGGTGCAGGTGCCCGGCGGCAGCGGGGCGAGTGCTGCCTGGTCGCTGAAGTCCTCGAACGGGTCCTCGGCGATCTCCTGGCGCCGACGTCTCACGAGGCCGCCTCCCGCACCGGGTATTCCCCCGCCGAGGGCGCCTGCGTGGCTCCTAGGCCGACAGCGTCGGGGCTGAGGGCATCGCGGGCGTACTCAGCAGGTTCGCATCGGGGGGTCCGAAGTGGGGAAATGGTGCGGTTCTGAAACGGACCAAGCGCGGCCTGGACAAGATCGCCATTGCTTTTCGTCCGGTCCTCACTGGATGCCTGGTCAGCGGGCCGGAAGGCGTGTACCGGGTGCAAGTCGGTTCCCCGACTCGTCGCCAGTACACGGCCGCGCCTACCGTGACCTGCGAGAACGTCCTCGAGCTGCGAGCTCGCCACGGTCACGACGTCGCCTCGGCTGCCATCGCTCGGAGCAGGTGAGCTGCCATCGCTCGACGGGCCCGGCGCTCGACGAACCGGCGCGCTGCCAGGCTACGGCTGCCATTCGTCCTCAGCCTGCGGCTGTAGTGCCGGCCGCACGAGCAGCGAGCCACGGCTACGGCGAACGGGCCCCGGTTCCACGAGTCGCACGCGACGCGGTGGCTCATCGGGCCACCCCTCTATCCGCGGCACAACCGCCCATGTCGCGGCGAAACGCCCCCTTCTCGGCCCTGTTCCGCGGGGAGTAAGTGCCCGCCCGTCCGGTAGCCCCGTCAAGGTCCCTGGCCTTCCACTTTGCAGGCTTGCCAGCGGCCCCAGGTGCCGAGCTGGCCGCGTTGGGCGTGATGTGTGGGAGTTCTCGCGGTTGGACGCCCAACCGGGTCAGCGAGAGCCTTCCCACCACCCTCGCTCGACACCTTTCGTGTCTGGGCCTGGAAGCGTCTACGTCGTCTACACCTTCTAAGGTGTGTAGACGCCATAGACACTCACCCTCTAGGCCGTCTCGACCGTCTAGAAAAGTGTCTATAGGCGCATCTAGACGCAGCTCAGAGGCCCTTTCGGCGCCGGCCGCTGCGGCTTCGACATAGACGCAGGTCAGAGCGTCGCAGGTCTCCCACCAGCGTCTAGATGAGGGGCCCCGAAAAGGCCCGTTTTCGAGACGATCCGTGTAGACGCAGGTCAGGGCCTCGCGCCTGGCATAGACGCAGGTCAGAGCGCTATCCGTTTCAGAGCTCATCTTCGGCCCCCTCGGGCTCGCTCAGGGCGTGCCACTGGAAGGCGCTCCCGCCGCTCACGAGCCTGTCGATCAGGCCCTCCTCGACTAGCGCCTTGGTGGCAGCGAGGATCGTCGGGCGCTTGAGCGGGTGGCCGCCATCGGCCAGCTTGTCGCCGATCTGAGCCGTGTTGAGCCAGGCGCCGGCGGTGTTCACGACCTCGAGGACGCGTCGATGCGATGGCGGCATGTCCGTGCCGCTCGAGTCGGCCGGGAGCTCGTTTCCGATCACCTCGACGCTGTAGACGAGCGGCGACGCGAGGTCACCGGGCACGATGGCCCGCACGCGGCGACGGATCGTGAGTGTCGTGTCCGGGATCTCGTCGCCGACGAAGTCGAACTGGACGACGACGATCGACTCGCTGGTCTCCTCATTCTTTCGCTTGGACTTGATCACGCCGGTCAGGATCACGCGCCCCCACTCGGCAGGCCCGGCCCCGGAGATCCGGCTGAGTCCCTCGCCGCGGCCACGGTTGTGGTGCGTCGAGACGAACAGGGCCGACCCGGCCTGCTGGCAGAGCGACTGGATCGCCTCGAGGATCGAGCCCATCTCGTACAGCTGGGATCCGTGGGCGCCTCTGACGCTCAAGTACAGCGGGTCGAGGATGACGAGCACCGGACGGACCTCGTCGAGCTTCGCGGCCACGATCTGTAGGTGCTGCTCATCGTTCAGGTGCGGCGCACGCAGGCAGACCGTGATGGGCAGGTCGAGGTAATCGGCGATGCCGTAGAACTCGGCCACCGCAGCGAGGCGCCGGTCCATCTTGCGATCGCCGCCCTCGCCCAGGAAGGCCACGACAGGGCCAGGGCGTTCGATCGGGAACGCGCCGAACCACGACCCGCCGCTCGCGACCGCGACAGCCAGGTCAGCGGCCGAGAAGGTCTTGCCTACCTTCATCTCCGCGCTCTCGACGCCATAGGCGTCCTCGGGCCATACCCCCTTGGCGAGGTACCGGGGCGGCGGCCTCGACGCCACGAGGTCGTGGAGCTCGCGAAGCGTGTAGAACACGAGCGGCGGGGCGAAGATCGGCACGACCAGCTTGCCGCGCTCCTCGACCGGCACCCAGGCCTCCTCCCTGATGCCGTTCTTTGCCGCTTTCGCCGAAGCTCGGACAAGGTCGAGGTCGTCGCTCATGACGACACCCGCCTCGGCCTGGCAAGCCCCGCGCGTAGTCCGGAGGCGATCGTCCGCCGCACCTCGGTCTCATCGTTGAGCCCGCAGCGTGCCGCTGCGGTCAGCAATGCGGCGATGACGTCGTCAACGTCGAGCACGCCGGACCCGACGAGCTGTCCGAGCGCGAACGCAGCCTCGTTCAGTTTGGCGTTGCGCTCGCCCACGCTGGCGAGGGTGACCTTGCCGGCCTCGCCTTCGATGGCACGTCGTCCGTAGGCGCTGGTGTCGACTTGCCTGCTCGGCTGTGTCGGCGGCGCCGGCCGTCGTGTCAATTGTTCGACCAGCCACGCCGGGGCAGCGACGAGCTCGGCCTCGTCGGGTGGGATCGCCCACTCATAAAGTGAGCCGCTCGGGTGGACTGATGGAGGCGCGAGGACGTAACCGGCCTGCCCTCTCCAGTCGAGACCTGGCCGGAATCTGGCACGGTTGCCTTGACCGGTGACCTTGAACCAGTAGTGCGCGCCATTCGCCGTCATCACGACAGGGCCGCTCGGTAGACAGCCGTTCTCATCGACGAGACAAGCCAGGGACTTCCAGCCGTCCGTGTCGACGTCGAGGGCGTCGAACGCGACCCCGGTGCGGAGGCCGATGTTCGCGGCCGGCGATGCCTCCCACCAACCCTCCAGCGTGGCCTGATCGGTGCTCGATTCCTTCAGGCCGTGAGGCACAAGGGCGCCGTCTGGCACCTTGTCGCGCGGCTTGAGCGGCAGCACGGGCCAGCCACGGCCTGCATATTCGAGGGCAGCCTCGAGAAGGGTCACGCCACGGCCTCCCGCTCCCCCGCTGTCCGAAGGATCCGCAGCAAGGCGGAGGCGGCGCGCGGCGTGAGCCTGATGCTCTCGATCGGCGGCAGACGGTCCTCGAGGTCCGGGTCGGGCTCGGCCGGTGCGGTCACCGCGCGCCCACCAGCTCGAGCAGGAGGTTGCCCAGCGCGACCGCGTGCTCCCACCGCGGCATAGAGCCCCTCGTCCACCGCATGACCGTCGATGCGGGTACGCCCACCGCTCGGCCGGCGTCGGCGTAGCTCAAATGGTTCTCGGCGAGCAGCTCGCGCAGCGTGCCGTCGCTGACCACCTTGCGAACGGTCGCGACGGCCACAGCATCGGCGGTCGAGATCAGATTGGTCACGGCGAACAGCATTGCAGGGCCGTTTGCCGTTTGGGGCGGTTGCAGGATTATCCAACGGGACTGCCTGAAATATAGGGCGACATCTTGGGAACCAGCCAGGACGGCATTGCGTTACCGTTGCTAAACGAGTAGCCTGGCACGGGTATGGAGCCTCCCGAGCAGCCTCGTCAGATCGAGCGCCTGTGGCCCGACGCCGAACATGGTCCCTTCCGGCTGCGCCTCTGGTTCGGCCGGGTGAATGGACGGCCCGCTGTCGTCGGCGTCGAGATGTGGGGGGTACTCCCGGAGGAAGCGCCTTGGGTCACGCTCCTGCCGGACAGCCCTGACACCCCAATGAAGGCGGACCTTCCCGCCGCTCCGATCTTGGCCGAAGACATCCGGTTGCCGCTCGGGGCCTTGCGCGACGACTGGACTGAGATGCACTTGGCCTTCGCTCGCGCCGCGAGGAAGCTCTACAGCGAAGCGCCGGGAACGAAAGTCAAAGTGCGCCGGATCGAAGAACGCTTCGAGAGGAAGCACACGGGTCGCCCCCGTCTGTCCGATGAGTTCCTCAGCAGGGTAACGGCGATCTACAACGCCGCTGTGAGTGAGGGTGACCGGCGCCCTGCCAAGCGTCTCATTAAAGAGCTCGGCCCCGCGGCGCCCGAGACCGCAAGAGGTTGGATCAGACAAGCGCGGCAGCGCGGCCTTCCGGTCGTCGCTGCGCCGAACACGAGGAGATAGGCGTGACTCGCTTCGCTTTTTACGGCCGAGTGTCCACAGAGGACCAGCAGGACCCGGCGAGCTCCCGCCAGTGGCAGCTTTCCCGCGCCGAAGCGCTCATCGGGCCTCACGGCGGCAAGGTGGTCGCCGAGTACTTCGATATCGGCCAGTCCCGATCGCTGCCGTGGAAGCGCCGGCCGGAGGCGGCGAGGCTCCTCGAGGCGTTCAAGGACCCGGAGCGGGGCTTTTCCGCCGTCGTGATCGGCGAGCCGGCCCGTGCCTTCTATGGCGGTCAGTTCGGATTGACGTACCCGATCATGGCGCACTACGGGGTCGAGCTTTGGGTGCCGGAGATCGGCGGGAAGGTCGACCCGGGGAGCGATGCTCATGAGTTGCTGATGGGCTTGTTTGGCGGCATGAGCAAGGGCGAGCGCAACCGCATAAAGATCAGGGTCCGAAGCGCGATGGCGGCGCAGGCTCAGCACGAGGGCCGTTTCCTCGGCGGCAGGCCGCCCTACGGCTACCGCCTTGCCGACGCGGGCCCGCACCCGAACCCGGGCAAGGCTGCCGTCGGCCAGCGCCTCCACCGCCTCGAGCGCGACCCGGTGTCCGCCCCGATCGTTGGGCGGATCTTCGCGCAGTACCTCGCGGGTGCCGGCCTCTATGCGATCGCCGAGGGTCTCACCCGCGACGGTGTCCCCTCCCCTTCCTCGCACGATCCGGCCCGTAACCGCCACCGGGACGGCCGGGCATGGGCGAAGTCGGCGGTCCGCGCGATCCTCTGCAACCCGCGCTACACCGGCCGCCAAGTGTGGAACCGCCAGCGCCGCGACGAGGTCCTCCTCGACGTCGAGGACGTGGCAGCCGGCCATGAGACAAAGCTCCGGTGGAACGGCAAGGAAGCGTGGATCTGGTCCGCCGAGCTCATGCACGAGGCTCTCGTGACCTCCGAGGACTTCGCGGCTGCCCAGGACCAGATGGCGGCTGGCGCCCACCGCCCGACGCCGAGCAAGGGTCGCAGTACCGCCCGCCACTACGCGCTTTCGGGCCTGGTCCATTGCGGCTCGTGCGGTCGCCGGATGCAAGGCACCTGGGCGCATGACATCGCCCGCTACCGCTGCAAGTTCCCCTCGGAGTACGCGCTCGCAAACAAGGTGGACCATCCCCTGAGCGCCTACGTGCGCGAGTCCTCGATCATCCCCCGCCTTGACGCGTGGATCGCGGAGCTCTTCGACGAAGCGAACCTCGACGCGACGTGCGAGGCTTTGGCTATGGCCGGTGAGCCCGACGACGCGGCCGAGGCCCGGGCCGAAGCTGCCCGGCGCAAGATCGCGGACTGTGACCAGCGCCTCGCGAAGTACCGCCAAGTCCTCGACTCGGGCGCGGACGTGGCCGTCGTGGCCGGGTGGATGGCCGAAGTGCAAGGCGAGCGCCTACGGGCCGAGGCGGTCCTCGGCGCGGCGACGCCGTCCGGCAAGCTCAGCAAGGAAGAGATCCGGCGCCTCGTGCTCGGGCTGCGCGACATCGCCAAGGTGCTCGCCACCGCGGACCCGAAGCTCAAGGCTGAGGTCTACGCGGAGCTGGGCGTTCGTGTCGGCTATGACCCGCACCGACGCGTGATCTCCGTCTCGGCGGGTCCGTGTACAACAGAACGTGTCGGAGGGGGGACTTGAACCCCCACGCCCTTGCGGGCACCAGCCCCTCAAGCTGGCGCGTCTGCCTATTCCGCCACTCCGACGTGGCCACCGACCTGACTCAACCCGAGTCCCAGCTGGCGCGTCGTACTGTACCCCAAACGCCTCCGCCGCCAGCTTGTCCTTGAGCCCCGCGGCAGAGAATACGGCGTAGCCGACGGGGCGCTCCGCGCCCGGTTATCCCGTCGACGGAGTCAGCTGGATGGCCCAGTCCTCGGCATCCCAAAGTGGTCCAGCCCAGCTGGGACTCTCGCTGAGGTTCACGATGTCGGACCGTTGCACGAGGCTCACCGGCGCCTGAAACAGCGGAAGCGTGGGGATGTCGCGCGACAACAGAGCGTCCAGCTTCGAGAGCGTCTGCGCTTGGCTGTTCGCGTTGAGGTCGGACATGGCCTCCTCGAAGAGAACCCCGACCCGAGGGTCGTTGAGGCCCGTGACGTTCCGGGTCACGGCGACCTCCGTTGCTGCGCCGGGCTCGGTGCCGACGCGCGTCGGCACGCTCCAGAGCCATTTGCCGCTCCCGCCGGCGGCGGCGGATCGGCCCGCGCCGCCCAGCTCGCTCGAGCCCGCCGTAACCCCCGAGCCTGTGATGTGAGCACCGCGGCCCGGCGGGGATGCGGGCGACGACGGGAGTACCGAGTCGGTGTAGATGATGGCGTTCCAGCTCGGAAAAGTGGGAATCACGTAAGGGGCCAGAGCGAGCTGATAGGTCCCTCGAGGAAGCACACGATTGAGAAGCTCGCTCGTCGGCACGCTGCGGATGCTCAGGTCGATTCCCGAGGCCGCCCATTCGGCCTGAAGCTCGAGCTCGAGCGCGTCGACGACGTTGTTTCCCGTCGGGCCAGTGACGGTGAGGCTGAGGGGCGTGCTCAGGCCGAAGGTCCGCAGGTGGCCGCTGGCGTCGGGAACGTACCCGAGCGCCTTGAACAGCCGCGCCGCTGCGATCGGGTCGTACCTGAGATCGGGCAGGACCTCGGTCGAAGCTCCCGGTTGCCCCTGAGAAAAGACGCGACTGTCCGCGCCGATGTTGAAAGGGTCGGCGAGATTCACCGAATCGGCCGCCAGCTCGTCGCGGTCGGTGGCGAAGGCGAGTGCTCTACGCATCGCCGGGTTGCCTAGCACCGGATCGTTCAGATTGAACACGAGCTGCCAGAGCACCGGCGACGACGTGGTCGTTTCGGACAGCGCTTCGCCGCGCTCGTCCCCTCGAGCGATCGCGTTATCGACCTGTGGTCCCGCCGAGACCTCTGCTACCGAGACGCTGCCGATCTGCAATCCGGCAAGCGCGGTCTGGTCCGATCGCTCGACGAGAAACACGATCGTGCGCAAGTGGGCCGGTGTCCCCCAGTACTTGTCGTTGCGAGTCAGGACGAGCCGCTCGCCCGGAACGTAGGCGCTCACCACGAACGGGCCGCCCGAGATCACCTCCGCTGGATTGAACCGCGCGAACGCGCCGATCCAGCCCCCGAGCTCTGCGATGTGGGCAGGAATGAGGTTGGCGAACAGTCCTTCCCAATCTGAATACGGCTTACTGAAGACGACGGTCACGGTCTTGCCGTGGTTGCTGCCGAAGATCGCCCGGATATCGCGATAGCCGGCGAGCACTCCGGCTGAAGGCAAGAGCGGATCGATCCTTAGCTGCTGGTGCCAGTTGTACGCGAAGTCCGAGGCGGTGATCGGGTGCCCGTCCGACCACGTGGCCTTCGGGTCGATCTGGTAGGTGATGGTCATGGGGTCGAGCCCGACCACCTCGGCATCGTCGATGAAGCCGGTGGTCTCCGGTTGGAAGTCCGGATCGAGCACGAACGCCTGTGGCCAGACCTGCTCCATCACCATTTGGGTCACCCGGTTCGCTCCGGCCGGGGTCGAAGGATTAAAGTTGCGCGGCAGGTACGGCACCGCCATGGTGACCGTTCCTCCGTTGGCGAAGACAGGATTCCCGGGCGGGGGCCGAGTGGTGGGGCCGACGGTGACGGGCAGCGCGCTACTGCAAGCTGCAGCGACGACTGCGACGCCTCCGAGGAGGGCGAGTGCGGCCCGCCTCAGCTCCACCGAAGTGACAAAGCGACGGTGACGAACGCGAAGACGAGTACGAACACCACGGTTATGCGGTCAAGGTTGCGCTCGGCGACGGTCGAACCGGCCACCGCCGAACCCGACGAGGCGCCGAACATGTCCGAGAGACCGCCGCCTCGTCCGCTGTGGAGCAGCACAAGCACCACGAGCCCAAGCGCCACCATCACGTCAAGTACGACGAGAACGTCGGTCAGCACTTCGGGAAACCTCCTCTGACCTTCCGGCCGGCCAGCAGGCTACCACCGGGCCGACCTGCACTCCGGGTCGGGCGGCCCGACTGGCGACCGATGCCGGGCAGGCCCGCTGAGAAGGCGCTCAGGCTCGCGCCCTCGCGATGGCGACGAACTTGTCGGCGTCGAGGCTCGCACCCCCGACCAGCAGACCGTCGACGTCGGGGCAGGCAAGCAGGTCGCCGGCGTTGGACGACGTGACCGAGCCCCCGTACTGGACCAGCATGGAACGCGAGACCTCCCCTGCGAGCCGGCGCAGCTCACCACGAATGGTCCCCGCCATCTTCTGTGCGTCGTCCGCGCTCGCCGTCAGGCCCGTCCCGATCGCCCAGATCGGCTCGTAGGCCACGACGATCGAGGCGAAGGCTTCCGGGCCACGGCCCTCCAGCGCCGCGCCGAGTTGGCGGGCGACCGTCGCCTCGGCCTGTCCCGCTTCTCGCTCGGCCAGCGTCTCGCCGACGCACAGGATCGGAACCATCGCATGGCGGAGCACCGCGTCCAGCTTTACCCGGACGATCTCATCGGTCTCGCCGAACAGCTGCCGGCGCTCGGAGTGCCCGACGATCACGTATCGGACGTTGAGCTTCGCCAACATCTCGGCGCTTACCTCGCCCGTGTAGGCGCCCTGGTCCTCGAAGTGACAGTTCTGAGCACCCAGCGCGACCGGCACCGAGTCGGACTCGAGCGCGGTCTGCACCGACCGCAGGGAGGTGAAGGACGGGTGCAACGAGAGGCCGGTCCCGTCCGGGACCGGGGAGGCCCGGAGCAACGCGGCGAGCTTCTGGACGACCTGGATGGCCTCGTAGTGGGTGTGGTGCATCTTCCAGTTTCCGCTGACGAGCACCCCGCGACCTCGGTCTTTCGCGCTCACCGGGCTGCAGCCGCGATCGCGTTCGGCGCGGCGCGAAGGGCGGCGAGGCCGGGCAGGTCGCCGAACTCCAGCAGTTCGAGAGAAGCCCCTCCGCCGGTGGACAGATGGTCGATCCGGTCGGTAAGCCCGAGTTGGGCAAGGGCGGCGGCACTGTCTCCGCCCCCGACGACGGTCGAGCCGGAGCATTCTGCGACAGCTTGCGCGACGACCCTCGTTCCCCCGGCGAAGCGCTCGTCCTCGAACACGCCCATCGGTCCGTTCCACAACACGGTCTTGGCTTTTGCGATCACCTCCGCGAACAACACCGCGGTGGCGGGCCCGATATCGAAACCGCGCCACCCCGCTCGGATCTCTGAGCCGAAGACCTCGACCTCGCCCGTCGCGTCCGCCGCCGGCGCAGCGCCGGTTGCCGCCGCGCGGCTGACCCCGCCATCGCGCTCGGTGCTCAGCTTTCCGCCCGGTGCCAGCGCCCTGGTGTCGACCGGGAGCACCAAGTGCGCCCCCGATCGCAGGAGCTCGGTGCAGGCTTCCACCTGGGTCGGATCCACCAGGGAATCGCCGATCGCATGTCCGAGGGCACTGAGGAACGTGAAGGCCATTCCGCCACCGACGAGGACGGTGTCGGCCCGGTCGGCGAGCGCGCGAATGACGCCGATCTTGTCCTTCACCTTGGCACCTCCCACGACAACGACGAACGGCCGTGCCGGCGTCTCGAGCAGATTCGTGAGAACCTCAACCTCACGGGCAAGCAGCCGACCCGCCGCCGACGGCAGGTGCGCGGGCGGCCCCACGACCGAAGCATGCGCCCGGTGCGAAACCCCGAACGCGTCGTTCACGTAGGCGTCCTGGTCCTTCACGAGCTCGAGCACGAACGCCGGGTCGTTGGCCTCCTCTCCCGGCGAGTAGCGCAGGTTCTCTAGCAGCTCGATCCCCGGCAGCAGCTCCTCGAGACGAGATCTGACCGGATCCAAGCTGAACGCGGGGTCAGCGGCGCCGCGCGGGCGACCGAGGTGGGTGCAAGCGGTGATACGAGCTCCGCGGTCGCGCAGCCACATGAGGGTGGGCAGCGCGGCACGGATCCTGAAGTCGTCGGCAACGACGCGTTTGTGGTCCGGCGTCTCGGAGATCGGGACGTTCAGGTCGAGACGGACGAGGACGCGCTTTCCCTCCAGGTCCCCCAGGTCCTCGAGAAGCGGGACACCCGCGATCACCGCGGCCCGATCACGCAGAGCCGATGGTCCGGGCGAGGTCGACGAGACGATGCGAGTAGCCCCATTCGTTGTCGTACCAGCCCAGCACCTTCGCGAGCGTTGTCGACTCGTCCATGGCGATGGCCATCGTGAGCGTCGAGTCGAACGTGCACGACGCCGGGCTGCCGATGATGTCGGTCGAGACGATCTCGTCCTCGTTGTACACGATGATCCCCCGCAGGCGCGAGGACTGCGAAGCGGCCCGGAAGGCCTCGTTGATCTCCGCCACACCGACTCGCGCCGCGAGCACGGCCGTCAGGTCGGTGATCGAGCCGTCCTGCACCGGGACCCGTAAGGATTGACCGTCCAACCGCCCTTTCATGGCCTCGAGGACGAGGCTCGTCGCCCGGGCGGCTCCGGTGGACGCCGGGATGATGTTGACGGCTGCCGCCCGCGCCCGACGGAAGTCGTCGCGGCCGAGGTCGAGCAGGGACTGATCGTTCGTGTACGCGTGGACCGTCGTCATGAGACCCTGCCGGACACCGAAGGCTTCGTCGAGCACCTTCACCATCGGCACGAGGCAGTTGGTCGTGCAGGACGCATTGGAGACGACGAGGTGACGGCCGGGATCGAAGGTGTCGTCATTGACGCCCATGACGAAGGTCGCGTCGGCGTCCTTGCTCGGGGCTGAGATGATGACGCGCTTGGCACCCGCCCCGAGGTGAGCGCTCGCCCCTTCGCGGCTCGTGAAGCGTCCCGTCGACTCGATGACGACGTCGATGCCGAGCTCGCCCCAGGGCAACGCCTTCGGATCCTTCTCCCCGAAGACCGCGATCTCCCGGTCTCCGACCCGGAAGCCCTTCTCGGTGTGGGCGACCTCGACATCGAGCCGGCGAAAGGTGGAGTCATAGCGGAGCAGGTGCGCGTTGACCTCGCGGGGCACCAGGTCGTTGACGGCAACGATGTCGATTCCCCGGGCCTCGTCGGCATCCGCCCCCGACCTCTTTTCGAGGTCGAGCACGGAGCGAACGAAATTCCTCCCGATCCGTCCAAAGCCGTTGATGCCGATGCGGACGCCCACCTCGATCACTCTCCTCGCAGTCGCGCTCTCGCGACGGCTTCACAACCCCTCGAGCGAGAGACACTCTTTCTCACCCGCCGAGAGCACCGCAAACATCGTCTTCGACGAGCAGGGCGAGCTCGACACCCAACCGCTTCGGATCGTGCTCGCGGAACCCCTCCATCGCCAGATCCGCGACCACGAGCCGGACGTCACCGGGTACCTCGCCGAGCGGAAGGGCGGCCCGGTCCGCCAGAACGACGTCCACCGGGACGTCGTGCGCCCGCAGGGAGGCGAGAAGGCAGGCGATGTCGAGTCCCGCCGTCTCGGGCACCTGCTCGCGCAGATTCGCGACGTAGACGCGCTCGGCCCGCGCAGCCCGGAGGGCCTCGCGGATCCCTGGGACAACGCAGGCGGCGAGCACGCTCGTGAACAGCGACCCGGGGCCGAGCACAATCTGGTCCGCCTCGGCGATCGCCTCGAACACGGCGGGCGGCGGCGCGGCGTCCGGCGGGACGAGCGAAACGGTCGCGATCTCGCCGCCGGAGCTGATCCGCACCTGGCCGAGCAGCTCGCCCGAGGCGACCTGGGCCTTCAACACGACCGGTCCCTCGGTTGCGGGCAGCACCCTGCCGACGGCTCCGAGAACCCGCGCCGCCTCTTCCACGCCGGCCACGAAGTCTCCCGTCGTCGAGGCCAGCGCGGCAATGAGGAGGTTGCCGAATGCGTGGCCCGCCAGCTCACCGGACTCGAAACGGTGCTCGAGTGCTTCGGCGAACGGCGACTGCTCTGGCAGCAGCGCGCCGATGCATCGCCGGAGGTCGCCGGGGGCCGGGATGCCGAGAAGCTCGCGCAGTCGGCCGCTCGACCCGCCGTCGTCGGCAACTGAGACGACCGCCGTCAGCTCGCCGGCATACCGGCGAGCTGCCCGGAGCGTCTGGGCAAGCCCGTGGCCACCGCCGATCGCGACCACCCGTGGTGCGTCCTCTCGCTGCCCGGTTCTCACCGCTCGATGTCCCGATGATGGACCAACGGTTGGTAACCCCGCCCGCGGATTCGCTCGGCAATCTCCTCGGCGAGCACGACCGACCGGTGGTGGCCGCCAGTGCACCCGACTGCGATCGAAAGGTAGGACTTTCCCTCGCGGACATAGGCGGGCAGCAACAGCGAGAAGAGATCGTCGAGACGGCTCAACAGCTCCTTGGTCTCCTCGTTCATGAGCACGTAGTCCCGTACCCGCGGGTCGAGACCCGTCAGCATTCGCAGCTCGGGCACCCAGTGCGGGTTGGGCAGGAAGCGACAGTCGAAGACCAGGTCGACGTCGAGGGGGATGCCGTGCTTGAAGCCGAACGACACGACCGAGGTCTGCATGCCGGCGGCCGAATCGACCCGATCGACGAGCTCCACCAGGCGGTCGTGCAGCTGGTGCACGTTCAGCTCCCCGGTCTCGACAACGACATCGGCCTCGTCGCGCAGTCCCTGCAGCATCTCGCGCTCTTGCTGGATGGCCGACAGCACGCCCGTCGCCTCGACCGGGTGCCGGCGGCGCGTGCCCTCGTACCTGCGCACCAGCACGTCATCAGGCGCGTCGAGAAAGACGACCCGCACGCGCGCCCCCGTCGAGCGCAGCCTCCGGATCTCCGGCGCAAGCTCGGCGATGCCCTCGTAACCGCCCCGCCCGGCGACGAGGCACACCCGCTCGTACTCCGCGCCCGCCTGGCTCGTGAGCTCGGCCACCTTGCCGATGAGCGCCGGCGGCAGGTTGTCGATGACGAACCAGCCTCGGTCTTCGAACGTCGCCGCCGCGGTGGAGCGCCCGGCTCCCGACATGCCGGCAAGGATCAGATACTCGGCCACGGCCTCATCCTCCCACCTGGCCGCCCCCGAGCCGCTCAAATCGGAGGAGCAGCAGGCGGGGAATGGCCGATTCCAGCTCGAGATCGATCGAGCCCTCGAGGAACTCGAGCGGTGGCTCGGGTTCCTCGAGGCGGGTCAGCACGCAACCGAGGGCCGTCACGGGGTTGACGTAGCGTGAGAGCGGCCGGTGAGCGAAACGCAGCCGCACACCCGGATCGACCTCCTCGAAGACCACGTCCTCGCGCAGGTAGGGTCCGACTCGCCAATAGTGCTCGCCCGTGATCTGGTCGTCCACGAATCCGCTTCCGGTTCCCTGGAAGAGCGGGTGATTGACCAGGAGCAGGAACCGCCCGCCGACCGCAAGCACCCGGACCGCCTCGGCGAGGAGGGCATCGGGGTCGGACGAGTGCTCGATGACGAGGCAGCAGACGATCCCGTCGAAGCAACCGTCCCGAAACGGCAGCCGCTCCCCCACTCCCCGCACGTACCTCGGGCCTCCCGCGCGGCCGACGGCGCCGGCGAGCTGGGCGGCCGACGGTTCGAGCCCGACCACGATCTCGGGTTCTGGGGCGCCGCGGCAGAGGCGGCGGGCGAGCTGGCCCTCGCCGCTGCCGAGATCGAGCACCCGTTCCAGGCCCTCGAGATGGTGAGCCGCGAGCGGCAGGATCTGGAGCTCGTATTCGAGGTCAGCCCCGTTCGTGAACGTCTCTCGCCACCAGGTGGCGTGGTGCTCCCAGGGATCCTCGGCCGTGCTCATCCGGCCTTCGATGGCCGACGCGCATGCAGGTGCTCGTAGACCGCCCGGGCAACGGTGTCCGGCAGCCAGGCGAGCCCGAGAAGGTCGTCCAAGGACGCCGCCTGCACCGCTCTCACGCCCCCGAGCTCGGCGGCGAGGCGACGGCGCCGGGCCGGGCCGAGCCCGGCGACGCCATCAAGGGCGCCGCGGGTCATCCGCCGGCCTCGCAGCTCGCGATGGAAGCTGATCGCAAAACGGTGCGCTTCATCCCGAGCCTGCTGCAACAGATAGATCGCCTCGCTGTCGCGGGGGATACGGATCGGGTCGGGGCGCCCGGGCACGAAGACCTCCTCCAGTTGCTTCGCGAGCGAGGCGACGGCGATCTTGCCGGTGAGATCGAGCTCCTCGAGGACCCGAACCCCGACGCCGAGCTGTCCCTTGCCGCCGTCGAGCAGGAGCAGCTGGGGCGGGTAGGCAAAACGGGGCCCGCGCCGACGGCGCCCGTCGAGCGATTCGGCGCCGTTGCCGGAATCGGGGGGGCCGGCGGTTCCGCCCTCGCCGTCCTCCGGTGCTTCGAAGAGCCGCCGGAGCCGCCGCGTGAGCACCTCATGCATGGCTCCGTAGTCGTCGTTGCCCTGGACGGCCGAGACCTTGAACCGCCGGTAGTCGCTTCGCTTCGGCAACCCGTCCTCGAGCACGACCATCGAGCCGACGTAGTCGGTGCCCTGGATATGGCTCATGTCGTAGCACTCGATGCGCAGCGGTGCCTCGCTCATGCCGAGGGCGCTCTGGAGCTCCTCGAGGGCGACCGCGCGGCTCGACAGGTCGCTCGCCCGCCGTAGGCGGTGGCGCACCAGCTGGTCGGCGGCATTCTGATGGGCCGTGGCGAGCAGCTCGCGCTTACGGCCTCGCTTCGGCACCATCACCTTGACCCTGCCGTCACGCAGGCCGGAGAGCCACGCCTCGTAGGTGGCCACGTCCTCGGGCAGCTCCGGGACGAGCAGCTCGCGGGGAATCCCGATCGGCGTCTCGGCGTAGTGCTGCTCGAGCACCCTCCCGATGAGCTGCGGGGCGGTGAGCGGTTCGACTTTCTCGACGATGAAGCCGTGGCGACCCACGACGCGCCCGCGGCGGACGTGGAGAACCTGCACCGCGGCCGCGAGCTCGTCCTCGGCGATGGCGACGGCGTCGAGGTTCTCGGGGGTATCGGTGACCATCTGCTGGCGCTCGATCGCGAGACGGACGGTGGCGAGCCGGTCGCGCAGGCGGGCCGCCCGCTCGAACTCGAGCTCTCCCGCCGCTTCGCGCATCTCAGCCTCGAGTCGGTCCACGACCGGCCTCGTGTCGCCGTCGAGAAACGCCATCAGTTCGGCCACGAGCTCGGCGTACTCCTCGGTGCCGATGGCGCCGACGCAGGGACCCGAGCACCGCTCGATGTGGTACATCAGACACGGTCGCCCGAGCAGCTGGTGGCGCCTGAGCTTGGCGTCCGAGCAAGTCCGGATCGGGAACGAGCGGAGCAGCAGGTCGAGCGTGTCGCGGATGGCGTATGCGTGCGCATAGGGCCCGAAGTAGCGCGTGTCCTTCCGCTTCGCCCCCCGCATGACCGTCGCCTTGGGCCATTCGTCGCCGACGGTGACCGCCAGGTAGGGGTAGCTCTTGTCGTCCACGAGGCGGATGTTGAAGCGGGGCCGGTGGGCCTTGATTAGGTTGTACTCGAGCATGATGGCCTCGACGTCGCTCGCGACGACGATCCACTCGACCGAAGCGGCCCGTTCCACCATCTGGGCGGTGCGCGGGTGCAGGTGGACCGGGTCCTGGAAGTAGCTGGAGACCCGGCTGCGCAACGACCGCGCCTTGCCCACATAGATGATCCGGCCTGCCGCGTCCTTGAATTGGTATGAGCCTGGGGCGTCGGGAATCGATGGCGGGCGCTCGAGCACTAGAGTGGAGATTACGGCCGGCCTGGTGTCCGGCTGACATATTCCGCTTCGTGGCCGACATACCCGCGGTTGGGCGACCAGGCTGTCCCCGCCGGCCGATCAGCGAGGCGCTCATATAGGGGGTTCCCATGTTCCGCCTCCAGCCACGGCTTCCCGACAACTACTCGATGGCACCCGAGGATGAGCTGATCCGCCGCGTCACGACGGCCCGTTCGCGCCTCGGCAAGCGGCTCGTCATCCTCGGCCATCACTACCAGCGTGAGGAAGTCATCGCGTTCGCGGACGAGAGGGGCGACTCGTTCGGGTTGTCCCGTTTTGCTGCCGAGCAGCACGAAGCCGAATTCGTGGTCTTCTGCGGCGTCCATTTCATGGCCGAGTCGGCCGACATTCTCACGGGCCCTCACCAGCAAGTGATCCTGCCCGACCTGAACGCCGGCTGCTCCATGGCCGACATGGCCGACCTCGACGGCGTCGAGCAGGTCTGGGACGAGCTTTCCGAGGTGACTGATGTCGACGCCATCGTGCCGATCACGTACATGAACTCGGCTGCCGCGCTGAAGGCGTTCGTCGGCCGCAAAGGTGGCGCCGTCTGCACGTCGTCGAACGCCCGCGCGGTGCTGACCTGGGCGCTCGGGCTGGAGGGGGACAGCGGCGGCGGTACCGCTCGCGGTGCCCCAGGCGCAGGGGAGAAGGTCCTCTTCTTCCCCGACCAGCACCTCGGCAGGAACACGGGCTTCGAGCTCGGCTACGGCGCCTCCGACATGCGGGTCGTCGACCCGCGCCACCACCTCGGCGGCCTGCAGGACGCCGAGGTGAAGGAAGCGACGCTCCTGCTGTGGAAGGGCCACTGCTCGGTGCACCAGCGGTTCTCGACGGTGCACGTCGAGGCTTTCCGCGCCGAGCATCCGGGCGGCGTGGTGATCGTGCATCCCGAGTGCTCGCACGAGGTCGCCGAGATCGCCGACCAGGTCGGCTCCACGGACTACATCATCAAGGCCGTGGCGGAGCTGCCTCCCGGCTCCACGGTGGCCGTCGGAACGGAGATTCATCTCGTCGACCGGCTCGCCCGCGAACATCCCGACCGGACCGTGCTCTCGCTCGACCCGCTCATCTGTCCGTGCTCAACGATGTTCCGGATCGACCTGCCGCATCTGGCGTGGGTGCTCGAGGGCCTCGTCGCCGGCGAGGTCCGCAACCGGATCGTGGTCGACGAGGCAACGGCGGCCGACGCTCGCGTGGCACTCGAGCGGATGCTGGCGATCGCATGAGCCGCCGGCTCCGCCGAGTAGCGGCGCCGTGCCCGTGACCGATGACCCGTTGGCGACGAGCGAGGCGGTCACGCGGGGAATCGCGGGCTGCCGCGAAGCGACCGGACGGCTCCTGGCCGCGCTCGAGGTGGTCGACTACTCGGTCGTCGCCCGCGCGAGCCTGCTGCCCGGCTGGAGCGTGGGGCACGTGCTCACCCACCTCGCCCGCAATGCCGACTCCTTCGTGCGGATCCTGAACGGAGCCGCCGCGGGCGAGGAGTTGGCCCAGTACGAAGGTGGCGCGCCCGGGCGGGAGCAGGACATCGAGCAGGGCTCGGGCCGAGCGGCCGCCGCCATCGTCGACGACCTCCGAGCTTCGGCGGCGAGCCTCGACGAGGCATGGGACCGTGCACCCGCCGTCGTGTGGGAGCGCAACGGCCGGCACATGGACGGCCTGCCATTTCCTTGCCGCTCCCTGCCGGCGTCGCGTTGGCGGGAGGTGGAGGTGCACCACGCCGACCTCGGACTCGGGTACCGGTTCTCGGACTGGCCCGAGGATTTCGTAAACTACGACCTGCCCCTTGCCCTGGACCGGCTGCCCACAAGGATCGCGGACCACGCCCAGCGGGCAGCCTTCCTGGCGTGGATCTACGGACGCACGGGCCAGGCTCCAGAAGTCGAGCTGCGGCCGTTCTGAGCGGGGGCTGCTAACCCTCGATCAGCTCGATCCGGTTGCCGAACGGGTCGGCGACGTAGCAGCGCCGGACGCCCGCCAGCTCGGTGTCCCATTCGACGGGGTGCCCGGCAGCACCGAGCGCCCCGACGAGGCGGTCGAGTCCGTCGACGACCAGGGCCGGATGGGCTTTCTCGGCCGGGCGGAAGCCCGGCTCCACTCCCAGGTGAACCTGCACGTCGGCGTTCCCGAACCAGCGGCCTCCCCGCACCCCCAGCACCGGCGGTTTCTCGAGCACCGAGAGGCCGAGGATCGCGCCGTAGAACCCCTCAGCCTCGGCTTCGAGCCCGGCGGGCATCGCCAGCTGGACATGGTCGAGCCGGACGAGCCGGTACTGCGGGACCTGGACAGTGTCCCCGGTGACGTCCCGGGCGGTCTCGCCGGGGGGCGGCAGACCGGGGATCGACGCCAGCTGCGAACCGATCAGCTCCCGTTCCTCTTCGTCGTCGAGGGTTGCCAGCACCTCGCGCGCCAGCGCGGCCCAGCGGTCCCGTTCCGCGACGTCGCCGGCAACCGCCTCTGCCCGGGCCATCCCCTCGTAGCAGGAGGCGAGCCGCCAGTCCGTCCAGCTGTTGCCGAGCACGCGGTCGAGCGCCCGATGGGCCCGCGCGCGCGCGAGGTCGGCGTTCCCGAGCAGGCTGGCGACGTGGCCGATCTGCCAGTCCGCGATCGCCCGTTGCTCGTCGCCCCCGACGGCGTCCCAGAGGTAGCGGGACGCGAATGCCGCCGCCAGCATCTCGTCGTCATCGCTCGGGGTGCGCTCGGACGAGGCGATCAGGTCCCACGTCCGGTTGAACGCCGCGATCGCCTGGCGACGCCGGCCGGCGGCTTCAGCATCGTTATCGATCTCCTCGGGCATCTCGCCTCCCTTCCAACCAGCGGGCTACCCCGCCCCTGCCCGCGTTCAGATCCCGAGCAGCGGAGCGAGGAAGCGCCCGGTGAAGCTCTCGAACGTCTTCGCCACCTTCTCGGGCGTCCCCTCCGCGATCACATAACCGCCGCCGTCGCCGCCCTCCGGGCCGAGGTCGATCACCCAGTCGGCAGACTTCACGACGTCGAGGTTGTGCTCGATCACGCACACGGTGTTGCCCTGGTCAACGAGCCGCTGCAGCACGTCCAAGAGCCGGCGGACGTCCTCGAAATGGAGTCCGGTCGTCGGCTCGTCGAGCACGTACAGCGTGTGGCCCGTCGATCGCTTGGCGAGTTCGGAGGCGAGCTTGACGCGCTGGGCCTCGCCGCCGGAGAGGGTCGGCGCGGGCTGGCCGAGTCGGATGTAGCCGAGGCCGACGTCCACGAGCGTCCGGAGGTGGCGGGAGAGGATGGGCTGGGCCGAGAAGAACTCGAGCGCCTCCTCGCAGGACAGGTCCAGCACCTCGGCGATGTTCTTCCCCCGCCACGTCACCTCGAGCGTGTCCCGGTTGTAGCGCGCCCCTTTGCAGACCTCACAGGGGACATAGACGTCGGGGAGGAAATGCATCTCGATCTTGAGCGTCCCGTCGCCTGCGCACGCCTCGCAGCGCCCGCCGGCGACGTTGAACGAGAAGCGTCCCGGCTGGTAGCCGCGTAGCCGCGATTCCGCCGTCTGGCTGAAGAGCTTGCGGACATTGTCGAACATGCCCGTATAGGTGGCCGGGTTCGAGCGGGGCGTGCGGCCGATCGGCGACTGGTCGATGTCGATGACCTTGTCGAGCGCATCGGCCCCTTCGATGGTGTGATGACGTCCAGGGACCGTGCGGGACTTGTAGATCCGCTGCATGAGGGCCCGGAGGAGGATGTCGTTGATGAGCGTCGACTTGCCCGATCCCGAGACGCCGGTCACCGACACGAAGCAGCCGAGCGGGATCTCGACATCGATCCCCTTCAAGTTGTGCTCCCGGGCGCCGCGCACGACGAGCCAGTCGCCCCGGGGTTCGCGTCGCATGGCCGGCACCGCGATCGACCGCCTCCCCGAGAGGTACTGGCCGGTGATCGACGGCCGGCACTTGATGAGATCGGCGACCGAGCCCGCGCAGACGATCTCACCGCCGTGCTCGCCGGCTCCGGGGCCGATGTCGACGACGTAGTCCGCGATCCGGATCGTCTCCTCGTCGTGCTCCACGACGAGGACCGTGTTGCCGATGTCGCGCAGCCGCAGCAGCGTCTCGATGAGCTTGCGGTTGTCCCGCTGATGGAGTCCGACGGAAGGCTCGTCGAGCACGTAGAGGACCCCGACCAGGCCGCTGCCGATCTGCGAGGCGAGGCGAATCCGCTGGGCCTCCCCGCCCGCCAGCGTCGCCGCCGAACGGTCGAGGCTCAAGTAGTCGAGGCCGACGTCGACGAGAAACTGCAGCCGGGCGCGGATCTCCTTCATTACCCGAGCCGCGATCATCTCCTCCCGCGGGGTCAGCTCGAGCTTGCCGAGGAGCTCGTGCGCGGCCCGGATCGACAGCGACGACAGCTCGGCGATGCTCCTGCTCCCGACCTTGACGGCGAGCGACTCCGGGCGAAGCCGTGTTCCGCCGCAGGTGGGGCAGGGAACCTCCCGCATGTACCCCTCGACCTGCTCGCGCACCCATTCGGAGTCCGCCTCGGAGTGGCGCCGCTGGAGCCACGGGACGACTCCTTCGAACTGGGTGTCGTAACTGCGCAGTGTCCCGTACCGGTTGCGGTACTGCACGTGGACGCGCTTGGCGCCGGCACCGAACAGGAGCGTCTTGCGCTGGACCTTGCTGAGCTTGGACCAGGGCTTGTCCATGCTGAAGCCGTACGCCTCGGCGACCGCCTTCAGCACCCGCGAGAAGTACTCCGTCCGGGCGCCGGCCCATGGTCCGATCGCCCCATGCGAGAGCGAGAGATCCGGGTTCGGCACCACGAGATCTGGATCGACCTCGAAACGGGTGCCCAGTCCGTTGCAAGCCGGACACGCCCCGTACGGGGAGTTGAACGAGAAGCTTCGAGGCGCCAGCTCGTCGAGCGAGATCCCGCAGTGCACGCATGCCAAATGCTGGGAGAACGTGAGCACCTGTTCGCCGCCCGCATCCTCGGGAGCATCGGCGATCCCGTCTTCCGCGGCGTCGTCGGCCATGGCGGCCGCTGCTGCTGCTGCTGCGGCCTTGGTCCGCCGTCCACCGGGCGACGACCCGGCCTTGGCGTCGGGGACGAGGAGAATCTCGGCGATCCCCTCTCCGAGCCGCAGCGCCGTCTCGATCGAGTCGGTCAGGCGCCGCTCGATGCCGTCGCGGCGGACGAGCCGGTCGACGACCACCTCGATGGTGTGCTGCTCGTAACGGGCGAGCTCGAGCGCGGTGCGGTCGGACAGCTCGACGATCTCCCCGTCCACGCGGACTCGCGAGAAGCCCTGCTTGGCGAGGTCGCCGAGGAGCGCCGAGTACTCGCCTTTGCGCCCGCGCACGACCGGAGCCAGAACCTGGAAGCGCGTCCCGTCCGGCAGGTCGCTGAGACGGTCGACGATCTGCTGGGGGCTCTGGCGCGTGACGAGGCGCCCGCAGTTGGGGCAGTGGGGCTGCCCGATGCGGGCAAAGAGAAGGCGCAGGTAGTCGTAGATCTCGGTGACCGTCCCGACCGTCGAGCGCGGGTTGCGCGACGCCGACTTCTGGTCGATCGAGATCGCCGGCGACAGTCCCTCGATGAAGTCGACGTCCGGCTTGTCCATCTGCCCGAGGAACTGCCGTGCATACGCCGACAGGGACTCGACGTAACGGCGTTGGCCTTCGGCATAGATCGTGTCGAACGCGAGCGACGACTTCCCCGACCCGGACAGCCCCGTGAACACGATCAGGCGGTCACGGGGCAGCTCAATCGAGACGTTCTTGAGATTGTGCTCGCGGGCCCCGCGAACAACGAGGGTGTCGGGCACTAGCCGCAGACTACCGACCAGCCGCCGCGAGGCGGCCGGCTCCCGACGAGCACGGGACGAGCATGTTCAGCGAGCCGATAGCGGTCACCCGACCTCCCTGAGCTCGCGGCGCAGCGACCGGATCTCGTCTCGCAACCTCGCCGCGTACTCGAAACGAAGCTCCGCTGCTGCCGCATTCATCTCCCGCTCGAGCGTCGCGATCAGCCGTCCGAGCTCGTCGACCGGGAGCTCGCCGCTGCCGCGGTGCCCGCTCACCGACACTTCGAGCAGGTCGGCGGCGCGCTCGACCGCGCGCCGGCCGGCCCGACGGGAGCGATCGGACCCGGCTCGGCTCGGAAGCGGCGCCCCCGCACCGAAGCCGTCGCCACCGGCTCCTGCCGCGCTGCGGAACTGAGCGACCAGATCGGTTACCGCCTTGCGGATGGTCTGCGGGTCGATCCCGTGCTCCCGGTTGTAGATCTCCTGCACGATCCGACGACGCTCTGTCTCGGCGATCGCGCCGCGCATCGAGTCCGTGATCACGTCGGCGTAGAGGATGACGCGGCCCGAGACGTTCCGGGCGGCGCGGCCCATCGTCTGGATGAGCGAGGTCTTCGAGCGGAGGAACCCCTCCTTGTCGGCATCGAGGATCGCGACGAGCGCCACCTCGGGAAGGTCGAGGCCCTCGCGGAGCAGGTTGATGCCGACGAGGACGTCGAACTCGCCCAGCCGCAGGTCCCGGATGATCTCGATCCGCTCGATGGTGTCGATGTTGGAGTGCAGGTAACGGACCTTCAGCCCGGTCTCGAGGAGGTAGTCGGCGAGATCCTCGGCCATCTTCTTCGTGAGCGTCGTGACGAGCACGCGCTCGCCGCGGGCGATCGTCGTGTTGATCTCGGCGATCAGGTCGTCGATCTGGCCCTTGGTGGGCTTGATGACCACCTCCGGGTCGACCAGGCCGGTCGGGCGCACGATCTGCTCGACCACCTGGCTCGAGACCCTGATCTCGTACTCGGACGGTGTCGCCGAGAGGAAGATGCACTGGTTGATGCGCTTCTCGAGCTCCTCGAATCGCAGTGGCCGGTTGTCCTTGGCCGACGGGAGGCGGAAGCCGTGCTCGACGAGCACCTCCTTGCGCGACCGGTCGCCGGCGAACTGACCGTGGAGCTGGGGCACCGTCACGTGACTCTCGTCGACGACGAGCAGCCAGTCGTCGGGAAAATAGTCGAGCAGGGTGTAGGGCGCTTCTCCCGCCTGGCGGCCGTCCAGGTGACGACTGTAGTTCTCAACCCCGTTGCAGCTGCCGAGCTCGGCGAGCATCTCGAGGTCGTGCTCGGTTCGCATCCGCAGACGCTGCGCCTCGAGCAGCTTGCCCGCTTGGTCCAGCTCGCGGAGTCGTTCGCCGAGCTCGACCTCGATCGACTTGATCGCATTGCGCGTCCGCTCGTCACCGGCGACGTAGTGGGTGGCCGGGAAGATGATCAGCTCCTCGAGATCGCCGAGGAGCTCACCCGTCAGCACGTCGAAACGGCTCACCCGCTCGATCTCGTCGCCGAACAACTCGATCCGCACGGCGTACTCCTCGTAGGCCGGGTGCACCTCGATCGTGTCGCCCCGCACCCGGAACCTGCCTCTCACGAGATTGGCGTCATTCCGCTCGTAGTGCATCGTCACCAGCCGCGAAAGCACGGAACGCTGGTCGTGCGTCTCTCCGGGCGAGAGCATGAGGATCTGGTCCCGGTACTCCTCGGGAGATCCGAGGCCGTAGATGCACGAGACCGACGCCACCACGATCACGTCCCGTCGGGTGAGCAGGCTGGCGGTCGTAGAGTGCCGCAGCCGGTCGATCTCGTCGTTGATGGACGAGTCCTTCTCGATATAGGTATCGGAGGAGGGCAGGTACGCCTCAGGCTGGTAGTAGTCGTAGTACGAGACGAAGTACTCGACACGGTTGTCAGGGAAGAAGCCGCGCAGCTCGCCGGCCAGCTGGGCGGCGAGCGACTTGTTCGGGGCCAGCACGAGCGTCGGCCGCTGGACGTTCTCGATGGTCCAGGCGATCGTGGCGCTCTTGCCGCTTCCGGTGATGCCGAGCAGCGCCTGGAAGCGGTCGCCGCGCTCGACGCCCCGCGACAGCGCCTCGATCGCCGCCGGTTGATCGCCGGCGGGCTGAAAGTCGGAAACGACCCGAAACGGAGGCACCTCGGCATGGTACCGAGAGGGTGCGCGCTGGCGAGCGGCCCCGGACCGCTCAAGCGATGGCGGGCGGCTCGACCTCGAACACGGCCGTCACGCAGACCGTCACGGCCAGCCCACCGGCCTCTACCGGGGGCGCCCCGCTGGCCGCCCTGGCCGACATAACCAGGGCGCCGCTCGCGCCGGGTGGGCGTCGGGCCCCGCCCTCGACGAGCTCGACGAGGCGGCCGAGCACGAGGCCGGCAGCATCGGCGAGCTCCCGCGCGGCGCTGACGGCCTGAGCGACGGCGTCCCGTCGCGCCGCGGACCTCAGCGGGGAAGGGTCGTCGATGTCGAAGCCGACGCCATTGATCTGCACTCCGGTACCTGCGGCGTCGACTGCGGCCGCCACGAGGCGTCCCGCATCGGCCGGGGGGCGGACAGTCGCGGTGAGGCTGCTCGTCGCTCGGTAGGTCGGCGCCTCTGTCTCCTTGTTCCGGTAGTGGATCAGGTCGATGGAGGTCGTCTGCAGGTCCGAGTCGCCAACGCCGGCGTCGCGGAGCGCCTCGAGGACCCGCGCGGTGAGCAGGCTGCACGAGGTGAGCGCATCGCCTGGCGCCGGATCCTCGGCGAAGGTAGAAAGCCGAACGCGGGCGACGTCCGGGGCAGCCGAAGCGACACCGTTCGCGTCGACCGAAATAGTCGGTTGGTCGTTCATGAGTCGAGCGTAGGCGCAGGAGTCGCTGTGATAGCTGAGGCCGCGGTCCCCACGCTCGTGCTCATCGCGGTCGCGGCGGTTCTCGCTCCGATCCTCGCCGAGCAGACCCGCGGCCTGCGTGTCCCCTCGGTCGTGATCGAGATCGCGCTCGGGATTCTCATCGGTCCCGAGGTGCTCAAACTGGTGCATCCCAACGACATCGTCAGCGCGCTCGGGGACATGGGTCTCACCTTCCTCATTTTCCTTGCCGGCTTCGAGCTCGACCTGCGACAGATCAAGGGCGAACCGCTTCGTCTGGCGGGGCTCGGCTGGTTGATCTCTCTCGCCCTCGCCCTCGGGTTCGCGTTCGCCCTCGTGTCCTCCGGCCTCGCCCTCGACACGCTCATCGTCGGCCTCGCCCTCACCACCACGACCCTCGGCACGCTGCTGCCGATTCTCGGCGACGCCCGCGTGCTCAAGACGAGCTTCGGCGCCTACACGATCGGCATCGGAACGGTGGGCGAGTTCGGGCCTATCGTCGCGGTGGCGGTGCTCTTGGCACACAAGGATCCCGTCGCCAGCGTCGCCGTGCTGGCCGCCTTTGTGGCCGTCGCCGCCATCGCCGCCCTCCTCGCCACCAGGGCGCACCCGCCCGCGGTCGTAGCGCTCCTGCGGCGCCACCTCCACTCGAGCTCGCAGCTACCGGTGCGGGCGTCGATCCTGCTCGTGCTGGCGCTCGTCTACCTCGCCTATGTGCTGGGGGTCAACGTTCTCCTCGGGGCGTTCTCAGCGGGCATCGTGGTGCGGCTCTTCACCACCGGCGACGACAGTGCCGTCATCTCGAGCAAGCTGACGGCGGTCGGCTTCGGCTTCCTCATCCCGATCTTCTTCGTCCTGAGCGGGATTCACTTCGACCTGCACATCCTCCTCACCCGGCCCAGCGCCCTCCTACGACTGGTGCTGTTCCTGGTCTTACTGCTGGTCGTGCGGGGTCTGCCGGCGATGGTGCTCTATCGCAAGCTCGTCTCGCGAGCCGAGCGCGTGCCACTCGCGCTCTTCTCTGCCACCGGGCTCCCGTTGATCGTGGTCATCACCACCATCGGCACCACGGAGGGACGGATGCTGCCCGAGAACGCCGCCGCGCTCGTGGGCGCGGGAATGCTGTCGGTGCTGCTGTTCCCGGCCCTCGGCCTGCGACGGCTCCAGGCGGCTGCGGCATCCAACGCCGTCGCCCGCGGGTCCGAAGCATCAAGCGACCAATGAGCGCGAGACTTCCCCACAAGAGGTCATGATGAGCGATCGAATCCGGTCCGCTGCCAGCGGGACCGCCGTCAAGCAGAACCCGCTCTCGCGAGAGGAGCGATCAGCCTGCGGAAAATCTGCGCGGGCGAAGGCTCCTCGTTCGTGTCATGCCGTCTGGGAGGCGCCCGCCGGCAGGAGCGATCCCCTCGACCTGCTGGAGGAGCAGGCGCAGACCCGAGTCCCGGATCTTGTGCCGATCAGGTACGGGCGAATGCTCGTTTCGCCCTTCGCCTACCACCGCGGCGTCGCCCTTCCTATGGCTTCGGATCTCGCCGCCACAACCGACTGCGGGCTGGAGGTTCAGCTCTGCGGCGATGCGCACCTCGCGAACTTCGGGATGTTCGGATCACCGGAACGGCATCTCTTCTTCGACGTCAACGATTTCGACGAGACCTCGCCAGGGCCGTGGGAGTGGGATGTCAAGCGCTTGGCCGCCAGCCTCGAGGTGGCGGGTCGCGAAAACGATTTCTCCGACCGAAAGCGCACCGACGTCGTGCTGGGGGCGGCCCGCTCGTACAGGAGGACCATGCGCGAGTTCGCCGGCATGTCGATGCTCGACGTGTGGTACGCGCATCTCGACGTGGACACGTTGCTTCCTCAATTCCGCTCCCTGCTCGACCCCAAGAAGACCCCGAGTGTCTGGCGAGCCATCAACGAGGCGCGCGCCCACGACAGCCACCAGGCGTACGACAAGCTGACTCAACTCGTGAGCGATCAGCCGAGGATCATCAGCGATCCGCCCCTCATCGTGCCGATCGAAGAGTTCGGCGACGATCTCGCGTCAGCAGCGGGGTTCCCCTCGGTCGATGCGATGATCGGCGCCTACCGAAGCACCTTGCCACCCGATCGGCAGCATCTCCTCGAGCAGTATCGCTTCGTCCAGCTCGCCCGCAAGGTGGTCGGGGTCGGAAGCGTCGGAACCGACACCTGGATCGTGCTGCTTCTCGACCACGCCCACAACTCCCCGGTGTTCCTCCAGATCAAGGAAGCCGAGGCATCGGTTCTGGAGCGGTTCACCTCCGCGAGTGCCTTCTCCAACCATGGCCACCGGGTCGTCGCAGGACAGCGGCTCATGCAAGCGGCGAGCGACATCCTGCTCGGTTGGGAGCGAGCCTTTTCCGCTGGCCGCCAACGCGACTACTACTTCCGCCAGCTCAGGGACTGGAAGGGATCTGCCGACGTCGCCGGGATGACTCCCCCCGGAATGCAGTTGTGGGGACAGATGTGCGGGTGGACCCTGGCACGGGCCCACGCGCGTACCGGCGACCGAATTGCGATCGCCGCCTATCTCGGAAGATCCGACACCTTCGATCGCGCCCTCGCGGCATTCTCGAGGGCGTATGCCGACCAAAACGAGCGCGACTACCAAGCGCTCAAGGAAGCGGTTCGAGCGGGCAGGATCGTCGCTCAGTCCCTTCCGTAGCGTCCCGCCACATCCGGACCTCGGCTCCCGAGCGAAGGAACGCTCAGGGCGTGGAGGACTGCTCGCGCAAGCCCTCGATCCACTCCCATGCGCGACCCACCATCTCCTCGAGCTCGTCGAGCGTGCCCATGTTCATAATCACGAAGTCGGCCGAGCGGATCCGCTCGTCGCGACTGGCCTGATTGGCGATTCGCGCCTCCGCATCGGCACGATCCATCTTCCGTTCGTTCACGAGGCGCTCCAGGGCAATATCGACCGGCGCGTCCACCACGAGCACCCCCGCGAACGGGTATCGATCCCACCCCCCGCCCTCGAC
>Ga0182015_10001086_pt1 | contig 37195 bp, 30 predicted proteins | sample 712P3MmetaG_FD_120478 | JGI IMG/M metagenome (GOLD analysis project Ga0182015, IMG submission 120478) | Permafrost microbial communities from Stordalen Mire, Sweden - 712P3M metaG | ecosystem: Environmental > Terrestrial > Soil > Wetlands > Permafrost | place: Sweden: Stordalen | collected...
CCACCAGGGGCGCCATGGCCTTCAGCTCGTTCTGGGTCTCCGTGAACTCGAGCTGCGCGCGGTGCATCAGTTCCTCCGGCGTGATCGCGAGTCCGACAGCCCGCAGGTTGTGCGCGTAAATCTCAGGGGGCTGGCGGAAATCATCGCGGGCATGGGGGAGGACTTCCTTCCGCACCCAGTCCCCGTACTCCTTCATCTGGGAGTCCAGGGCGTCCAGCGCTGGACCACCGCCCTCGATGCTGTACTTGGCAAAGAGCTGCCTTATGCCGGCGGCGTAGCTTGCCGCATTGGCGAGGTGGTTCTCGACCTGTCCACGGAAGGGCCCGACCCGGCCGGGGTCCCTGAGCGAGTCCTCGAACTGGGCCTCGGCCAGCCTGAAGGCAGGCGTCGTGCCCGGCTCGATCCCGGTGTATTTCCTCAGCCGCACCAATGCCGCCGGGCGGCGCTCCTCTGGCGTCTGGTCCTGCAGGAGAACGAACTCGCCGCTGAATATCATCTCGCCCAGGTCAACATACGAGAGAAGGAGGCGATCGTCGAGATTCTCCTCCTCGATCCGGAGGTCACACGCGTGCACCAGGATTTCCAGGTCCTCCCGGACCGGGGGGTCGGTTTCCTTATCCAGCGATGCCTTCAGGGTTTCCCGGGCCTGAGTAAGCGCGGCAACGGACCGCGCCTTCAGATCGGCGTGCAGATCGGTCACATCGCCGTCGTGTGTTCGGATCCCGTACCCTGAAACCTGTTCAGGGCTGAAGGTTCCGATCGCATCGAGAAGGAGGGTGGCGTTCGCGTTGCTGCGCTCGACCCAGGCGGGCACGGCCGCGCGCAATGGGGTGAGCGGAACGAGGCCGGCGACGAGGGCAAACAGGAAGGCAGCTTGTCGAAATCGTTGGGTCTTCATGGGTTTTTGGCCGGGAACATTCCCTCATCGGGTCCGTCCTGCAACGCTTGGTTTCAGCGTGCGGGCATCCCCCCTGCGCCCGGGTTTGACCCGGCGCCCGTGGCGGACGCATTCTGGGGGCAACCGACCAGGAATGCCAATTGACTCCAACCGGCGGCCGCCGCCCGCTCAAGAAATCCCGACGCATGGGCCGGTGCTCTTCGGCGGGGCCGTGATTGCCGCCTCCGTGGTCATTGCCTACCGGGGCACCTTCCTGGTCCCTTTTCTCTTCGACGACGAATCGTCGGTCGTCAGGAACGCCAGCATCCGGCGCCTCGGGGCGGCGTTCTTGCCTCCGCTGAACGCGACGGTCACGGGTCGGCCGGTCCTTAATCTCTCGCTCGCGGTCAACTATGCCCTCGGTGGAACGTCCCTTTGGGGATACCATGCGACGAACCTGGCGATCCACGTTCTTGCCGCGCTCGCGCTGTTCGGGATCATCCGGCGGACAGTCGCGGGTCGCGGTTGCCGAAGGGCGACCGCCGCCGCATTCTCGGCCGCGCTCCTCTGGTCAGTCCACCCGCTGCTGACCGGGGCTGTCACCTATGTGGCGCAGCGAGCCGAGTCGCTCATGGGGCTGTTCTACCTGACGACCCTGTATTGCTTCATCCGGGGCGCCGGTAGCCGCGCGGGCGGCTCATTCCCATGGTTCGCGCTCTCCGTCGCATCATGCCTCCTTGGGATGGCGACGAAGGAGGTCATGGCGACGGCACCCCTCATCGTTCTCCTCTACGACCGCACCTTTGTCGCCTGCAGCTTTGGGGAGGCGCTGCGGCGCCGCTGGAAGGTGCATGGCGCCCTGGCCGCGACGTGGGCCCTCCTGGCGTTCCTCGTTATCTCGACACTGCGACGGGGCGACGGGTCCGGTTCCTCTTCCGGAAGTTCCTGGTGGGGCTATGGGCTGAGCCAAATCCCGGCGGTCGCCCATTACCTCAGGCTGTGCTTTTGGCCGTTTCCCCTCGTCTTTGACTATGGGACCGCCCTTGCGGCGCCGTCGATCGACCTGCTGCCAGGCGCGCTGCTCGTGGTTGTCCTCGCGGCGGCAACCTGCTGGGCGCTCGTGAGGCGGCCGGTAATCGGATTTGTCGGAGCCGGCTTCTTCGTGATCCTCGCGCCCAGTTCCAGCATTGTGCCCGTCGCCGGTGAGACCGTGGCCGACTACCGCATGTACCTGCCGCTGATCCCTGTCGTGATCATCGCCGTGGGAGGGGTCTACCGATGGACGGGGCGAGCGGCGCTTCCCGTTTGCCTGGTCCTTGGCATCGCCCTGGGGGGGGTGACGGCCCGGCGCAACCGGGACTACTCCAGCGCTCGGGAGATCTGGGGAGACACGGTTGCCAAGCGTCCGGGGAACTTCAGGGCGCGCAACAACCTCGCGGGCATCCTGCTGACCGAGCCGGGGCGCCTGGACGACGCGATCAGCCAGTACGAGGAGGTGGTTCACATGAAGCCGGATTCAGCGGAAGCCCACGTCAACCTCGGCAACGCCCTGTCGGACGAGCCGGGGCGCCTGGACGACGCAGTCGCCCAGTATGGGGAGGCGCTGCGCCTGGATCCCGGCCTCTACGGCGCCCATATCGGCCTTGGCAACGCGCTCTCGAACATGCCGGGGCGCCTGATGGGCGCAGTCGCCGAGTACGGGGAGGCCCTGCGCCTGGATCCGGATTCCGCGGAGGGGCATTTCAACCTCGGGAACGCCCTGTCGCGGGTTCCCCAGAGCCTGGACGACGCGGTGTTCCATTACAGGGAGGCCCTGCGCCTCAGGCCTGGTTTTGCCGAGGCCCATTTCAGTCTCGCGGTGGTGTACCTGAAGATGGGCGGCCATGTGAACGAGGCCAGGGCGCAGCTTCAGGAAGGCCTGCGACTTCAGCCCGGCGACGCGCAGGCGCGCCGGATCCTTGCCGACGTCAGCACCGGGATCGCGCCGTGAAACCGAGGCGCTGCCCCTGGCCCGTGAAGCCCCTCGACATCGCCTACCATGACACGGAATGGGGGGTGCCCCTCCGTGACGACCGCGGACTCTTTGAGCTGCTTACCCTCGAGGGAGCCCAGGCGGGGCTCAGCTGGTCCATCGTCCTGGCCAAGCGCGAGAATTACCGCGCGGCCTTCGACGGCTTCGATCCGGAAAGAATCGCGCGCTACGGCGCCCGCGATGTGCGTCGGCTGATGGCCAACCCCGGCATCGTGCGAAACCGGATGAAGATCGCGGCGACTATTGCCAACGCGCGGGCCCTCCTCGCCATGCGGCACGGCGGCGAAAGCTTCAGCCGCACCCTATGGTCCTGTGTCGGCGGCAGGCCGCGCGAGAACCGCCGGCGGTCGATGCGCGAGGTGCCCGCCCGCACGGCGCAGTCGGACGCCCTGAGCCGCGACCTGAAGGCGCGTGGCTTCAGGTTTGTTGGGACGACGATCTGCTACGCCTTCATGCAGGCGTCGGGGATGGTGAACGACCACCTCGTCTCCTGCCCGCGCCGCGCCGCTTGCTTAAAACGCGCGGCAAGACCGCGCTGGCGGCGCAGCGACGGGCTGCGCCCTGTCGCCCGCCTCACCTCGAGGCGGGTTCCTCCTGGCGGGGTTTGGGCGCCAGCGCCTTCGCCATGAGCGGAAGGGAATAGAGCCGCTCAAAGGCCTGTGCCCCGAGGATGGGGCGTCGCACTTCCTTCGCATCGTTGAGCGCGCCCACGATGATGTTGCCCATGATCGCTGGCTTGATCTCGGGCCAATCGCGGGCAACCGGATTTCCGCCCTCCACGAACATGATGCGCTGATCGAGCGCCAGGAACACGCTAGCATCCTTGGAGCGGTCCCCCGTCAGGTCGGGAGCCAGGAGTGGATGCTGCCTGTTGTAGTGCCGCAGGTTGGCCTCCAGCCAGTTCCTGAGCCTCACCAGCTGCTCGGCCGACCTCAGCATTATCTTCAGCGCGGGGGTCGCCGAGGCGCTTTCGCCCTTGTCCCGGAGTGCGAGCACAAGGCCGCTGTAGTCGTACTTGTCGAGATACCGGGCGTGAAGCTCCTGCATCGCGTCCATCCGCTTGTCGTACTCGGCGGAGATGTCTTCCGCGATGTCGGCCGGGCCGCCGGCCTTGGCGACCGGCGTCGGGACCGCGGGCGCCGGCGGCGGGGTGACGGGGAGGGAAGTCGCCGCGGCGACGGCCGCCGCCGCCTGGTTCCTTCGGCCGAGGATCACAAGGGCGGCTGCTGCGACGACGACTGCCACGGCCAGCGCGATCAGGGCTTTCTTGCCGGTAGCCGGAGGATTCCGGCCGGCGGCTGGGGCGCTGGGCCTTCCCGCGGAGTCGAGAGCCTGCGCCTCCAGGAGAAGCCGGTAGACGGGCATGGCCTGGGCGATGTTCTTCAGGTCGCGGGCCCCAAGGCTCACCGCCTGCATCTCCAGCTTGTTCTTCACGACGTCGTAGACGGTCTGGGAGATGCAGATGCCGCCCGGTTCGGCCTCGGACTGGAGGCGGGCCGCGATGTTAACGCCGTCGCCCATCACGTCCTTGTCCTGCACGATGATGTCGCCGAGATGGATGCCGATGCGATGCTGGAGGGCATTGCCGGTCGCGTCGTCCTTGGCCTCGGCCGCGAACTGTCGCTGCATAGCCAGGGCGCACGCCACCGCCTGCACCGCGCTCGTGAATGTGAGCAGGAGCCCGTCGCCCGTGGTCTTCAGGACCTCGCCCTCGTGCGCGATGCACAGTCGGCGCATCTCGGCAAAGTCGCGCTGAAGGAGCCTGAGCGTCCCGACCTCGTCCGTGTGCATCCTCGCGCTGAAGCTGACGACGTCCGTGAAGACGATGGCCGCCAGGGTACGCTGGCTGGGGGAATGACCGGGTACGGGCGGATTCGTATTCAGGGTCATGGGGCAACGCTACTGTTTGACGCACGAAGCGCCGACGCAATCCTGTTGCGATATTTGAGGTGAATTTCCAAAGGCCGCGCAGGATTAAGGGTATTAGCAAGGAAGACCGGCGAGTCAGCCTGCCGGAGGGGCAAACCTCGCATCGACGTAGACCCAGGCGCGCGCGCCGGACTTCAGTTTCGCGGATACGCGCTTGTATGCCGCAACCTCATACTCATCCGCGTTCCGGAGTTCCTCGGCGGTGATCTGGAAGACAGTCCCGTCGACCTCGTCCGAATCGCACCCAGTGAACTTGACTATCGGGTGATGGGTCTTGCCGCTTTTCTCGACGACCGAGGGGTCCTCGATCCTCACCATCGACTGGCCGAATCCCACCAACGCATCGGCTGCTCCCGTGAGCGTCCTGCCGAACGTCGCAAGCTGGACGGGCTCGAGCTGGAGGGTGCCGTACGAGAACAGGGATTCGGTGTCGGGCATGGCGGATGGCGCGCGGTTGCAAAGTTTGCGTTGCCCAAACGCAGCATCGGGAAAAAATCTCGTCATGGGCAAAAAGCTGTTCGCGGTCTACCTGGGCGGAAGGGCGCCAAAATGCAACACCGAGCTGCATGACGTGGTATTCGCGGTGGGCGACTCGATCGAGGCGACCTACGATACCCTGATGGACAAATGGTTCGGTGACCCGCTCCGCCTTCATCTTGACTCGTGGATGGAACTGCAAGTCATTGATGGGCATAGGATAAAGCTCAGCCGGGAAAAATCGGGCAATTCGAGGAAGCTCTATTTCATCAATCTTGGCGCCTATCTCCCCGGGCAATTCACCGAGCTTCATGCCAATGCCTTCGTGATTGCCGGGAGCGACCAGGAGGTGAAGTCGAGGGCCAAGAGGGAGCTCCTTCGCGGGACCCAGTCGGTGCACACGGACGACCTTTACGACATCGACGACTGTCTGGAGATCGCGGAAGTGGACAGCTACCACATCCACCTCGAGGAGACCGCCGAGCCCGCGCCCCTTTCGCCGACCAATGGCTATCACATCATTCCGCCGGCCGTGGTCACGGCCTATGCTGCCAGGAGGAAAATCATCGGCAGTTGAGCGCCCTCGGCCCATGCATGTTGTAGGAACAACTCCGGGTCTCCCCAAGGCGGCCGTCTACCGCGAGCTGAACCTTCAGTTGGCCGCCGTGTTCGCGGGTGAGCGCAGCGGCCTCGCAAACACGGCGAACATGGCTGCGCTTTTTTTCCAGGGATTGCCCGACCTGAACTGGGCGGGCTTCTATTTCCTGCAGGGAGGCGAACTGGTGCTGGGGCCGTTTCAGGGCAAGGTTGCCTGCATTCGCATCGCCCTGGGAAGGGGAGTCTGCGGCACGGCGGCCCGGACGAGGGTAACCGTCATAGTTCCCGACGTTGCGGAATTCCCAGGGCACATCGCCTGTGATGCCGCGTCGCGATCGGAGATCGTTGTTCCGCTGGTTCACGAGGGGAGGCTTCTGGGAGTCCTGGATCTCGATAGCCCCAGCCTGGCCCGCTTCGACGAAGCGGACAGCCTCGGCCTAAATGCAGCCGTGGATCTGCTGCTTCGATCCTCGGACCTGAGTCGATTGGTCGACTGACCTCGGCAGCTGCCCTCGTCAGTGACCCACGCTTACCGTGAAGCTCACGTCCCCGGGACCGTGGGGCCCGTCATACGTCAACTGGGCGGTCCAATCGCCCGCCATCTCGGGCTTGATTTCGGCGCGATAGAGACCCGTCCTGCCGGCCGGCGCGACCGTGGCCCCTGAATGCATGACCATTCCGGGCATGTTCATGTCCAGGGCGAACTTCACTGTTCCCACATCGACCGGCCTGCCGCTGGAGCTGTCGCGGAATTCGATCAGGACCTCGTTCTCGGACAGGCTCAGCGAGCCGCCGGTGTGGTAGAAATTGACCAGGAGTCCGTTGGACGTCCGGGACGCGAACGGCGTCCCGGCGGACGAGGGGGCGGCCTGCGGGAGGGGATTCGCCTTCTGGCGCCACCACAGCGCCCCGGCTATCCCGACGATTGAAAGCAGGAGCACGGCCAACCAGGGGAAATGCCGCCCGCGGCGGGGCGCGGGCGATGCGGCTGGCGCCTCGGGCCCCCGGGGATTCGCCAGGTGCCGGCGGCGCCAGAGCATGTAGATCGTGGGATAGAGGAGGAGCTCCAGTATCGCCGAAGTGACGACGCCGCCTATCATCGGCGCGGCGATGCGCTTCATGACGTCCGCCCCCGCCTGCGTCGTCGGGGACCACATGATCGGCAGGAGGCCGAACAGGATCGCGCAGACGGTCATGATCTTCGGCCTGATTCTCTGGACCGCGCCCTCGATAATGGCGTCATGGAGATCCGCCGGCGTGTTCAGGCGGCCCGCCGCCTGGAACTTGTCCCAGGCATGGTCGAGATACAGGAGCATGACTACCCCGGTCTCTGCATCCAGGCCGGCGAGTGCGATCAACCCCACCCAGACCGCGACACTGAGGTTGTAGTGCAGCAGGTACAGGAACCAGAAGGCGCCCACGAGGGAGAACGGCACGGCCAGGAGAACGATGGCGGTCCGTGCAGCAGACCTGGTGTTCAGGTAGATCAGGACGAAGATGATGAGCAGCGTGAACGGGATCACGACCTCCAGGCGCTGCTCCGCGCTCTTCAGGTACTCGAACTGGCCCGCCCACTGCATGTAATATCCCGGGGGAAAATGGACGCGCTGTGAAATCCTCGCGCTGGCCGCCTGGACATAGCCGTCGATGTTGTCGGTCGTGACATCCACGAAGACGAACCCCACGAGCTGCCCGTTCTCATCGCGGATGGAGGGCGGACCTGTGCGATAGGAGAGCTCCGCGATCTCCCCGATCGGCACCTGCGCCCCCGTTGGCGTGGGCACGAGGACCCTCTTGAGGGCGTCCAGATCATTGCGGTAATCGCGCGCGTAGCGGACGCTGATGGGATAACGCTCCCGGCCCTCGACCGTGGTGGCGATTGTGTTGCCCCCGATGGCGGTCTCTATGACGTCGTTCACGTCGCCGACGGTGAGCCCGTAGCGCGCGGCCTCCCTCCGGTTGACGGTGAAATCCAGGAAGTAGCCCCCGGTCGTCCGCTCGGCGAAGACGCTGCGTGTGTCCGGCAGGTCGGTCATGGCCTTCTCGATCCGGACCCCGAGGTCCTGGATCTCGCCCAGGTCAGGACCGAACACCTTGATGCCGAGGACGGAGCGGAATCCCGTCGTCAGCATCTCGGTGCGGGTCTGGATCGGCATCCAGAAGATGTTGGCCATGCCGGGGGTCTTCAGCTTGTCGTTCATCTCGGCGATGATCTTCTCCCAGGTCATGCCAGGCCTCCATTGCCCGTGGGGCTTCAGCGCGACCACCGTCTCGAACATCGAGAGCGGGGCGGGATCGGTCGACGTCTCGGCCTGGCCGGCCTTTCCGAACACCGTGGAGACCTCCGGGATCTCCTTTATCAGGCGGTCCTGGATCTGGAGGATGCGGGTCGCCTCGCCGATCGACATGCCGGGGACGGCGGTCGGCATGAAGAGGATCGTTCCCTCGTTGAGCGGCGGCATGAACTCCTTGCCCAGCCGGCTGAACGGGATCACGGTCGCCCCGAGGATGGCGGCCGCGGCCAGGAGCGTGAGCCAGCGGAAGCGAAGGACGAAATCGGCGACCGGCCGGTAGGCCCAGATGAGGAAGCGGTTGACCGGGTTCCTGGCCTCCGGGGTGATCCTTCCCCGGACGAGCATCATCATCAGGACGGGGACGAGGGTGACGCCAAGGAGCGCCGCGAACCCCATGGCGAAGGTCTTGGTGAATGCCAGGGGCTTGAAGAGCCTGCCCTCCTGCGCCGTCAGGGAGAAGACCGGCACGAAGCTCACCGTGATGACGAGAAGCGAGAAGAAGAGCGGGCGCCCGACGCTGCGCGCCGCGGCGATGATGACCTCGTTCCTCTCCGCGTTGGACGGCTCCCGGCCGTTGTCCTCGCGGAAACGCTCGAGCTGCTTGTGCGCGTTCTCGACCATGATGATCGCCGCGTCCACCATGGCGCCGATGGCGATGGCGATGCCACCGAGGGACATGATGTTCGAGGTCAGCCCCAGGGCGTGCATGGGGATGAAGGAAAGCAGGATGGCGATCGGGAGCGTAATGATCGCCACCAGCGCCGAGCGCACATGCCAGAGGAAGACCAGGCAGACGAGAGCGACGACGATGCTCTCCTCGATGAGCTTCTCCCGGAGGGTCGCGATGGCGGCGTCGATCAGCTCGCTCCGGTCGTAGGTCGGCACGATACTGACCCCAGGGGGAAGGGAGGGGGCGATCTCCCTGAGCTTCTGCTTGATTCCCTCGATCACCGTGAGGGCGTTTTCGCCGTAGCGCATGACGACGATGCCGCCCACAGTCTCGCCCTTGCCGTCCAGCTCGGCCACCCCACGGCGGAGGTCCGGCCCCAGGTGGACCAGCCCGACGTTCTTCACATAGACCGGCGTCCCATGGTCCACCCTGAGCGGAATGTCCTCGATGTCGGCGAGGCCCCTGATGTAGCCCCGCCCCCGGACGTAGTACTCGGTAGACGCCACCTCGAAGATCTTCCCGCCCACGTCGTTGTTGGACCTGCGTATCTTGTCCACCACGTCCGAGAGGGGAATGCCATAGGCCGCCAGCTTGTTCGGGTCCAGGTCGACCTGGTACTCCTTCACGAATCCGCCGACCGGGGCCACCTCGGCCACGCCCTTGACCGATTCAAGGGCGTAGCGCAGGTGCCAGTCCTGGAAGGACCGCAGGTCGGCCAGGCTGTGCTGCCCGGTCTCGTCGACGAGGGCGTACTCGTACACCCATCCCACGCCGGTCGCATCCGGCCCGATGACCGGGTTTACCCCGTCGGGAAGCGAGCCGCGGACCGAGTTCAGGTACTCGATGACCCGCGAGCGGGCCCAATAGATGTCAGTCCCGTCCTCAAAGATGACGTAGACGAAGGACTTCCCGAACATGGACTCGCCGCGGACGAACTTGACCCTCGGGGCGGCTATGAACCGGGTGGAAATGGGGTAGGTGATCTGGTCCTCGACCAGGTCCGGGGAGCGCCCGCCCCAATCGGTGTAGATGATGACCTGCGTGTCGCTCAGGTCGGGGATGGCATCGAGCGGGGTGTGAACGAGCGCCCAGTAGCCCGCCGCGACCGAGAAGATGGTGAGTACGAAGATCAGGAACGGGTTGCGGGAGCTCGCGTCGATGATCCGCTCGATGAACGTCATCGGCAGAGGGGAGGGCGCGGACATGGCGGGGGGCTGCGTCACCAGGATTTCAGGGCGCCCTGCACCTTCGACTCCGCGTCGACGAGGAAATTGGCGCTGTTCACCACGCGCTCGCCCGCGCGCAGGCCCCCCGTCACGAGGTAGAAGTCGCCGAACTTCGCCCCGACCTGCACGAACCGGGGCTCGAGGCGGCCCGAGCCCTTGTCGACGAAGACGATGTCGCGCTCCCCGGTCGGGAGGACCGCGTCGAAGGGAACCGTGAGACCTTCGCCTTCGTCGAGGGCGAGCGCGACGTCGACATAGGCGTCCGGCCGGAGCCTTGAATCGGCGTTGTCGACGTCAATCCGCACGCGCCCGGTCCGCTTGAGCTCGTTCACGAAGGGATCGACGACTGCGATCCTGCCGGGGATCGACAGGCCCGGGACTGAGGAGCTGGTGATCGTCACGGGCAGACCCGGCTTGAGGAGGGGCAGCTCGTTTTCATAGAACTCGGCCCAGACCCAGACGGAGGACAGGTCGACGATGTCGACCAGGTGGTCCCCGGGCGCGACGTGGCGGCCCTGGTGGACCGCGACCTCCTCGACGACGCCGGCCACCGGCGAACTCAGTGTGAGGAATTCGTCGGCCTTTCCCGCCTTCTCCACGGAGTCAATCTGCGCGTCCGAGATGTTCCATTGGCGCAGCCTGGCCCTGGCCCCGGCCAGCAGGCGCTCGGCATCCCCGGCGGCTGCCTCATTCCGGTCACGGCGCCCATTGTCGCGCATCCGCAGGAGGTCGACGTATTCATTCTCTGTCGCTGTCAGGTCCGGGCTGTAGAGGTCCATGAGGACCTGGCCTTTCTCGACCCGGTCGCCCGGCGCGGAGACGTTGAGGTTGTGGACGTAGCCGTCCACCCTGGCCACGTAGTCCCAGTGCTTCGTCGTCATCGCCGCCACGAGGCCGACGGCGCGGACCGTCCGCCTGAGCGGCCTTGCCTCCACGGTCGCATAGGTGACGCCGATAAGCTGCTGGCGGTCCAGGGGAATGGAGAACTCATGCGGCTTTTCGGCCGTGGAAACGGCGTCCACGGCGCCGCCCTCGGCGGCGATCTTCTTCACCGGCACGAGGTCCATCCCGCAGATCGGGCATTTTCCGTCCGGTTCCTGCGACCGCACCGACGGGTGCATCGTGCAGGTGTAGTAGTCGACGTCCGCGGGCTTTGACGCGCTCGCCGCGCCTGTCTTGGAGCAGCCGGTGGCCGCGACGAGGCCGGCGAGGCAGGAAAGGATGAGGGCTAGGCGGATGGATTTCATTTTGAGGGGTCGGGATTTTGGCCGTCGTGGCCGGGAGGCGGTTCGCCCGCGAGGGAGACCAGCGTTTCCACGTCGCGGATGCCGGTAAGATAGGAGATCTGGGCGAGCATCGTGTTCTGGTCGATGAGGGCATGGTCCATGGCGAGATCGTCCGCCAGGAGCATGCGGTGCGCGTCGAGGATGTCCTGGAAGGGCCCGAGGTTGTGCTCCCACGCGGACTGGGCGCTCGTGAGGGTCTGGCGCGCGAGCGGGATCAGCTGGTCCCGCAGGAGCACCGCCTGGCGCAGGGCGGCGCCCAGGTCGACGATGTGGTGGTGCAGGTCCTCGCGGATCGACAGGGACTGGTCCTCGGCCGCGAGGTCACTCGCCCTCTTGCGCTCCTGGTCCCTGCGCCAATCGCTGTCGTACCTGCCCCTGTTCAGCCACGGGAGGCTGAAGCTGACCGTGGCGGTTCCCTCCCGGAAGCCGCCGTCGCCGCTGTACTGGCGCGCCTCAAGCCCGACGCTCACGTCGGGAAGGCGCTGCTTGCGGGTCAGGTCTGCTGCGGCCTGGGCGGAGGCGCTCTCCTGGCGCATGACCTTGAGGCTGGGCTCCGCTGCGAGGGCGGAGTCGACGAGTTTGGGCGTGTAGTAGATCGGCGGCGCAAGAGAGGGCACCTGAACCCGGGGCCAGGGGGCATGGAGGTCGCGGTTCAGGAGGCGGTTCAGCGCGAAGGCGCTGTGGTCGCGCTCCTGCTGCTTGGTCGTCAGGTCGTTGCCGGCTATGACGCGGGCGGTCTGTATCTTCAGCCAGTCCACCTGGCTCGCCTGGCCCACGCGGTAGCGGTGGTCGACCGCCGCCAGCGTGGCGTCAAGCCACGCCAGGTCCTCCTCGGCGATATCCGCCTCTCGGCCGGAGATGGCCAGGCCGTTCAAGGCGACCTGAAGCTCGAGGCGCAGCCTCTGCGTCTCGTACTCGGCGGACAGCTGCTCGCGCGACGCGTCGGCGGAGGCCACCCTGCGCATGAGGTCGGGGCGCCCGTATAGGGGAAGCTTCTGCTCCAGCCCATAGACGAGATTGCCCTCCTGGGACGATTCGAAGCCGCGGGAGCTCGAGCCCCAGAGGCCGAAGGACGCGGTCGGGTCCTCCCACGTCCTGACGGCGGCGACCCCGTCGACCGCGGCCCTGGCGCGCGCGCCCGCGGCCTGGAGGCCCGGGTTTTGCCCCTGGGCCTCGGCCACGAGCCGGTCTATGAATGCGGGAGTGATCTCGACCCGGTCCGGCGCTTTCGTTTCAGCCGCGGGCAGGCCGAGGGGGAAGATCGGGAGAAGAAGAATGAACGTGATCCTGATGGGAAATGGCTTCATGGCTGTCCTAGGGTGATGAGGGATGGGAATCGCGCGCGGACGCGCGGCAGCGCGGCTACGCCACGGGGGGAGGGCACTGCCCGCGGCACGCGCGGGCACACTGCGGTCCAGTCCCTAGATCAGGAAGCTGCAGTGCGCCTTGAACAAAGGCACACCGGCGGAAGGCGCCATGGCGGCCGCTGCGCCGAGCGCGACCGAGGCGGCCGCTGGCTCGACAAAGGACGCATAGAACCGCTTCTCGGAAACGCGGGCGGGAATTTCGTGCCGGCGCAGGGCCGGCTGGGAGAGTCGGGCGGCCTGCCCTGCGGCGAACATGAGGGGGGCGGGCGCCTGCGACCGGCCACAGGGCATACCGCAGGTGCCGGGAACCTTGCAGTGGCAGCACGCGCAATGGCAGCACGGGACGAGCTCAACCGGCTGCACCCGCACGAATGCCGTGCAGTAGAGGGCGACGAGAAGCCATCCCAGGCGTTTCATGCGGTGAAGTGACTGATAGTCGTTGGAGATCGGAGCGCAACCGTTATTCCCCCAAGGCCCGGGTCTGGCCGCATTCCCACAAGGGATACTTCCGGCGCCGCATTTGTCGAAACCCCTTGCGGGCTTCGTGAAATCGACCATAGGAAACATACAGCATGCAATCAGCCAGCTTCGGAACCACGTTCACATTCTTCGCATATTCCCACGCGCTCTCCGGGGTCCCGGAAGGCGAGACGCTGCAGGTGTTCGAGCTTCCCCACGGATACGTGCTGAACGTTCCCATCAGCACGCTGGCGATGACCATCCCCAACAAGGACCTGAAGAACAATCCCGGGACGGGCTCAAAGCTCAACCCGCGCTATTTCCTGTTCCAGAACGAAAGGCGGCCTGACATCTCCGTCAGCGGGTGGATCGAGCCGGCCAAGAAATTCACAACGGCGAAGAAGATCTGGGAGGGGGACAAGATCCAGTGGTCGATCAACGGGCTGCCCAACCCGACTGAGGTTGAGTTCAAGAAAATCGGGGGCTGGGACGCGATCCTCTATAACATGGACATACCCGGGGGCACGCACTCGAACATCCGCGCGCACTGGATCCAGGAAAGCACGTGGATCGACATGCACATCTCCTCGCTCACCGAGGGCAAGTCACCCCGCCAGTGCCGGGCGACGCTCATGAGGCTCCTGGGGCAGATACGGGTGGAGAACACGAACGACACCCTCTAAGGCCGGGGCGGGCGTGGACGGGCGGGCATGCCTGACAGTCCCGGTTATCTTACCCGCAGCATGACGACGCCGTGTCCCGGCACGGTGCCCGAGTAGCCCGCCGCGTCGGGAGCGACGCCCGCGTGCCCCCAGAGGTCCCGGATGGCCGCCGGGGGAGCGCCCAAGCCGAGGGCGGACCATGAGACTCCCGACGGCATCTCCTCGGCGTTCCGGTTGAAGAACGCCACCGCGAGGCCGCCGTCCGCCAGGGGCCTCGTCCATATCTCCACGCCGCCGTTGTCCGCGATCCGCACCGCCTCCCGTCCGAGGGCGTCCTGGTCGACGGCGATGACCTCCCGGTTGGTGAGGATATCGCGCGTCCCCGCCGACATGCCGTGCAGGTCATTGCCCGCCATCAGGGGCGCGGCCAGCATGCTCCACAGGCTGAAGTGAGTCCTGTATTCGTCCGGTGTCATTCCACCGTTGCCCACCTCGAGCATGTCGGGATCGTTCCAGTGCCCGGGCCCGGCATACGGGGCCAGGTGGCCCTGGTTGAACCCGATGTTCGACATCGATTTCCAGTTGTCCGAGATGTCGCCCGTTGTCCGCCAAAGGTTTCCGCCGACCTTCGGGCCCCACGTCCAGACGTCGTTCATTCCGTATTGGCAGAGGCTGAAAACGATGGCGTGTCCCGAGCCCTGGAGGGCCACGCCCATCTTCTGGTACACCGCCCGGAGGTCTGCGTTGCCGTAGATCCGCCCCGCGCTGCACCAGTCATACTTGAGGTAGTCGATTCCCCATCCCGCATAGGTGCGGGCGTCCTGCTCCTCGTGTCCGTAGCTCCCCTCGTACCCGCCGCAGGTCAGCGGGCCGGGCGAGGAGTATATACCGAGCTTCAGGCCCTTGGAGTGGACGTAGTCGGCAAGCGCCCTCATGTCGGGAAACTTCTGGTTGGCGACGATGTTGCCCTGCGCGTCGCGGCCGGCCTCCCAGGTGTCGTCGATATTGATGTACACGTACCCGGCGGCGGCCATGCCCGAGCTCACCATCGCATCGGCGGCCTCGCGCACGACCCGGTCGTCGACCCGCTCCGCGAAGTGGTTCCAGCTGTTCCATCCCATCGGCGGGGTCCTCGCGAGTCCGTTGTCGGGGACGTCAACCACCGCCGGCGGCGCGATCCGTGGCGGCGGCTGCATCTCGGACTCCGAGGCGGGGACAGCCGTCTCCTCGTCCCTGCCGCCGCCGTCGTAGGTGATGACGACATGGAGGTTGCCCCCGTCCGGCCGCACCCGGAAATTCCAGCCCCAGGGAATTTGGAACAGGGTGTCCGGTCCGTCGGTTCGCACGTCCGCGATCGCGACCTTCGAGGAGCTGTTGGCAAAGACCATTCCCCTGACCTGTCCCGCATCCTCGTGAAATATGAGGTAGGTCCTAAGCGTGACGCCGAACGGCTTGCGCATCTCGATCCTCCAGACCCCGTCGAGTCCGCCGCCGCGGGCCACGCCCGCGACGGAAATGAAAAGCAGGAGAGCGATGCGGCGCAGGTGGGTTGGAAATCTCATGGTTCGCGGGGGGGTTAACGGGGGCGGAAATACGGGCGCCTGGACACTTGTCCCACCGCCAGCAATTGGGTGGATTCTCTTGATTATCAATAGCTAAGTTGGCATAAGATGACTACGTAGTTGTCTCGGTTGAGAAGGAGGCCCGAGCGGCTACGCTTGAACCCATCAACCTTGTGACCCGCACGATCGCAAACGCTTCCCGTTTCCTCGCCCCGCTCCTTGCCGCGCTGGCGATGGTCATTGGCGGATCGCACGCGTCGGCGCAGACGGCCACCAACATCACGGGCCTCTATTACACCGGCCTTCAGTCGAACGGAAACCTCCAGGCAGCCGGCAGCCAGGACGCCAACTGGAATGTCACCTACGCCTCCACTAACGGCGGCACATCGGCTAACACAACGTACGAGGGTGCCGCCTACATCATCAGCGGAGCCCAAATCTCCAGCTCGGGCTATACCCAGAATACCTCCACCGCCCAATGGATCACCCCACCTGGGGCGACCCAATCAAACGGCACAGCCCCTAACACAGGCGGCGACTTCGCTCCCGGCAACGGGACGACAACTCCAAACGAAGGTATCTACATCTACACGCTCGCCTTCACTATCACGGGGACTGGCGCGGCCGGCACAACCGTCAACGGCGCCTTGAGCCAGATCCAGATCACGATGACTTTGGCCGCCGACGACCAGTATTCCGTTTACGTGAACCCAGCCGGCAATGGTACATCTGCACCAGCCGGCCCAGCCGCAGCCTCCGCAACAAGCGCTTGGAGCAACACCACAGCGATCGACCTCCAGAACTTCAACGGCTCGGGAGGTACGAATAACTCGACCTTCAAAATTGGCACGAATTATATCGTAGTCGTCGTTGACAACACGAATAGCGCCACAGGCTCAAGCGGCTCCAACGCCGCTAATGCGACCGGACTCCTCGTCTACCAAACCTCGGAGGCGACCATCAACGGACATCCGGTTCCCGAAGTGGCCACATGGCTCCCCTTGGTCGGGGTGATGAGCTGTTACGGGCTGATTCTCATACGACGGCGCCAGACCCGGCTTCAGCCCGCCGCCGCTTGAAGGCGGCCGTTCGCCACCAGAGCCGTCTTGCCTCCGACCCCGCGCCCTGAGAGGAGGGGCGACGCATGAAGCCGACAGCATCGCGGTGCACCGCCTTTCGCTCGCTGCCCTGGCTCGCGAAACTCGATGCCTTCGGCCTCTGCGCGGCCATTGTCGCCTTCGCTGCGCTTGTCTGGCCCCTGTGGCGCCATGACGACAATTTGACCCACGGGATATTCCTGCCGTTCCTCGCGGCCATCCTGGTCGTGGAGAGCCGGCGGGACCCGGGCCCCCGTTTCCTGCGGCCCGGAGCCGGTCCGCTCATAGCGTGCGCGTTCCTGATCCTTGCCGGCCTCGCGAGCGTCGCCGTCGCCGTCGTGTATGCCGCGGCGCTCGGATGGACCCATGCGATGGCGGAATTCATGCTCTCCGCGGGGCTCGTCTTCACCCTCGGCGCCGCGTGGCTCGGCTATGCCGACCAGCGCGTGCGCTTCATTCCCCTCAACTGGGCTGCGGCCGTCGCGGTCCTCCTCTGGCTCTTCGCGGGGCCGCCGCCGCCGGGGACCTACGCCAGGCTCGCATTTTTCCTGCAGGCCGGTGTCACCGATGCGGTCGTGCGGATACTGAACGCGCTTGGGATCGCCGCCTACCGCGACGGCAACGTGATCGAGCTCGCGCGGACGAGCGTCGGGGTCACCGAGGCCTGCAGCGGCGTCAGAAGCCTTATCTCCTGCACGGTCTCCGGGCTGTTCCTGTCGGCCCTCCTCGTGCGACGCCCCGGAAACCGGGCGCTTGTCATCGCGTTCTCGCCGGCGGTCGCGCTAGCGATGAACCTTTTTCGGTCACTCCTCCTCACGCTGCTTGCCAACGCAGGCGTCGACATTGAGGGCCGCTGGCACGATCTCACGGGAGCCTCCATCCTCCTGGTCACCACGATTCTCGTGGCGGCCTTCGCGTTCTGGCTGCATCGCCGCGAGCCCGCCGGGGCGGGGGCGCCCGCCGGGACAACGTCTGCGCCCGCGGGCCGATCGCCCGTCCTAGGAATGGTCGCGGCCGCCCTCGTCTTGGCCGCCGGGGCGGCGGCCAGCCTCGCGGCGGCCAACCGGCCGCCCGGGGCGTCCGCCGGCAGGGTTCCGGACTTGGCGGCGCTCCTCCCCGAGACGCCGCCGGGCTGGACCGCTGTGACGACGCCGGATTTGGATCAATACGGCGACGTGCTCCACACGCACGCCCTGATCGAGCGCGTGTATTCGGCCGGGCCCTCCCCTGAAAGCGCCCGCCTGACCCTCTACCTCGCGTACTGGCGGCCGGGGCAGGCGCCCGTCAGCCTGGTCGACGCGCACACCCCCGACGCCTGCTGGCCCGGCACAGGGTGGTTGGCCGAGCCCGTGCCGAGCGAGCGCGAGGTGCTGGGGATCGGGGGCCGGATGCTGACCCCGGCGGAATGCCGGCTATTTGCCCGCAGCGGGTTCGAGACCCACGTGTGGTTCTGGCACCTCTACGGCGGACGCCCGCTGACCTTTGTCGACCCGTACTCGGCCGCGCGGCTCCTCGGGCTCGCCTGGCGCTACGGGTTCGGCAAATCGGAGGACCAGCTGTTCATCCGTATCTCGAGCAACCGGCCGTGGCGGGAGATTGCTTCGCAGCCGGCCCTCCGGCAGTTTCTCTCGAACCTCGAGCCCCTGGGCCTCTGACACTTCCCGATGCCGACCCCTCCCGAATCGCCCGACCAGGAAGCCCCGCGCCCGAGGAGGGCCGCCCGCCTGAGACAGTTCATGGCCCGCGACGGCCGCGAGCGCCTGTGGGCCTTCCTTGATCTTTTGGACGCGCGGCCGGCGCTGAAGAAGTCGCTCCTTATCGGGGTACCAGTCCTCGTCGTCGCGGCCGGGCTGGGATTCTGGGGCTACCACCAGTGGGCCCGGACGAACGCGACACGCATCGGCCGCCAGTGGCTCGACGCCGGCCGGCTCGACAGGGCCGCAATTGCCATCCAGGAGGCGATCACGAACGAGCCGGAATTGCCGGCGTCGTGGCGTCTCGCGTCGGAGCTCGCATGGAAAAGGGGAAATCGCGCGGCCTCCGTCGAATACGCGAGAAAGGCGGCGGTCGCCAGCCGCTACCAGGCCGACGACGTGCTCGCCTGGGGCGACGCCGCGATTCTCTCGGACGACGACGAGCAGGTCCACGAGGCCGAGGCGCACCTCGACCCGGCGACGGCTAGGGAGTCACCGCGGGCGCTGCGGCTGGCCGGCGAGGTCTCCCGGCGCAGCGGGCATTTTGCGGACGCTCGCGACCGGTTCCAGGAGGCCCTCCGGGTGGACACCGACGCTCACGCCCGCTCGGTGGCGATCGACGAGATCCCCCTTGGGATTGCCTCCCTTCAGACGGGCGCCGCCCCCGACCGGACGGCGGGGCAGGCCCTGCTTGCCAAATGGGCCCCCGATCCCAGCTGGGGCGTCGAGGCGCTTCGCGCGCTCCTGGCTGACGCGGTGGCCCACCGCGACCGCGACGCGGCCGCCCGTTGGGCGGAGAGCCTGCGCAATCACCCGCGCTGCACGCTCGGCGACATCCCGGTCTGTCTCCAGGCGTTCGCGGAGTTCGACCCCGAGCGCTACCAGGCGGTTCTCGCTCCCCTTGAGGAGAGGAGCCGCTCAAGCCCGACGCAGGCCGCCCAGCTTCTCGGGTGGCTCACCCAGATCGGCCAGGGCGCCGAGGCCGTCCGCTGGGGCGAGTCGCTCGATCCTGCTTCCTCGCGCAAGCCGCCGGTTGTCGTCGGCATCGCCGAGGCCCTGCGGGCCACCCGCCGGTGGGCGGACCTGCAGGACTGGGTCGGCCGCGGGGACTGGGGCCATGACCTGGGATTCGTCGGCTGGGCCTACGGGATGTTGGCGGCCCGGCAGTTGGGCGATGGGCCCAAGGCGGACGCGCTTTGGCAGAGCCTGAACGCAGATGGCTCGGCGAGCCCGGCGCACGCCCTCTTCGCGGGCGACTCGCTGGTCGCGTGGGGCTATCCCACGGAGGCTGCGACGCTCCTCTGGGCCGCGGCCGATCGGCCCGACCTGGCTTACCAGGCGCTGGGTTCCCTGGCCCGTCTTTACCAGGTGCAGCGCGACGCTGTCGGGCAATACCGGGCGTTCAGTAGGCTCAACGCGATGCGGCCCGACGACCGGAGGATAGCCAACAACTTTGCCTACTTTGCAGCCCTGACCGACATGGGAAGCCAAACGCGCAACGAGAGCATCGCCGAGGACAACTTCACCAGCGAGCCGACGAATGTCGTCTATCGTTCCACCTACGTTTTCGTGCTCGCCCGCTCAGGGCAGGGCTCCCGGGCGATGGCTCTCATCGAGCCGGTGTCGAGCGCCTGGAAAACATCGCCTGCAGTGGCCTTCGCCTACGGGTCCGCCCTGGCGAGCGTCGGGCGCAAGTCCGACGCCAAGGAAGTGCTCGATTCTCTCAATCCCGGCGACCTCGGTCCCATGGAGGCCGACTGGATCCGCGCGCAGGTGCGCTAGGCTCGCCTGGATCCGCGTGCCAGTGAACGCAGCAGGTTCGGACCGACCCGTCGCCTGTTGACACATCGGAGCGTGCGCTGACAGTGACGGGAATGCGTGCGATCAAGGCCTTGGGACTCTGCCTGGCCTGCGTATCGATGGCCGGAGGGATCGTCGCCGAGGGAGGGACTGACTCCGCCTCAAGAGCATATCCGCCGCAGATTCTCAGGGACACCGAGATCCGCGTGCTCCCGCGGACGCGTCCCGACCGCCAATACCAGCTGCACATTGGCCTGCCGGCGTCCTTCAAGGCGAACCCCACGAAAAAATACCCGGTGGTTTTCGTGACTGACGGCTATTACGACTTCCCCCTCGTCCTCGCGACCTACTCCAACTTGAGCTATGACCGAACGGTGCCCGAGGCGATCGTTGTCGGCCTCGGGTACGCGGGCGATAATCCTGATTATGAACGCCTGAGGATGGACGACCTGATGCCAATGGCGCTCCTGGTGGGCAGGGCGGGGAACTCTGCCGGCGGCGGCCAGGCGGACCGGTTTCTAGACATGATCGAGACGGTCGCGATCCCATTCCTGGAACGGGAATACAGGGCTGATCCCGGGCACCGCATGCTCGTCGGGTGCTCGTCGGGCGGCCTGTTTGCCCTGTATGCGCTTTTCACCAGGCCGCACCTCTTCCAGGGCTACGTGGCCGCCAGCCCGTTTGTCAGCGAGCTCTGGCAGTACGAGGACGAATTTGCCAGGTCGGGCGAGACGGTGGACGCTAGGGTCTTCCTTTCGACCGGCGAGTTCGAGCCGCCCAGCTACCACAACAGCATTCTCCTGTTCGACCAACGCCTCTCCGCGCGGAAATACTTCAAGGGCGGATACCGGTTCCTTAACATCGAGAACATGCGCCATGTGGGTGAAAAGGCAGAAGCCTTCACCCAGGGACTCCAATACGTCTTCGAGGCGACCGCGCCGGAGAGTGGGGTGTCCGCGGAGAGGTTCGGCGCCGATCCGACGAGGGAGGTCTACGAGATTGTCTTCAGCAGCCTTCCTCCCTTCAGGGACAAGTCGCAGTGGTCACCGGATCAGCTCGATGCGATGAGCCGTCATCGCCAGTCGCTTGAGGAGCAGCTGAAGGCGGGCAAGATAATCATGATCCTGCAGACCCCGGACGGGAATGCGAAGGAGTTTTCCAGCGTCCTGATGCGCGCCAAGGACCGCGACGAGGCGGGGCGCTTCGCCGCTGCCGAGCCGGCGGTCTCCTCCGGCCTGGTGACCTTTGAGGTCATCCCCCTCACGGGAAGCCATGCGAGTCAGGGGAAGTGACGTGATCGCCTAAAGGCATATTGGCGGGCACTTTTTCGCTCTCGTGCCAAAGGGCCGCCCGCCAGGACTCATGCCGGCTGAATATTGCATTCACGATGCGAACCAAACCTCGCGGGCGGAGTCCATTGCACACCGCCGGCCGCCCTTTCGACTGGCGCTTGACCTGTTGGAATCATGAATCCCGAAGGACCGCCCGACACCAGCCTGCACGCACGGGGTATTTCCCGGCGTTCCGCGCTGAAACAGGGCCTTCTTTACGGAGGCGCGCTCCTTGTCGGTACGAAGAACGGCTATCCCCAGTCGCCTGCTCCATCGGGTGTGCCGGCCTCGCGCGACCCGTCTAGCGGCTTTGCGCTTTCGTTTTCCCTTAACGAGAAGCCTGTCCAGACGCAGATCGAGGCCCGGACCACGCTTCTCGACCTTCTGCGGGAGGGTCTGGACCTTCCGGGCACCAAGAAGGGATGCGATCACGGGCAATGCGGCGCCTGCACCGTGCTGGTGGACGGTCGCCGGGTTCTCTCCTGCCTGACCCTTGCCGCTACTGTCAACCACAGGTCCGTCACGACCATCGAGGGTCTTGCGCACGAAGGGGATCTCCATCCCCTTCAGGCGGCTTTCATCGAGCATGATGCCTTCCAATGCGGCTTCTGCACCCCGGGCCAGCTGATGTCGGCTGCCGGGATGCTGAAGGAGCCCTGGCCCATGACCCCCGACGGCGTGCGCGAGGCGATGTCGGGCAACCTCTGCCGCTGCGGTGCCTATTGCGGGATCGTCGCCGCAATCACGGATGTTCGAGGCAAAGGGGCCTAGGCGCGATGAAGGACTTCGCCTACATAGCCGCTGTTTCAATACCGGACGCCATCGAGGTCTTCGGGAGGCATCCGGACGCCATGTACCTGGCCGGGGGCACGACGGTGGTCGATCTCCTGAGAGAGGGTGTGTTCAGGCCCGACTCCGTCGTCGACATCAGCGCATTGCCGCTGCGGGAGATCCGAATCGACGGCGACTCGACGAGGATCGGCGCCATGGTTTCCAACGCAGACGTCGCGTGGAACCCCGGCATCCGGAAGATGTTCCCCGTCCTGTCCGAAGCCATCCTTGCTGGCGCCTCGGGCCAGATCCGCAACATGGCGAGCACCGGTGGAAACCTGCTGCAGCGCACCCGCTGCCCCTACTACCGGGACCTGACGGCTCCCTGCAACCGGCGATCGCCGGGTTCCGGCTGCGCTGCATTCGCCGGGTTCAATCGCAGCCACGCCATCCTGGGCGGCAGTCCTCAATGCATAGCGACCCATCCATCCGACTTTGCGGTCGCGTTGACCGCTCTCGACGCCCAGGTGCACACGTCGGGCCCGGAGGGTGAACGGGATATCCCGATCACGGACTTCTACCTCAAGCCCGGAGACACTCCCGATCGCGAAACCGTGCTTCGGCCGGGGGAGCTGATCGCCGCCGTGCTGCTGCCGCACGCAGCTTCCCGGGGGCGCTCGCTCTATCTCAAGGTGCGGGACCGGCAGTCCTACGAATTCGCCCTGGCGTCCGCCGCCATTGCAGCCGACGTGGACGGGGGGATCCTGAGGAACGTCCGCGTGGCCCTCGGCGGGGTGGGCACCGTTCCGTGGCGGAGCCGCGCTGCGGAGGCGGTCCTCGAGGGCCAATTGGGCACGCCTCTCCTCTTTTCGGCCGCCGCGGACGCGGAGCTGGCCGCGGCCCGGCCGCAGCGGCACAACGCCTTCAAAGTGGCGCTCGCCAAGCGGACCCTTGTCACCGCGCTGCAGCGCCTCGTCGAAACGTCATGACCACTCCCGCGCTCGGCCAGGGGATCGTCCGGAAGGACGGAGTCAAGAAGGTGACGGGAACTGCCACCTACACGGCCGATTTTCGTCCGGCCAACCTGGCCTACGCCGTCCTGATCCCCAGCACGGTCCCATCCGGCAGGATCATCAGCTTGGATGTGAACGCCGCCCTTCGGTCCCCCGGGGCGCTCGCCGTCGTCACCCACCTGAACGCGCCCCGCCTCAAGCCGCCCGGGAGCATGGCGACCGGCGGTGAATTCGCGGAGAATTTCTTCCCACTGCAGGAGCCCGACATTCATTTCTGGGGGCAATACGTCGCCGTCGTGGTCGCGCACACCCTCGAGTGCGCCGAGGAAGCCGCGACCCGGCTGCGGATCGAATTCGCGCCTGCTCCGTTCGAGGTCGACATGGAGGGCCACCCCCAGGAGATCTTCGAGCCATCCCAGGCGATGGGCAAGAATGTGCAGATCGAGCGCGGAAAGACGGCTGAAGGGCTCGGAAAGGCTGACGTGCTGATCGCCGAGACCTACCGAACGCCGGTCTATCATCACAACCCGATGGAGCCGCACGCCACGATCGCTGACTGGACCGACGACGGGCTCACGATCTACGAGCCGACACAGTGGGTTATGGGCCTGCGCTCCGTTGTTTCCAAGTCCTTCGACCTCAAGGAGGAAAGGGTCCGCATCATCTCCCCATTCGTTGGGGGCGGCTTTGGATCAAAGGGATTTTCTTGGCCCCATACGCTGGCGGCGGCCATGGCCTCCCGGGAGGCGCGCCGTCCCGTGAAGCTTGTACTCACGCGGGCGCAGATGTTCACCTCCGTGGGACACCGGGCCGCGACCCGCCAGGATGTCCAGCTGGGCGCGACCCGCGATGGGCGCCTGACGGCGATGACCCACGCGACACTCACCGGCTCGTCGATAAGGAGCGATTACTTTGAGACCTGTGGCCTTGCCACCTCGATGCTCTACGCCTGCCCCAACGTCTCGATTTCCCACAGGGTTGCGCGCCTGAACACCGGGACGCCGTGCCCGACACGGGCGCCAGGCGAGGCTCCGGGCACGTTTGCCCTCGAATGTGCGATGGACGAACTTGCCCAGAAGTTGGGAATGGACCCGATCGAGCTCCGGATCCGAAACCACGCCGACGTCGATCCGCAGGAAGAAAAGCCCTTCAGTTCGAAGAATCTGCTGGAATGCTACCGACGGGGAGCCGAGCGATTTGGCTGGGACCGGCGGATTGCAAAGCCCGGTGCGCGCCAGGAAAAAGGGGAATGGGTGGGGATGGGGATGGCGACAGCTACGTATCCGGCCAACAAGCGCGATGGCTCGGCCGCGGTCAGGATTTACCGGGACCGCAGGGTGGTGGTGCGTTCAGCAACCCACGACCTGGGGACCGGGACCTACACGACCTTGGCCCAGGTGGCCGCCGACGCCTTGGGCGTGCCGGTGGGAAGCGTGACCTGCGAACTCGGCGACTCGCTTTTGCCGAAGGCGGGCGTTTCCGGGGGCTCGTCTACGAGCGCGAGCGTCGCCCCGATGGTACGGGAAGCCGCGGAGAAACTTAAGGCGAAGTTGGGCAAGTTCACCTCTATTGATGAAGCAGTTGCCAAGTCCGGCGGCGATTTCGTCGAGGCCGAGGCGGAGCATAATGCCATCGTGGCGGCGGCCTCAAAGCTCGTCTCCAAGAGCCCTTCGTTCCACTCCTTTGGCGCCCAGTTCGTCGAGGTGCGGGTGAACGTGGACACGCGCCAGGTCAAGGTGAGCCGGGTCGTCTCGGTCATCGATGCGGGCAGCATCATGAATCCACTGACTGCCCGCAGCCAGATTCAGGGAGGGGTCGTGTGGGCCATCGGCATGGCTCTCCTCGAGCGGACGGACTGGGACGCCACGCGGGGATACCCTGCGACGCGCAACCTTGCCGACTACCTGGTTCCCGTTAATGCCGACATTCCGGACATCATCGTTGAATTCACCGATCATCCCGACCTGGAATTTAATTCCCTTGGGGTGCGTGGTATCGGTGAAATTGGCATCACGGGGACTGTCGCCGCGGTAGCCAACGCCGTTTACAATGCCACCGGGATCAGGGTGCGGGACCTTCCCGTCTCGATCGACAAGCTCTTGACCTAGTAGACATCGGCCATGACGGCGTTCCCGGGGGCCGCAATCGTGGTCAGGATGCGATAACTGGCCGTAAACGGGGCGGAATCTGCCATCCCGGCTGGAAAAAATCCTCGCAGGTGCCCGACCGGACGGCCAACGTCCCGCGCGGCATGCGTCGTCAGCTCTTTGCCTGCAAGTCCATAGACCGGCTCATCGCCGACTCCGAGCATCCCCGCCAGCGCCTGGCCAAGTCGCTCGGCCCCTGGAGCCTGACTGCGCTCGGAATCGGCGCGATCATAGGCTCGGGCATCTTCGTCCTCACCGGCACCGCCGCCGCCGGCGAGCATTTCGAGGCGCCGTCGCTCCTCCACGCCCAGGTCATGGACCTGGTCCTCAATTTCATCCAGCACGGAAACCTCTCCGGCGCCCTCCTTCACGGGCGCCCGGCGGCGGGGCCCGCCATCGCCGTCTCCTTCATCCTCGTCGCCGTCGCCTGCAGCTTCGCCGGCCTGTGCTACGCTGAACTGGCATCGATGATCCCGATCGCGGGAAGCGCCTACACGTATTCCTACGCGACCCTCGGCGAATTCTTTGCCTGGGTAATCGGGTGGGACCTCATCCTGGAGTACGCGGTCGGAAACGTGGCCGTCGCGGTCGGGTTCGCCGGCTACTTCAAGGCGCAGCTCTCCTCGTTCGGCGTCAACCTGTCTGACCGCTGGTCCACCCCGGTATGGTCCGAGGGGCACCTAACGGGGGCATGGTTCAACATGCCGGCGTTTCTCGTCATCTTCTTGCTTACGCTCCTCCTCCTACGGGGGGTGCGGGAATCCGCCGGTGCCAACAACGTCATGGTGGCGCTTAAGATCGCCGCCATACTGATTTTCCTCGTTGTCGGCGGCATGCTGGTGCACCCGGTCAACTGGCATCCCTTTGCCCCCTCCGGTTTTCGCGGGATCGTGACCGGCGGGGCGATCGTCTTTTTCACGTACATCGGATTCGACGTGGTCTCGACTGCGGCGGAGGAGTCGATCCGGCCGCAGAGGGATATGCCGGTCGGCATCATCGCCTCCCTCATTGTCTGCGCCCTTCTCTACGTCGGCGTAGCACTGGTCCTCCTCGGGATGATGCCCTATGCTACCTTTGCCTCCGGGCCGGCGGCCGACGCCCCGGTGGCCTTTGCGCTGAAGGCCCTCGGGGTCCATCCGGCCTTTCTCGCCATCATCGTCATCGGCGCGATGACCGGAATGGTGTCCTGCCTCCTCGTCTTCCAGTATGGCCAGGTGCGGATATGGTTTGCGATGTCCCGCGACCGCCTCCTGCCGGCACTCTTCTCGGCCCTGCATCCCCGATTCCAGACCCCGCACTGGTCGACCTGGATCGCCTGCGCCGCGGTGGGCGTTCCCGCGGGCCTGTTCGACATCGGGGACGCGGCCGACCTGACCAACATCGGCACGCTCTTCGCATTCGTCCTGGTCTCAATCGGCGTGATCGTTCTTCGGCGCAGCGATCCCGGGCGGCCGCGCGGGTTTCGGGTGCCATTCGTCCCCGTCTTCCCGCTCATCTCGGTCGTCCTGTGCCTCGGCCTCATGAGCGGCCTCCTGTTGATCACGTGGATCCGCTTCGTCGTCTGGCTCGGAATCGGTCTCGCCATTTACTTCGGGTATAGCCGCCACCGAAGCGAATTCGCCGCAAAATAGGATTTCGCGGGCATTCTACCGCCTAAGCCGTTGCATGACGCAACGGACGCGATTACTTTGCGGCCTGGGGCGTCGGGCTTGCCGCCGCAGCCTGCTGCTCCGCCCGCGCGTCCTCGGTGATCTTTTGGATCTTCGGCCCAAGCTCCTGCTGCATCGCCCGAATGTACGGCATGAACTTCTGCATGATTTGCGGCTGCTTTTGGAGCATGGACATGCCCTCTGGCGACTCGAAGAAGGCCTTCATGGCCTTGAGCTCGGCCTCGGAGTAGACCTCGGCATAGATAACGTCCATCTTGCTGAGGAGGCCCTTCGCCGTGTCCATCGAGAGGGCCATGACCTGCGAGGTCACCTTCGCGGCTATCGCCTTCTGCTCGGGCGTCATGTTCGCCGAATTGGCGCTAACTGACTGGGCCGCCATCTGCTGCATCTGCGCGGACATCTGGTCGAACATCCTGTCCGCGTGCATCGCCTTGATGACCTGGTGAGCCAGGTCGATGTTGACGGGATCGGGGCCCGTGACTGGGTCTGCCGCCCGGAGGACGGAGACCAATGTAAGGCTAAGGGCTAGGATGGGGATTCTCTTCATGTTATTGTCAACTCGGCGGTTGCAGGAATAGCGTGGGTTTTCTTGGGCACGCCCAAGTTGCAGGCATCTTGGAAGCATTGACGGGCTTGGCGAGCCTTCAGCTAGGCACACACCTTATATGCCGAATGCCAATGTTCGCCCATTATTGGACAACGCGACCGTTCCCAACCAGATGGCAAGAGGCCTTCATGTCCCGCCCCCGCGCGCCCGCCTAGCCATCTCCGACGCACTCGTCCCACAGGTCCCGATGCTTTCGTTGAAAGTCGCCAATCATCGAGATGCAATCCGGCGAGGCCAGGTCGAGGATGTCAATTCCTTGCTCGCGCAACCAGGCGATCCCACCCTGCGCGTTGACGCTGTCGCCGACGATGACCTGCTTGAACCGGAACTGGGAGATCAGACCCGAGCAGTACCGGCACGGCGCGAGCGTCGTCACCAGGATTAGGTCCGTGTACCGAGGCTGGCGCCCGGCGGCGCGGAAGGCATCGGTCTCCCCGTGCATCGAGGGGTCGCCATGCTGCACCAGGCGGTTGCGACCCGCTCCCAGCAACGTCCCGTCAGCCCGAAAGATTGCGCCGCCGACCGGGATCCCCCCTTCGGCAAGGCCAAGCCGCGCCTGCTCGATCGCAACGGCCAGCATGCCTTGTGCATCAAGTTTCGGCTTCACGGGCCTTTCTTACCGGGTCGTCGACATGGTTCAAGCCCGGGCCGCGCCCGAACCCCTTCGGTTCTTTTCATTCCAGCCGGCAGCCACCACCAGGAACAATAGAAAATAATATGGCAGCCGATTCTTCGGCGGGTCGGGAACCGGGTACAGCGTCCCCTCGAGGACGAGCGCCATGGCCAAAACGGAAAGGGCCGCCAGAACCACGGCGCCGGCGATCGGCCTGCCTCGCTGCCGCAGGAAAACGGGCAGTGCCACGGCCACCAAAGCATAGACCGTCACAAAACCGTACACGGCTAGCGAGCCCATCCAATCATAGATCGTCTCGCCGCTGACATGCCCCGCCACGAGGGCGATCGCCAGGACAAAGGTGACTCCGCCGATGGCCACTACGGCTTTGTAGGGGGTACGGTTGCGGGGGTGGGTCGCTCCCATGCGCCGCGGCGCGAGGCCATTGTGGCCCATGAGCATCAGGACACGCGCCGCGGCCGTGATGCAGGCGAGCGTGCACGCCAGCATGGTCACCATCACGCCGACGTCGATGAATCGGCCGAGCGGCCCGACGCCGGCGGCCGTCGCGAGGACGGTCATGGGCGCGTCGCTCTGGTCCAGGGTGCCGGCCGAAGCCGGAAACCCCAGCACCTCCACGTATGATGCAGTGATGAAGAACAGTCCGGAGATCAGCGCGCTCTGGATTATGGACCGGGGAATGGTCCGCAGCGGATCCCTGACCTCCTCGCCAAGTGTCGTTGCGCTCTCAAAGCCGGCGAAGCTGAACATGGCCAGAACCACCGCAAGCCGCACCCCGGAGAAGTGGATCCCGCGCAAGGCAACCTGGGCGGAATCGACATGCAGGCCGTGATGCCAGAGCAGCAGGCCGAAAACGGTGCTGATCGAGACCACGGAGGCTATCTCGACGTAAAGCATAAGGCTGGCCGACACCTTGACGTCGCGGTACGCGAACCAGACCGAGACGGCGACGGCGGCGATGGCCAGAGGGGCGGCCGCCGAGGAGAGCCCGAAGAACTCGCCCAGGACCACGTTTGCATAGTGGATAAACCCGCCCACCACGGATACACCCGTGGCGACATAGGCCACCAATAGCGACCATGCGGCCACGCTCCCCAGGACGGGAGGCAAGGATGAGGTCGTGTAGGTATAAAGGGACCCGGGCGACGTGGACTCCCGCGCAAAGCGCGCGACGCACAGCGCCACGGGCATAGTGCAGATCGTCGCGATCAGGTAGGCCAGCCAAGTCCCGTTGCCGGCAGACGCAAACACCAGCGGGACGGTCATCGCGGCCGAAGCGGTGGGAGCCATCGTCGATATGGATTGCGCCACCGACTCCAGTGGGCCGAGCACATTGCGCCGCAGACCATAGTCCGGCGTCGCGACTGCCTCGCTGGGCTCGGATGCCGTCCCGCCAATGCCCGGATTATTTCGGCCTGGAGCAGTCACGAATCTTGATCACCAGATAGCTCAAATCGGGCCACATTGTCCTGCCATCGGCTGAATAAAGGAAGGCTGATTCTCGCCTTTGATGAGAAAGGCGGCGGAGCCGCTCTCCCGTGGCCGGCCAACCGCCCGCGACTCGCGATCAGGGGGTAGTGACGCTGAAGGTATTGTCGTGGAAGTCGAAGGTCAGAACGCGATCATGAAAGAGCGCAATGCCCACGGTGCCGTCGAACAGCCCGTCGGGTTGATGGACGCCCGCGGTGGGGAAAAATACTCTCGGCTGACCGGGGCCCAGGGCCTCCCCGTGAAATGACTCGGTCTTAACAGGTGACACCTTCATGGAAACCCCGCCGTCCGTGTACGGGAAGAACTCCGTCTCGTTGCCATGAGCCTCCAGCGCGAGATTCACCTTTGGGATGGACGCATCGTAAATGAGCATCGTGCCGCTATACATCGTGTCGACCTGGACGCTTACCGGCTGACCGTTGATCTCGAACCCGTGCACCACCACGATGGGCGGTCCGTGCCTGCCGAATGTGAGGAAGCTGATGCGTTCAGCATTCGCGGCCGCAGGCACACTGCCGCTGCGAATTCCCGAAATCCGGACCCGGCGCGCCTTTAAGTCGAGCTGGAGGATCCGATCCTTGAATGCAGTATAGGCCAAAACGCCCAATATCCCGCCCGGCATCTTATTTTCCGCGAAATTGAAGGAAAGCAGGGGGACGTTTCCAAGGGTCAGGCCGCCGACGCGCAACGCCGAAACCTTGGTCGTGAAGAAATTGGGATAGGATGGGCCAAGCGCCTTGAGACTTAGGCCTTCCGACCCAGCCTCAACCAAGTCCAAAATTGAATTCACATTGCCGGTGTCTATGGCGAACAGCCCAACATGCCCCTCGCCAATGCCGACCTCCACGCAGGGCATGCCCTGTGATTCGACGAGGGGGACATCTGCTTCAAAGGCGAGATCCTTAGCGGAGGGGCTCGCCACCATGGCGCAGGGGAGAAGCAGGAAAACCAGACCCAGGAAGGAGCCTCTTATTGGCATGCGGCAGAATTGGCCAACTGCTGGCGTTGCGGCGAACCGGATATGATAAATGGCCGAATTGGATGTAGGAACGGTCGGCGAGCTCTTGGAAGAGGGCTGCGGAATGATGGCCCATCCGCCGACTCTGCAATCAGGATATTGACGGTTTGCTCGTCGGCCGAATGATGCGTTCAGGATGGACGGCGTTCCGTGGAAGTCGAAGCGCGATAAGTGCAGACATGAGCGCAAAGGCAAACGTGCCCCACAGGCATCCCGGGAGACCCGCGAGCTGGAAAAGGACGCCAGAAAGGAGGCAGCCGACGAGTCGGCCGCCTGCATTGGCCATGTAATAAAAACCGACGTTGAGCGCGACCTTATCGCCATCCGTGTAGTCGAGAATCAGGAAGGAGTGCACGGCCGAATTGAAGGCGAAAACAATGCCGAACAAGGCCAGTCCGCCTATGATCACGGTTTGGGCAGGCACACCCATGGAGAGCGCCAACGGGATCGCCGCCGCTACACCGGCTAGGGCAAAGGCGGTCCAGGTTGCCGTGAAGCCGTTGGGGCTATGGCCCCGCAGAGCGACGGGCGCCAAGGATTGAACGATGCCATATCCGATCACCCAAAGTGCCATGAAGGTGCCAACCTGTGAGAAACTCCAATGCAGGGTGCCTTCGAGAAAGATGGGCACCCCGACGACGAACCAGATGTCGCGGGCCCCAAATAGGAAAAACCTAGCGGCTGACAGAACGTTGATTTCCGAGGTCTTAGAAAAGAGCTGCTTGAAGCCGATCTTCGCTTTTGCCTGTCCCATGTCCGACGGAAGCGTGAGCCACGCCCCAAGCGATACGGCGAGGAGTGAGCTGGCCATGATCCACAGCGCTCCGGAGTAACCTGCTGCATGGAGGAGGACCCCTCCGACAAAGAACCCGACACCCTTTAGCGCATTCTTCGATCCTGTAAGGACGGCTACCCACTTGAAGAGGGCGCCCTCGGCGTCCTTCGGCACCAACACCTTGATCGAACTCTTGGCGCTCATCTTGGTTAAGTCCTTTGCAATGCCCGAGAGCGACTGCATCACCATGACGTAGGTCACCGAGACCACCTCAGACCAACCGGGATTTAGCATTGCCAGGAGGCCCAGCGATAGCACCTGGAGGAAGAGGCCCCCGATCAGTGTTACCCGGAGCCCCATCTGGCTCCCGAGCCAGCCGCCAAAGAGATTCGTGACGATGCCGAAGAATTCGTAGAATAGGAACAGGAACGCGAGCTGCACCGGACTGTACCCCAGATTGAAGAAGTGCAGCAGCACCAGCATCCGAAGGGCGCCATCGGTGATCGTGAATCCCCAATAGGCGCCGGTGATGATGATGTAGTTTCGTAGGTTCACGAATTCACAGCGCCAGCGCCACTTTCCGGGTAAGTTCGGCCATGCGGTTGGAATAACCCCACTCGTTGTCGTACCACGCATAGATCTTAACGAGGGTGCCGTCGACGATCATGGTCGAGGGTGCGTCGATTATCGCCGATCGGGGATCTCCCTTGAAGTCGACCGAAACCAATGGGCGTTCTTCGTACCCTAAAATTCCCACCAGCGGCCCGATCGTTGCAGCATCCTTCAGTAACTTATTGACCTCCACTACTGTCGTCGGCCGCTTCACCTTGAACACGCAATCGGTAAGCGATGCGTTCAAGAGGGGAACCCGGATCGCGTGCCCATTCAACTTTCCGAGCAACTCCGGGTAAATGAGGCCGATGGCGGTCGCCGACCCGGTCGTCGTTGGGATGAGAGACAGACCCGCCGCACGGGCCCGCCTCAGGTCCCTGTCCGGCCTGTCCACCAGGCTCTGGGTATTGGTGACGTCATGGATGGTCGTAATGACCCCGTTATCGATGCCAATCCCCTCGTGGATCACCTTGACGACAGGCGCCAGGCAATTGGTCGTGCACGACGCGTTGGTCAACAGGTGGTGCTTTGCCGGCTGGTAGAGGCCGTCATTTACGCCCATAACGATGTTAAGTGCGTCTCCCTTGACCGGCGCAGCGACGATCACCTTCTTAACCCCGCGATCAAAGAAGGGCTTCATGTCTTCGGGCTTGCGGAGACTGCCAGTGCACTCGAGGACAATATCGACGCCGTGCTTCTCCCAGGGAACACCGCCTGGTTCGGCATCCTCCGTGAACAGGATACGTTTGTCGCCGACCACAATGGCGCCTCCGTCGGAGCTGGCTTCATATTTCCAGCGGCCTTGCAACGAATCGAAGTTCATTAGGTGGGCGGCGCAAGCTGCCCCGCCCTTGATTTCATTGACGAGCACCCAGTCGAATTCGGGCCAGTCCCAGGCGGCCCGTAGCGTAAGGCGGCCTATCCGGCCAAATCCGTTGATACCAATGCGCATCTTTTTCATAAGATTTATTGCTTCTGCTCCGTCAGCTTCGGTCCTTTGCCTCGGTGCCGGGGTCAGGGTGTTCTCCCGTACCGGCGGGAATCGGGCCCGTTCCTAATGTCGCTATCGGAGGACGTATCCGCGCCCTTCAACAGCAATGAGTCCTAGAGGAGGCAATCGGACTATCCCTCTCGAACTTCGCCCTGATTTTCTCGAGCTTTTGAAGATCCTGCCTAAACGTTGCGTCCTCCCTGACACAATCCTGAAGGCAGCCTAAATTGGCCTTCAATTCACGAGTCGGCTTAGCAGGTATACTGTAGATCATCCAGTAGCCGTCGCGTTTTACCTCGGCCATTCCGTGGGTACGGAGGTACTTCAAATGCTTCGAGATCTTGACCTGCGGCTCCTTGAGAAGCTCTTGGAAATGGCAAACGCAAAGGGGGCCCTTACAGAGCAGGTTCAGTATCCGCAACCGGGTTCGATCGCAAAGGCACTCGTAAATGCTGATAAGGTCCACTCCTGGACGATGCATGGAAAGGTATATGCCTCAAGCCGAATATGGCTCACGCGATCTCGGCTGTATTGGATGAGCCATGGAGGGATCGAGCCATTGTCTTATTTGTGATCTTAATAAAAAAAAGATCCGTTTGAATCCAACGGGGTAATCGCCATGATGAGGCAGGTCGAATGCCTCGATACAAAAAGATGGATCAACTCAGATGGACGTAACCTCCGGCTACCTTATTCAAGGGGACATTTCCCGTAATCTTATTGAGTTACGGTATCGAGGTCGCGTGACCGCTGCAGAGGTGAAGGCGGTCCATGAAGAGGTGTTGAATCTGCTTCCTCAAATGCGCCAAGGTTTTACGTTATTGGCCGATCTCAGCGGTTTGGAATCAATGGAGCTGGATTGTGTGGCTGATATTACGAAAATAATGGACGCGTGCAATGCTGCGGGAATTGGAACAGTCATACGAATTGTCCCGGATCCACGGAAAGATATAGGTCTAAATATCCTCTCCATTATCCATTACAGACGCGGTGTGCACGTGCTCACCTTCCAGAATGCCGCGGAGGCCCAACGGGCAATTTGAGACAAATCACCAAACACCGTTTCCGGGCTGGGGCGTCGATATCCTCGCCGCTTTGGCCGGAGCTGTGCCGGGCTATTTGCTCGATGCAAGCGGGACAATCCTGCGCAACAATGGGAATATGAGTAGACCCTCGGTGCTTTTTGCACTTGAGGAAACACTAAAAACCTCCTCGCCCGATTTGCATGGTGACTTCTGGCTCGTGAGTTTCGGCGCTGGCTTCAGCGCGCATAGTTGCCGGCTAGGCATTGATAAAATATAGATGAATCTTGATGCCGTTGGTAGCCGCGATGGAATCCCGATTAGTCCAGTTTCGCGCCTCCGCTACCCTGGCGGTACTAAGCCGACCGCCATGTTCGCAATAAAACTCCATTCCCATTCCGCCCCATTTGCTGGCTTCGTCCGCGTGCCGTCATTTTGGCTCTTCGCTCAAGAGGTGACTGACGGACGGCGGCAGCTCGTGCGCATGCTGGAGAAGCAAGCTCACTTGCCAAACCTCCGTATCAGTGAGGCTGTCGCCAAAACCAGGCATGCCGGTCAGCCGGATGCCGTTCTTCGCCTTCCAATAGGTTTCCCCCGTCGAATCGTCGGTGACACCCGTCTTGTCCAAACGGACAAGCGGCGGTGGCTTGGGATACATTCCCAAGGCGATCGCCGTGGGTGGCCGATCAGGCGAGCCGTGACAGACCATGCATTGTGCGTGGTAAATCTTAGCACCGGCGGCGAGGTTAGTCTCGGTCGCTTCGATTGGCGAGGGCTTGTCTGCTTCTCGGTCGACCGCCGCGTGGAGCGCAACGCCAGCGAGAAATCGCTCGAGTGGCAGCGGCTTCCCCTTGGTGGCCACCGGCATTCCGCCAGATTTGACAAAGAGGAAGGCGGCCAGAGGAACTATGCAAAAACCAACGACGACTCCTAAGAGCATTTTTTTCATTGGATCTACGGCTGCCAATAGACTCCTAAGCATCAGCCGGAGCAAGATCATCCAGCGAGGTTTAGGAATGGAGCTGCCAATTGAAGGCCGCCTCGACGGTATGTTTGTCAGCAACCAGGTACCCTAACATGAAACCACACATAGAAGAGCATTTTACTGCGAGCGATACCGTGCGCGACATCGTCATTGGCATGTCCGACGGTTTGACTGTCCCTTTCGCCCTCGCTGCTGGCTTAACGGGTGCAATATCGCAGACCCGACTGATTGTCACGGCCGGCTTCGCCGAGATCGCCGCCGGTTCAATAGCAATGGGGCTCGGAGGGTACCTCGCCGCTAGGGGCGATGCTGAGCACTACGCCAATGAACTAACCCGGGAAGAGGCGGAGATTGTCGGGAAGCCCGAGGCAGAGGCGCAGGAAGTGAGGGATGTCTTCAAAAGTTACGGTCTTTCAGCCGAAGAATGCACCACGGTCGTTGAGTCGCTTCGCAGGCGGCCCAAAGACTGGGTAACTTTCATGATGCGCTTTGAACTCGGACTTGAGCAGCCTGATGCGGATAGGGCATGGAAAAGCGCCCTCACGATCGCGAGTGCTTATATCATTGGAGGAATAATTCCCCTCAGCGCCTATTTGTTTCTATCCAATGCGCAAAGCGCGTTGAAGCTTTCTGTCATCGTTACGTTGATTGCCCTCGCTCTCTTTGGCGGAATCAAAGGCAAGTTTACCGGGGTTCCTGTATTCCGCGGTGCGGTGCAAACCACTCTCATAGGCGGTCTCGCCGCCGCCGCGGCATTTTGCATTGCGCGTTTGATCTCATGAGACCCGCACGCACGAAAACCCAAACGGACGCACCGTGAATAGCAGCAGGCGAACAGGCCGAGGATTAGGCGATGTTTAGCTCAGGACTACGTCGCCCGATGCAAAATGAATCGACCAAGGATAGGCTTTCCGTCCCGCCGGTCGAAACCATCGCACGACATTACGATTCCCTTGATTTTTTCTATCGCGACATCTGGGGTGAGCACATTCATCACGGCTTGTGGCTCACTGGTCAGGAATCGCCAGCCGAGGCGGCTGATCAAATGAGCCGCCGCGTTCTTGAACGTCTCGAATTGACGCAAGGTGCGCATCTGGCGGATGTCGGATGCGGCTACGGAGGCACCGCTCGGATCGCAGCGGCGTCCTATGGAGCTCATGTTATCGGGTACACAATCTCCTCAGCCCAAAAAAGATACGCTGATGAACGCAATGTTTCGCGAGGTTCAGTCGAGATGCGCTTACAGGACTGGGCGGAGTCGGGACTCACGGATGGATCATTCGACGCTTTGTTGTCGCTGGAGAGCATTGAACACATGCCGGACCGGATGAATTTCGCCCGTCAGGCGCGGCGAGTGCTTCGGCCAGGCGGAAGAATGGTCATTTGCACCTGGCTCGCCGCCGAAAGCATGTCGGCTTGGTCTGAGCGGCATCTCCTGGAGCCTATCGCCAGGGAAGGCCGTCAGGCCGCGTTGGTGACCGCCGGGGAGCTAAGCAGTCTTCTCAACACCGCTGGTTTTGCCGACGTGCGAATCGAGGATGTGACTTCACAGGTCAAAAAGACCTGGAGTGTCGTGATTCGCCGAATGCTTCTGCGCGTTCTCACACGGCCTCGCTATTGGCGACTAATGGTCAATTCAAGCGCGAGCGACCGCATATTCGCCATCACGGCCTGCCGCATTTTGGTCGCCTATCAAACGGGATGTATGCAGTTCGCTATGTTCACATGCAGATGATCACGAACGAAATGGCTGCAAAAGCCAGCGCCCCGCACTTCTTGGAACAAGCAGCTTCATCATCATGTCGCAGCTTCACCATCTCTTTGAAAATAATCCTCTCCGCCAGCCGCTTATGAGCAAAAAGCTGATTATTGCTGGAGGGGGAATCGGTGGGCTGACTGCTGCGCTTGCGCTTCATCGAGCAGGGTTTGATGCGGCGGTCTACGAGCGGGCTCCAGCATTCACTGAGGTCGGTGCAGGTATGAGTCTTTGGCCTAATGCCACCCGGGTGCTGCGTTCCCTAGGCGTGCTTGAACAGGTGCTTGTTAGCGGCGAACCCGTCACCCAGTTCAACTTGCACCGTCCCAACGGAAAGTTGATC
>Ga0182015_10001087_pt1 | contig 37175 bp, 32 predicted proteins | sample 712P3MmetaG_FD_120478 | JGI IMG/M metagenome (GOLD analysis project Ga0182015, IMG submission 120478) | Permafrost microbial communities from Stordalen Mire, Sweden - 712P3M metaG | ecosystem: Environmental > Terrestrial > Soil > Wetlands > Permafrost | place: Sweden: Stordalen | collected...
GCGCGACCTGGCGGCGCAACTCCGCCGCCTCGCGCGCGACAGCCGTGTCCAGCACCTCTTGCGTCATACCAGCGCGGCGCGCCGTCACAGAGTCGAGCACGGCGCTTCCATCCTCGGCGATGGCACCGACGCCAAACTCGGGGTTGGTCGGTGCGCCGAGCTTTCGCACCGCGCGGATCTCGAGCGGTGCCTCGAGCTGGACAGCGATTTCAAAGGCAACCGGGACACCGCCGCGCGGGAGCGCTACGACGATCGGGCGCTCAACCGCAAGGTGGACGAGCTGCTTGGCGAGCAGCCGCCCCGCGTCCCGGCGATTCGCGAACTCCATCGACACATTCTCACGCGTGCCGAGGCTTTGGCCTCACGGCCGGCCGGAGTAGCGGTGCGGCCACATCGCTGATGCGGGCCAACGTGGGCGAGATCGTTGCCATCCCAGGTGGCGCAGAGTTCTCCCGATCGATCCTCCACGACGCTGCCGCCACGGCGGCCGGCGGTCACGCCATGCCGCCTGCTGCGCTCACCGCCGCCGATCACACCCTCGCTACCCAGGGCTCCTCGACGACTTCGGACTATCGCGTGACCTGCTAGCCGGTCGCCACACCGAGGTCGAGCCGGTCCTCGGCTTGAGGCTGCCGATGGCACGTGAGCCCTCCTCGCTGCAGGTACTTCCCCTACGGGAGCGACGGGACTCGAACCCGCGACCTCCGACGTGACAGGCCGGCGCTCTAACCAACTGAGCTACGCCCCCAGGGAGCGGGAAGTATGGCAAGCGCGCTGCGCGATGGGATGGTGCTAGCCGGCTGCGGCGGTGTAGAGCTCACCGGCGCGTACGCGCGCTGCCATGTCGTCGGACTCAGCGCGGTAGGCGGTGCCGTCCTCGAACTCGATCACAGGCAGCCACTTCTGGCCACTCAGCTGCTCGACCGCCGGTCGCGATCCCTTGCCGTAACCGTGCTTGACGATCTCGAAATCGATGCCCTGTTCGACGAGAGCGCGCTGGACCTTCCAGCATGCGTCAAGGTCAGTGTGGAGCATGGTCCACGAACAGCGGTGCAGCTTGACCTTTGGCATTGCGGGCGAGTCTAGCGGTCGACCAAATCCTCGGCCGCCGGCGCCTTCTCGCGCCGGCGTCGGCGCCGGGCGGTTCTGCCCGCGAGGACGCCGAGAATCAACGCGAGCAGGATTCGCGCCGGGGAGGCGACCGGCGATCGGGCCTCGCGCGACGCTTCTCTCTGGGTGTGCGAAACCTCGTCGAGTGGAGCCTCGGTCGCGACTACGTCGAGCCGGGCCGGGTCCGAACCCTCGTCGGGCGGAGCCTCGGTCGCGGTTACGTCGAGCCTGGTCGGAGCCGTGGTATAGCCGAAGGACTCAGGCTCAAGCGCGGGGGCCACTATAGGTACCCCCGGGCGCTTACGCCGGTGCGCCAATAGCCCGAGCAGGACCGCCGCGAGCAGCGCCACGGCGACAAGGACGAGGTACCACCACCGCCAGCCCGACGACGAACTTGTTGGCTTGCTCGCGATGACTACCGGCACGGTCGGGCCGGGGCCTGCGCGAGTGAGCATCACGGCACCGGTGATGCTCGCCGGCGGACCGCAGTGGGTTGCGCTGACAACGAGCTCATCACGTCCGAGCGGCAGTGGCTCCGGCCAGCTGAAGGGATAGGCGATCCGATCGCCCGGGAGAATCGTGCCGAGCGGCTGGGTGAAGCTCTGCGCCAGCAGGCCGCTGTGGTGGATGTCCACCATGAGCTGCGGCTGACACAGGCGCAGCCCGCTGTCGACGAGCGTCACAACCACCGACGCGGCGCTCGATCCGGGCACAAGAGCAAGCCCGTCGAGCGCGATCCGGGGGGCCGCGCGACCAGGGACCGCGATCTCGATCCCGAGCACAGACTGTTGTCGCGGAGGCGTGGAGGCGCGTCCGGCCCGGCCGCTTTGCATCACCGGCTCAAAGCTCAGACCCGCGACGTGGTCGCCGGGCTGCGCGCTGGCCGGCACCGTGATGGTGAACGTCACGCGCACCGACGAGTGCGCCGGCACGGTCAGCTGCGAGCTGTCCGGCTTGACCCAGGCGGCAGTCGACGTCGACGGTGCGCCGGTGTTGGCGTAGACGACGCCGGAGGTCTTCGCTGTCAACGCACCGATGACACTCGCCGTGAGCGTGACCGGGTCGGCACTGGTGTTGGTCACAAGCGCCGCGTCGCGCTGCACACTGCCGGGCGCAGCAGTGAGAACGAAGTAGGGTCGAGTAGCCGAAACTTTCGCCGACGTGGGTGCAGGCTCGATGGTCAGGCCCGGGGTCGGCGCCGCGGCGGCCGGCGCGAGCGGATAGAGGTTCGCCGCCAGCAAGACCAAGGCGATCGCACCGACGTGCGCCGGCGAGATCACGTGACGCAATCGTCCTCGAAGGGCTTCGCCACGCATGGCAGGCAGCAGTAGCAGATTGTCCCTAGCGACGTGGCCGGCGGAGCGGCCCTCCTCCCGCTCGCGCCACATTGCCACTCGAGGCGATCGCGATCAGGGCTCGCCTCCCCCGTGTGGAGGGGCGCACGACCAGACGTGTCGTGCGCCCGCTCCAGTCGTCAGTGCAAGAGCCGCAGCGTGTTGTTGCCGTCGTCGACGAAGTACACGCCGGCGCCGTTTGCCGCAACGTCGAGGCCGAACAGCGATCCGGCTCCGGACTTTGGATCGGCCGGATCGGCCGGATCGGCAAGCAATTGCTTGCCAGCCGGCGTCGTCTCGACGATGTTGCCGTCACCCGCGTTTGCGGTGAGGATATTGCCGTTGGGTGCCAGCACCAACCCGAGCGGTTGCTTGAGATGGCCGCCCTGTGACACTGTCGTACCGCCGCCAGGGGCCGCCGTCGTCCTGGTCAGTGCCTGGGGGATCGCCGTGATCCGATTGGCCAGAGTGTCCGCGAGGTAGAGCGTGCCGTTACTCGCGAGAGCTAGGCCGGTGGGCCCGATCACGAGCGCCGCGCTGTTGTCCACCCACGGAATCTTGTCGGCGATGACTTGCTCGCTGAGAACCTTTGGCAGCTCGCCGCTACCCGTGCGCAGGCGGATCCGCAGCACCGTCGAGTTGTCGTCGGTGACGACCCCCTGAGCAGCGCCACCGTTGAGCACGTTAGAGACGAACAGCGTCGTGGTCGAACCGTGGGTGACCGCGGTCATGTCCCACGGGCCTTGGATCTGGCTACCGGAAATCGTCTCGACGGGTTTGCCGGCGCTGTTGAGAACGATCAGACAGCCGTACTGGGCGGTCGCGGACATGCCGTTGGTCGTCGGCAAGCTGCCGACGACGACGTAGCCGCCCGGCAGGACGTTGAGCGCGGTGGTCAGGCCGACACCTCCGGGGCAGCTCCCCGGAAGCGCTGCCGTTTTGATCTGTGTGAACAGTGAGCGTTTGCCGGCGGTGCTGATCTCATCGATCGTTGTCCCGGTGCCCTGCGCGTTGGCCTTGTCGTTGAAGTTGCTGACGAGCAGGTCACCGGCCTCGAGCTTGCCGATTGTGCTCGGAACGGTGATGAGGCCATAGGGGTTCACATCCCCGTTGGGCGGAACGGTTGAGGTCAGTGAGGTGACCGTCTTGAGTGGCGCCAGAAAGCTGGCCGAGCTGGCGCCGGCGGTCGCGGCCGTGCCATAGCCGGCGAGCGCCACTGCCGCGGCAGCCAGCACTAGGTTCTTCGATTTATGCACTGAGATGTCTCCTGTGATTGGGAACGCTGCTCTCAATGACTCCGGCGCGTCCCGATTGCTTCCCGACGGGTGCGCCGATTTGCCGACCAAATGGCGCGCAGGCTCAAGGCGCATACGTGACAAGTCGATAAGACCCCCACAAGGCCGTGGAGGCGAATGCACCGCTCCCACGGCCGATCCACGACCCCAAACCGGTCTACAGGGACGGTGGTCGCACCACATATGGTTCCGGCCTCAGACGCACATCAAACAATCGTCGTTGAGCAACCTGGCCAGCGGCACCAGATTGACGACGTCCTAGACGTAGCACCCGAGCCTTCGGGCGAGAGCGTGCAGCTCAAATCGGAGCTGATGGCGCAAATGGGTCACGAGATCCGTACGCCGCTCACGGGTGTCCTTGGCACGACTGAGCTGCTGCTGAACACCGATCTGAGCGACGATCAGCGCGAGTACGCCAACGCCACGATGACCTCGGCCACGACCCTGATGGTCGTGCTGAACGACATCCTCGACTTCTCGATGCTCGAAGCCGGCACCCTCGAGCTCGATGCCGGCACCTTCGAGGTTCGCTCGATGGTCGAGAGCCTTGGCGTTACCGTGTCGAAGCTCGCAAGCGACAAGGGCCTCGCGGTTGTCTCCTCGTCCGAGGAGGGCGTGCCCCACGCCGTCTGCGGCGATGGCAAGCGCATCCGTCACGTGTTGACAAAGCTCGTGCTGAGCGCGCTCACGAACACGACGCATGGCCAGGTCACGGTTCGGTTGAGCGTGGACGAACCCCGTGGCAAGCTCGTCCTCTTGCGCTTCGAGGTGGCCGACACCGGGCCGGGAATGACCGACGCGTCGCTCGAGTCGATCTTCGACCCCTACTCGCAGTCATCCAGCTCGATGATGCAAACCGACCGCGCCGCCAGCCTCGGCCTGACGGTCTGCAGGCAGCTAATCGACTTGATGGGCGGAGCGATCGGGGTGAAGAGCACGACCGGGGAGGGGACCACGGTGTGGTTCACGACGCCCGTCGGGATCGACGGTGCCACGCCCTATCCCGAGGAGCGGATGCGCGTCCAGCACACCGCGGCCAGGGCTCGCGCCGCCACCATCGATCCGCATCGCGCTAGCGCGCCGGCGCGCGCGCCGGTACCAGCAGGCACGGCTCGGGTGCTGATCGCCGACGACGACCCGGTCAGTCAGCTGGTGATTACGCGTCAGCTGCAGATGCGTGGCTTCACTGTCGACGTCGCACGCAATGGCCTCGAAGCCATTGAGAAGCACGCCAACGCGGCCTACAGCGCAATCTTCATGGACTGCCAGATGCCTGAGCTGAACGGCTACGACGCCACCAGCACAATCCGCGAACGCGAGGGCTCCGACGTCCACACACCGATCATCGCGATGACCGCGAGCGTGCGCGAATCCGACCGTGAGCTGTGCTTCGTCAGCGGCATGGACGACTACGTCGCCAAGCCGCTCGACCAAGTAGCCCTCGACGCCGCAATCGCCCGCAGGATCCCTGTCCTTGAGCTCGGCGCCCCCGAGGCGGACTCGAACAACGGCGCCGACGCTGACCCCGCGCGGCCCGCCGGCGATCCGAGCTTGCCGCTCCTTGACGGCTCGGTGCTGACCGACGTCTTTCGTCACAACAGCGAGTCCCGAAGCTACCTCATCGGCGTGTTCGTCGACGAATCGCGCACGCGAATCGAACAGCTCGCCACGGCCACCGAGGTCAGTGACACGAAAACCATGCTCCGCCTTGCTCACGCACTCAAGGGCAGCGCCGGTGCAGTTGGAGCCCGGCGTCTGGAAGTCATCTGCAGCGAGGCCCACGACGCTGTGCTCGTCGGGCACGTGAGCGATGCGGCGCGGCTGCTTGGACGGATTGAGCGCTGCTTCGATCTGACTTCTCAGCTGCTGCTCCGCGGCTGCCCGCAAGCGCGCGACGCGGCGACTGTGCGGCACTAGGTCGCGTCCGCGGTTGGAGCCGTGAGGATCACGGCACTAGCCGTTCGTGTGAGCTTCGCGGCACCTCCGTCACCGGCTGCCCAGCGGGGCCGCCATCGAGCCGGCTGAGCTCCTGTCGGCAGGGCCGAAGCTCGCGGCAGTCACGCGGGGACGGTTAGGGTACGTAACGGAAAAGCCAGCGGCCCTCGAAACGGGAATCGGCGGGACGACGATGAGTTACGTAGCCGTACCAAAGCTTCGGATCGGCGTGCTCGGCGCCGGTGCGATCTCACAGGCCGCCCATCTTGAGGCCTGCCGTAAATCCCGCAACGCGACGCTTTACGCGATATGTGATGCCGCCGAGGATCTCCTGCAGGCCGTCGCCGCCGAGCATCAACCGTGTGCGACTTTCACCGACTACGACCAGATGCTGGACGATTCCAGCCTCGACGCGGTCATCGTCGCGATCGCGGATCAGTTCCACGTTGCGATGGCCTCCAAGGCCATCGCCGCCGGCAAGCACGTCCTCGTCGAGAAGCCGATGGGCGTGAACGTCGAGGAATGCGAGGCGCTGGCCGCCCAGGTCGCCGCCTCCGGACTCACGCTGCAGGTCGGCACGATGCGCCGCTTCGACGAGGGAATCGCCTACGCACATGAATTCATCGCGCAGGAGATTGGCGAGGTCCTGTCGATGCGCGCGTGGTACTGCGACTCGACGCACCGCTATGCGATAACCGATGCTCTCCAACCACTGATTCGCACCAGCGGCGGCGCGGTGCGCCCGCCGGGAGATCCCAAGGCCAACCGACGCAGCTACTACCTCCTCGGCCACGCCAGCCACCTCGTCGACACAGCGCGTTTCCTGTGCGGCGACATCGTCAGCGTCCGCGCACAGCTGGTCGAGAAGTTCGGCGCGTTCTCGTGGTTCATCAGCACCCGCTTCGTCGACGGCAGTATCGGCCACCTCGACCTCACGATGTCCGTGCGCATGGACTGGTTCGAGGGCTTCCACGTCTACGGCGAGCGGGGTTCGGTGGTCGCCAGGTCCTTCCAGCCCTGGTATCTGCGGACCAGCGAGGTCGAATGCTTCAGCGAGTCCGATGGCCTGTACCGGCGTCCGCTCGGCGCCGACGGACACTTCTGGCGCCTCCAGGTAGAAGGATTTGCCGACACCATCCTCAACGGCGCTCCCCAGCGCGGCGCCGACGCGCACGACGGTCTCGCAGCTGTTCGAACGCTCGTCGCGATCCAACGCTCACTGGATAGCGGCGAGGAGGTCGAGGTCGCAGGGATCGTCGGCGCCGTGTGATGGACCTCGGGATCTTCGCCAAGACGTTCACTCGACCCGAGCTGCGCGAGATACTCGACGCCGTCGTGGCGGCAGGCCTCGGCACCATCCAGTTCAACATGGCTCTGACGACCGCCGGCACGTCGCTGCCCGACGAGATCCCGCTCGCGCTGGCCGCCCGGGTTCGCGACGAGTTCGCGCATCGCGTTCTAAAGATGGCCGCCGTCTCCGGCACTTACAACATGGCGCACCCTGACGCGACCGTCCGTGCGGCCGGCGGCCGACGACTCGACGCGCTGATCGCCGTCGCACCCACGATGGGCACACGCTTGGTGACCCTGTGCACGGGCTCTCGCTGCGCCGAGGACATGTGGCGCTGGGATCGCGAAAACGCGAGCGCGGAGGCGTGGCGTGACATGCGCTCCAGCGTGGAGGCTGCGATCGGCGCCGCCGAGGCACACAATGTCACGCTCGGCTTCGAGCCCGAGCACAACAACATCGTCAGCGACGCGGCGAGTGGTCGGCGTCTCCTGGACGAACTCGGCGCGCCGGCGCACCTGAAGGTCGTCATAGACCCGGCAAACCTTTTCCCCGGCGGGGATCTGGACTGCCAGGCCGACACCCTCAACGCGGCGTTCGACCTCCTCGGCGACGACGTCGTCCTCGCCCACGCGAAAGACGTCAAGGCCGACGGAGCGATCGTCGCGGCGGGTAAGGGTGCGCTGGATTACGACCTCTACATATCGCTGTTGCGCTTCGCCCCGCGAGACGTGCCGCTGATCATGCACGGCCTGACCGAAGCCGAGGTACCCGCGTGCCTGGCGTTTATCCAGAACGTGCTCGCGCGGATCCCGCCCTCGTGACCATGCGCACCCTCGCCCGCGAGGGGATTACCTTCTCCTACCTCGACCGAGGAGTCGGGGAGCCATTCGTGTTCCAACACGGCCTCGGCGGCGATGCCACGCAGCCCGACGCTCTTTACGACCACCGTCGACGGTTGGTCTGTCTGGAATGCCGCGCGCACGGAGGCACGGTCCCGCTCGGTGATCCGGAGACACTCACCTTCGCCACGTTCGCGGCCGATGTGCTCGCCCTGATGGACCACCTCGGGATCGAGTGCGCGCTCGTCGGCGGCGTCTCGATGGGCGCGGGAGTGGCAGCGCGCATCGCTGCCGATCACCCCGAGCGCGTCGCCGGCCTGGTCCTCGTCCGCCCTGCGTGGCTTGACGCACCCCACCCGGACGGTCTCCGGATCATGGAAACCGTCGCCGAGCTGATTCAGCGCGATGGCATCCAAGGCGGCCTCGCGGCGCTCGAGCACGATCCCAGCTATCAAGCGATCGCCACCCGAGCGCCCAGCGCAGCTGCCTCACTGCGCCGCCAATTCGGGCGCCGGCTCGCACGCGAGCGCGCCACCGTCCTGCAGCGTATGCCCGCCGACTTCCCACTATCCAAGGGACCACAGTGGACGGACATAACGACGCCCACACTCGTCATTGCCACGCATGGCGACCCGATCCATCCCTTCACGATCGCCGAGACGATAGCCGCGAGGATTCCGACCGCCACACTGCACGAAGTCCCATCGATCGAGATAGACCCCTACGCGTACACCCGCGACATCGCAGACTCGCTCGCGACCTTCGCCGACAAGACCCAGAACTCACATGGTTGAAAACAGGTGACCGTTGGACCCGCGGGCTCGTCGGCACGCCGCACGCCAAAAGCCCACTGGCAGCGCGCTATCAGGCGGTGTACGACGCATCGATCAATTGCTCACCGTATGAACAAATGGTAGGCTGGCGCCGGTATGGACCACGGTCACCTGAGGCCTCGGCGCACCCCTAGGGTCGATGATGCTGAGTAACGCCGAGCTAGACGCTGCGCGGGTGCGAGCCGCGACTGTTCTTGCGCAAGCAGGGCTAGCAATGACAGAGTCCGAGCTCGAGGCGATGGAGATTGCGGACTTTGGCCTCTCGAACCTTGACGAGACCGGTCTCGAGATCGTGGTCTACGTCAACACCGAGCGCGTCTGCGCGAAGGAGCTGGTGATGTTCCCGCGCCAACTGTGCCCAGAGCATCGGCATCCGCCGTTCGAGGGGACGCCGGGCAAGGAGGAGACCTTCCGCTGCCGCGCAGGCACCGTTTATCTCTACACACAGGGCGATCCGGCGCCGGAGCCGGCTGCGCGGGTCCCGGCCGATGGTGTCTTCACGGTGTGGCACGAAGTCGTACTCACTCCAGGTATGCAGTACACGATCAAGCCCGACACTCTGCACTGGTTTCAGGCTGGCGAGGAAGGCGCCGTCGTTTCGGAGTTCTCGACCCAGAGCCGGGACGAGCTCGACGTTTTCAGCGATCGGCGGATCCAACGGACAGCAATCTCGGCGGACGGGTGAACCGGCCTCCCGTTCTCTGCGTCGGCGTCCTAGTCGCCGACATCTTCGTTCCGCCACTGCAGCGATTGCCCGCCGCAGGCGAGCTCGTGGCAACGGATGATTTCCTGATTCAGCCCGGTGGGTGCGCGGCGAACGTAGCGCTCGGACTCGGCACGCTCGGTACCTCGGCGGCGGCCTGCGGACGCGTTGGCGCGGACATGCTCGGTGAGTTCGTCATGCGTGATCTGCAGTCTCATGGGATCGACATCACCAGCGTCCGCGCGACCCCTGGGTTTGGCACATCGAAGACGGTGATCCTGCCCGTGGTCGACGAAGATCGCCGCTACCTTCACACGTTTGGAGCAAACGCCGCGCTGAAGGCGAGCGACATAGATGATGCGGCGCTCGACGCCGCCGAGGTTGTCTACGTCGGCGGGTACCTGATGCTGCCAGCGCTCCGCGAGAATGAGCTGGCTGCCCGCCTCACGCGAGCACGCGCCCGAGGCGCGACCGTGATCCTCGACGTCGCCCTCCCAGCGGGCAGCGCAACCTCACTGCGGGACCTGAGTGGACTGCTGGCGCTCGCCGACTACTTCGTGCCGAACATCGATGAGGCGCGAGCGCTAACGGGCGAGGCAGATCCTCGCCGCCAGACGGATTGTCTGATCCAGCACGGAGCTCAACGCGTCTTGATCAAGCTCGGCGATCGGGGGACGTACGTCCGCAGCAGCGAGCGCGAATTCGAGATCGGGGCGCCGCAGGTGAATGCAATCGAGCCGTCAGGCGCGGGAGACGCCTTCGCCGCTGGGCTCGTCGTCGGAATACGCGAGGGTTGGGATCTCGAGCGGACGGTGCGCTTCGCGAACGTGACCGGCTCATCTGCATGTACCGCCCTCGGATCGTGGGGCGGCGTGTTCACTCGCGAGCAGGCTGAAGCGGTGCTCGCGTCACAGCCGCTGCAAGCGCGGACCGCAACGCCAGCCTGATGGCACTCGAACCGATGACCGAGATCCTCGCGCGCGCGCGCGAGGGTGGCTACGCGGTCGGCTACTTCGAGGCCTGGGACAGCTACTCGCTCGAGGCAGTCGTCGATGCGGCCGAGGCCGAGCAGGCGCCGGTGATTCTCGGCTTCGGCTGTCTACTGCTCGAACAGCAGTGGCTTGAGGGCGGTGGTATCGAGACGCTCGGGTGCATCGGCCGTCACGCCGCTGCGCGGGCACGCGTTCCCGTGGCGCTCCTACTCAACGAGGCGCATAGGCTCGAGCACGCGCTGCGCGGGATCGAAGCAGGGTTCAACGCGGTGATGCTCTGCACAAACGACGTTGACGTGACCGCCGGGCTCGTCGAGCGAGCCCATGAACGTGGCGTTGCCGTCGAAGCAGAGGTGGGCGAGCTGCCGGCGGGGGCTGCTGACGGCGAGATCAATGACTCTCACGCCGCGCTCACCGATCCCGACGAGGCGGCCGAGTTCGTCGCCGCCACGGGCGTCGATTGCCTTGGCGTGTCTTTCGGCAACGTCCACACACTCGAGGGCCACGTCGCATCCGTCGATCTCGATCGCCTCGCGGCGATAAGAGACCGCATCGAGGTGCCGCTCGTCGTCCACGGCGGTAGCTCGTTTCCCGCCGACTCGGTTGCCGGCGCGATCGCCCGCGGGGTTGCGAAGTTCAACATCGGGACCGTGCTCAAGCGCGCGTACCTCGACGTCCTCTCGACCGCGGTCATCTCCGTCGAGAAGAACGAGAGTCCACACGACATAGTCGGGTCGCACGGGTCGCGCGACGTGCTCGGCGCCGGGAAGCCCAGCGTCGTGGACGTTGTGCGCGAGCGGATTCGTCTCTACGGCGGCAGCGGGCGGGCATCGTGACGGTGGGCACTCGGGGCTCGAGCGCCGTCAACCAGGAGATCGAGCTGCTGACGCGAGTAGCTTCGCTCTACTACCTCGAGGACGCGACTCAAGCCGAGATCGCAACCGCGCTCGGGCTTTCCCGTCCCAAGGTCGCGCGACTGCTTCATAAGGCTCGCGCTGAGGGCATCGTCGAGATCGCGATTCGTACGCATCCGGCGCTGAATATGGCGCTTGAGTCACAGCTCGCCGAGCGGTTTCAGCTCTCGCACGCGATCCTCGTGGCCGACCAGCGATCGGAGGAGATCCAGCGGACGTTGACGGCCCGCGCGGCGGCCGAGTTCCTCACCCGCACGTTACCCGCAGAGGGCGTCGTGGCGATCGGAATGGGACGTAACGTCGGCGCCATTCCGGAGCAGCTAGCTAGTCCCCCTGAGCGCGCGTGCACGTTCGTGAGCGCAATCGGCGGGTCGCCCCAGGTTGGAGCGAGCGTGAATCCGGGAGACATCTGTCGCCGGCTCGCCGAGCGCTTTCACGGTAGCGCCGAGGTCCTCTACGCCCCCGCTTACGCCGAGGACATGGCGAGCCGCGCAGCCTTGCTCCAACACGCCGATGTCCGCGAGACGCTGGCCCAAGCACGAGGGGCCGAGACGGCGATCGTCGGGATCGGCGATGCCAACGACGACAGCGCGGTCGTACAGATGGGCTGCTTTTCAACAACCGACATGGTGCGTATGCGCAACGAAGGCGCGGTGGGCGACATCCTCGGGTACTTCTTCGACATCCACGGAGCCCCGGTCGCTGACAGCGTCGGGAGCCGCGTCGTCGGGCTGAGCGCTGACGATCTGCGCGCGATACCACGGGTGATCGCCGTGACCAGCGAGGTGGACAAAGTCGGCGCCATTCTCGGCGCACTGCGCACAGGCATCGCCGACGTCCTCGTCACCAGCTTGCGGACCGCCCGACAGGTGCTCGCCAACGGCGAGTAGCCAGCACGCTGAGCAACGGCCACCTTCTACGCGACCTGATCCTGACATCTATACGATCATCTGTTCAATGGCTGAGCATCTGATCAGCAAAGCACCGCAATGACGGCACCGGAGCCGACGCAAGGCGATCTGGCGGACGCTCCGATGGTCGACCGCCTTTACCGCGGCATGCTGCTCATTCGGCGTTTTGAGGAGCGTGTCTATCGCCTGTTTCTCGAAGGCGAGATCCCCGGCACCCTGCACCAATACCACGGCCAGGAGGCAGTGGCGATCGGCGTTTGCGACGTCCTCAGGCCTGACGACTGGATTACCTCGACACACAGGCCCCACGGTCATGCGCTGGCCAAGGGGGTCAGTGCGCGCGCGGCGATGGCCGAGCTCTACGGCAAGCGCACCGGATGCTGCGCCGGCAAGGGCGGCTCTATGCATCTCGGCGATCCAGCGGTCGGCATGTTGCCCGCGATCGCCATCGTGGGTGGCGGCAATACCGTCGTGACAGGACTCGGCCTCGCAATGAAGCTGCGCAAGAGCGATCAGGTCGCGGCCTGCTTCTTCGGTGAAGGGGCGACCAACGAAGGAGCTTTCCACGAGGGACTCAACTTCGCGGCGGTCGAGCGGCTACCGATCGTGCTCATCTGTGAGAACAACCTCTACGGCGCGTCGACTCCATTTCACCGCGTTTCGCTGGTGCCCGACGTCGCCGAGCGCGCGAAGGCCTACGGCGTGCCATCGCGGATCGTCGACGGGATGGACGTGCTGGCGGTGCGCGTGGCGACTGCCGAGGCCGTGGCTTCGGCGCGTGGCGGGGCGGGTCCGACGTTGATCGAATGCAAGACCTACCGTTTCACCGGCCACAGCCGCAGTGACGCCCGCGATTACCGGACCGACGAAGAAGAGGCGGAGTGGGCCGCGCGCGATCCGCTGCTGGTGCTCGGCGCGCGCCTTGACCAGGCGGCGTTAGAGCTATTCGAGGCCAGCGTCAAGGCAGAGCTCGACGATGCAGTTGAATTCGCGCGGAGCTCGCCCTGGCCCGAGCCACATGAGGCATTGGACGGCGTGTATGCCTGAGACCGTGATCGAAACTCGGCGCCTGACGATCGCCGAGGCGTTACGCGAAGCGATCGCCGAGGAGATGAGACGCGATGCGAATGTGTTCCTGCTTGGCGAGGACGTGGGTGTCGACGGCGGCTTCGGCGGCGCGTTTGGCGTCTACCTAGGACTTGTCGAGGAATTCGGCCACGAGCGGATCATTGACACCCCGATCAGCGAGAAGGCAATCGCAGGAGCCGCCGTGGGGGCCGCAGTACTTGGTATGCGTCCCGTGGCCGACATGCAGTACTCAGATTTCCTGTTCGAGTGCATGGATGAACTCGTCAACCAGGCTGCCAAGCTCCGCTACATGTCGGGCGGCAAGCTGTCAGTGCCGATGGTCATGCGTGCGCCGGTCGGGGCCACGCTGAGGGGAGCACAGCACGGCCAATGCCCGGAGAGCTACTTCGTGCACGTTCCTGGCCTCAAGGTCGTCGCGCCCTCGGACGCCTACCACGCAAAAGGCATCCTCAAGAGCGCGATCCGCGACGACAACCCGGTACTCGTATTTGAGCACAAGCTGCTCTACGGCAGTAAAGGACGAGAGGCCGCCGGCGGTTACGACCTGACGGCCGAGGTGCCTACAGATGACTACACCGTGCCGATTGGCAAAGCCATCATCAAGCGGCCCGGCACCGACGCGACGCTGGTGGCAACGCACGTGTCGCTCTACCGGGCGCTCGCCGCCGCCGATCAACTGGCGAGCGAAGGCATCGAGTGTGAGGTCATCGACCCCCTCACGCTGAACCCCCTGGACGAGCAAACGATCTTCGGTTCCGTCCAGAAAACCGGCCGGCTCGCGATTGTCCATGAGGACACGTTGACCGGCGGCTGGGGAGCCGAGGTCGCTGCGCGCGTCGCCGACGACTGCCTTGCCTACCTGGAAGCCCCGATCAAGCGCATCGCGACCCGCGATGTCCCCGCCCCGGCGGCTCCGGTGCTCGAACAAGCGATCGTGCCTCAGGTAGAAACCATCGTGGCGACTGTCCAAGAGATGCTCGCATAGCCGTGGCTAGCCCGGTTCGCATGCCGGCGCTCGCTCAAACCAGCGACGAGCTCCGACTCATCGCCTGGCTTAAGGCCGAGGGCGAAGAGGTCACCGAAGGCGAGCCGCTGTTTGAGGCCGAGTCCGACAAGGCGACCCACGAAGTCGAGGCGACCGTGTCGGGAATCCTGTTGCGCGTTCTCTGCGAGCCCGATGAAGAGATCGAGGTGGGCACGGTCCTCGCGTGGGTCGGCGAGCCCGGCGATGAGATCCCCGAACTGGGAGCGCCGGCGGAAGGTCCGGACGCAACAGGACCGTCAAGTGCGGCGCCACAGGCGAAGACGGAGCTTACGGTGGACCCCGTCCAAGCAACCGGGCAGCAAGAGCGCGCCGGGCGTGTATTGGCTACCCCCGCCGCCCGCACCCTCGCTCGGGAGCACGCGCTCGATCTTGTTCACGTTCACGGCAGCGGTCCCGGTGGACGCATCGAGCGGCGCGATGTCCTCCAGGCGATCAGCGACGGCGAGGGTCCACCGGGCGATTCCCGAGGCGAACCGGTGCCCGCACATCGGCAGGCGATCGCGCACCGACTAATCCGTGCCACCCACGTGCCTCAGTTCTCAGTTGAAAAGACGATCGATGCGCGTCAGGCGCTGCAGCGCGTAGCCGAGACAGAGGGAGCAACGCTCACTCACTTGCTCCTTCGGGAGATGGCGATCGCACTCGAGCAGTTTCCCCAACTTAACCGCGTCTGGGTCGAAGACGGGCCCCGCTTCAACCAGCTACCGCAAGTCAACGTTGGGCTTGCGATCGCCTCCGAGGACACCCTGATCGTTGCGAGCATCCCCGAACCGCACCGCCTTAGTTTCGAAGAGTTGGTGGAAACCACGCGTCGAGCAGTGGAACAAGGACGGGCCGGACGGCTCGTCGGAGCGTTCAGTGCGCCGACGGCCGTGACACTCAGCAACCTTGGGATGTTTGGGATCGACCGATTCCAGGCGATTGTCGACCCGGACCAGACGGCAATTCTCGCGGTCGGCCAGATCGTCGAACGACCAGCCGTCACTGACGAGGGCATCATCGCCGTCGCACAGCTAGCTCTATCCCTAACTGTCGATCACCGCACCGTCGATGGCGCAGAGGCAGCGCGCTTCCTAGCCGCGCTCTGCGCGCAACTCGAGGGCTGATGCACAGCCGCTGGGACGACGCGGAAGCGGCGCGGTTCGAGGACGACATCGGCCAGCGCGTCTACTCTTCGCGGCTTCTCGGCGCAGACAGCTCGCTCGTCCTCCATGGCGGCGGCAACACGTCCGTGAAGCTCAGCCAGCGCAGCCTGCAAGGCGCCGATGAGGATGTCCTCTGCGTCAAAGGCAGCGGCCACGACCTTCGAACCATCGAAGCCAAAGGCTTTACCGCGCTCCGGCTCAAGGATCTCATCCCGCTCGCCGAGGTCGAGGATCTGTCCGATATCGACATGGCGCGCGGGCTCCGCCTAGCCGCATTGGATCCCGACGCTCCGGCAGCCTCTGTTGAAGCGCTTCTTCACGCGATCCTCCCGTACCCCTACGTCGACCATACCCACGCGGAGGCGGTCCTGGCGCTCACCAACACGCCCTCCGGGGAGGAGCACATTCGTCGCGTTTACGGCGACTCAGTGATCGTCGTTCCGTATGTGATGCCGGGCCACGCGCTCGCTTATCTCTGTGCCCAGCTCCTTCCGACTCAGCTAACCGAGAACACAATCGGACTCGTGTTGCTCCACCACGGCCTCGTGTCTTTCGGAGCGAGTGCCCGCGAGTCCTACGAGCGGACGATCGAGTTGGTCACGCGCGCAGAGGAGTACCTGTCCGCCCGCGGCGCACACGAGCTGCCGATCGCCCCTGCACACGACGGCGGCGCGCAACTCGGCCTGAGCCTCGCCCAGCTGCGGGCGCAGATCTCCCGGGTCGCCGCGGTCCCAATGGTGCTTCACCACGACGACGATTCCGCCGGCTACTTGTTCGCGCGTCACGCCGACGTCACGACGCTCTCCCAGTCCGGGCCCGCGACGCCCGATCATGCGATCCGGACCAAGCGTCTACCGCTGTTGGGTCGCGAGGTCGAGAGCTACGCGGCGGCCTATCGAGATTATTTCGAAGACCACGCAAATCGCCCCGGAGCGGGTGAACGGCTTCAGATGCTCGACCCCGCGCCACGTGTCGTGCTCGACCCAGACCTGGGACTCTGCACCGTCGGGCGCACCGTCTCCGACGCAATCGCGACGGCTGAGATCTACAAGCGCACGATAGACCTGATCCTGCGCGCCAGCGCCCTCGAGCGATGGCAGGCTCTCCCCGCGGCCGACATCTTCGCCGTCGAGTATTGGTCGCTCGAGCAAGCGAAGCTGACAGGCGACGAGCGAGCAAAAGATTTCAAGGGCGAAGCGGTAGTCGTCACAGGTGCCGCATCCGGCATCGGCGCCGCCTGCGTAGATGCCTTCCTCGCACGCGGAGCCTGCGTTTGCGGACTCGACATCGACCCCAATGTGACTGACTTGCGTCACACGCCGTCCTACGTCGGAGCGGTTTGCGACGTAACGGAAGAACAAGAGGTCGCGGCCGCATTCGAGCGGTGCGCGCGGTCGTTTGGTGGGCTTGACATGCTCGTGCTCTGCGCCGGCATATTCCCCCCGAGTCGTGGGGTCGAGATGCTCGAGCTAGACCAGTGGCAGCGCACCTTTGCCGTTCACGCGGATGCGAATCTCATACTCATGCGCGGTGCGTACCCGTTCCTCGAGCTCGCCCCAAACGGCGGTCGGGTCGTCGTAGTTGCCTCGAAGAACGTTCCTGCTCCGGGGCCTGGGGCGGCAGCGTACTCCGCGTCAAAGGCCGCACTCACCCAGTTGGCGCGAGTCGCCGCGCTTGAATGGGGCGCGAAGGGCATCAGAGTGAACATCATTCACCCGGACGCGGTGTTCGAGACAGGAATCTGGACCGACGAGGTCATCAGTGCGCGGGCCGCGCACTACGGCGTTACAGCTGAGGAATATCGAACCCGGAATGTGCTCCGGGTGGAAGTCGCGAGCAAAGACGTCGCCGAGCTCGTGACCACGATGTGCGGGCCCGTATTTGCCAAGACGACCGGTGCCCAGGTGCCTATCGACGGCGGCAACGAGCGCGTCATCTGAGCTCACTTGCGCAGTGAGGGCGTCGTCGTGCGGGCGCGAGCAAGGTGCTTCGCGCGCGCTGCCCGGCTAGGCGGGTGCCAGCTCGAGGTTTGAACTCCATCGTCGCCGTGCTCTCCACGCTGACGTGGCCGGCGACGCTCGACGCCTGCATGTTGAAGAGACGCCAGGGAAACGCGTAGGAGCCTAGCCGGCCGCGCGATGTCGATGGTTGCCGTGCTAGTCGGTCGTGCGGCCGCGGTAGAGCGCGGTGGCCAGAGGAGCGAAGATCGCGATCAAGGCGATCGACCACAGCAGCGACGCGAGGACCGCGTGCTGCATCGGCCAGGCGTGAATCGTCGCCGACGGATTCGGGTTCCCGAAGAACTTTCGGCTGGCGGTAGTGACAGCGCTGACCGGGTTCCAGTCGGCGATCGTCCGCAGCACGACGGGCATGTGCTCGGTCGGCACGAGCGCGTTGGAGACGATCGCGAGCGGGAAGAGGATCACGAGCCCGATCCCCTGTGCCGATTCGGCACTCTTGCTGACCATGCCGAGACACGCGCAGCCCCACGACAAGGCGTAGCTGAACAGCAGGAAAATCGCAAAGCCGGCGGCGACCGAGGCCACGCCGGCATCGGGGCGCCAGCCAACGACGAGGCCGGTCGCGGCAACGAACGCGCTACAGATCACGGCGGTCATGAGGTCGGCGAGCGAACGCCCGACGAGCACGGCAGGCCGCCACATCGAGAGTGTCCGGAAGCGATCGATCACCCCACTGCCGAGATCGCTGCTCAGTCCGACCGCCGTGCCCATCGAGGAGGTCGTGAGGTTCATCGCCAGCAGGCCGGCGATCGCGAAGTCCTTGTAACTGCCGCCACCCGGTAGCACGACGCCCGATCCAAAGACATAGATGAAGAGCAGCGTGAAGAGCACCGGCTGGACGGTGACGTCCGAGAGCTGCAGCGGCTCGCGCTTGATGTGCAAGAGGTTGCGTCCGGTGAGTACGACGACATCGCGCAAGCGTTGCGTCGCCCCGCGGGATCTGGTTGGCCGCGCGCGCGGCGTAGCCGGCGAGGCTGCAGGCGCAGGGGCTGTGGTCAGACTCATGAGCGGGCGGCCTCCAGGTCGGCGTTGCTGGGCTCCTCGGTCGGGTGGCCGGTAAGAGCGAAGAAAACGTCATCGAGTGATGGCTGGCGCAGCTCGACGTCGTCGACGGTGATTCCCGCGTCATCTAGCGCCCGCACGACCGTGCTCGCGAGGCCGGTGGTGGCGCGGACCGGCGCGCGCAGGCGACGACCGTCGTGGCTGACATGCACGGGACCTTCGACGAACGGACCGAGCACCTGCGCGGCGGCGGTGTGCACCTCGCTCAGCGTGAGCTCGAGGCGAGCGCCGCCGGTCTGTGTCTTCAGCTCGGCCGACGTGCCGTTTGCGATCACCCGCCCGTGATCGATGACGACGATACGGTCGGCCAACTCGTCAGCCTCGTCGAGGTACTGGGTCGTGAGCAGCAGCGTCACGCCGTCGGCGACGAGGCCGCGGATCACCTCCCACATCCTCACTCTGCTGGTCGGGTCAAGACCCGTGGTCGGCTCGTCCAGGAAAAGCACGGGGGGCCGGGTGAGTAGGCCGGCGGCCAGATCGAGGCGCCTGCGCATACCGCCCGAGTATTCCTTGAGTACGCGGTCGGCAGCGTCGACGAGATCGAACTGCTCGAGCAGCTCCGATGCCCGCAAGCGTGCGTGCGCTCGGCGCAGACCGCTGAGGCGTCCGATCATCACGAGGTTCTCGCGGCCTGTAAGGACCTCGTCGAGCGTCGCGTCCTGAGCCGTGACGCCAATGTTGCGCTGAACCGCCGCAGCTTCCCGGACAACGTCGTGGCCGGCGACGCGCGCCGAGCCGGCGTCGGGAATCGATAGCGTGGTCAAGATGCGAACGGCGGTCGTCTTGCCGGCGCCGTTTGGTCCGAGGACGCCGAGAATCGCACCGGCGGGAACTTCGAGGTCGATCCCGTCGAGGGCCACGGTTGGACCGAAGCTTTTGCGTAGGCCGCGGGCCTCAATCATCAAGTCGTGCGTCACGAGCGCTCCTAGCGGGGTTACTTACCGGTCGGCAAGCAAGGACAGCAGCATACAGATTACTAGCCGGCCGTCAAGTAAGCTGTAGAGATTATGCCCGTACGTCCACAAGTTGCGGTCGACGACGATCCGCAGAAACCTGCGCCGGCGGCAGCGCTCGAGGGCGCGGCCACCGCCGCCTCGACCCGTGAGCGGATCCTCGAGATCGCGCAGGAGTTGTTCGCCGAGCAGGGTTACGACAAGACCTCGCTCCGTGACATCGCCGAGCGGCTCGGCACTACGAAGGCCGCGCTCTACTACCACTTCGAACACAAGCAGGACATCCTGCTCGAGCTCCACCTTCGCCTACATGCGCTCGGGCGCGAGGCCGTCGAACAGTTCTCGCAGCTCGGGGACGAACAGCGCGCCGACGCCTGGCCGGTGCTGGTGGATCGTTTGATCGATCAGGTGGTGGAGAACCGCGAGCTGATCCTGATGCACCAACGCAACTCCAACGCGCTCCGGGAACTGACCGACACCGAGCGCCACCGCGCCGAGAACGATGACATGGAGGATCTTTTCCGGCGCGTGCTGGGGAGTCCGGCAATTCCACTCGAGCAGCGGGTGCGGATGGCGTGCTCACTCGGCGCGATCGTCGGAACGCTGGCGACCGGGGACACACTCTTCAGGGACGTGCCGATCGAGGAGTTGGCCGAGTTTGTGCGTGCAGCGATGCGGGACCTCCTACGAGTCCAAGAACCACCGCGGGTAACCACTCGCTCCGGAGGACGTAAATAGGACGCTGTTGTGTGTGCTCCTCGCGTGCAAACGCGAGCACCCGGATCCACGAGCAACCGACGTGCAGCTAGCCAGCCGTAGCCGCGGTGTCGAGTCCCCCGACGCCGGCGAACTCGATGTGCTCGGACTCCAGCTCTTCGCGTGACGCCCGCACGAAGACGGCGACGACGATCGCGGCGAGCAGCATCAGCAGCGCGCTGAGACTGAAGGCGGTCGTGTAACCGTGGACCGCTCCGAGCGATGTGGCGACGAGCGAGTGCGTATGGCTCGCGAGATAGGACGCGGTCGCAGTGGCTGCAACGGTATTGAGCAGCGCGGTGCCGAGCGCGCCGCCGACCTGCTGGGTCGCGTTGACGAGTGCGCTGGCGACGCCAGCGTCTTTGTCGTGCACGCCGATCAGAGCCGTGCTGCTCATGGGGACGAAGGTCATTCCCATGCCGAGGCTGACGATGATCTCGGGCCCCAGGACGCCTCCCAAATAGCTGCTGTGTATGCCGAGCTGGGTGAACCAAAGCAGTCCGGCGGTCGCGAGCGTCAAGCCGACGACCATCGGCACGCGCGGACCGATCCGCGGCAACAGCTGGCTGGCAACGCCAGCCCCGAGGATGATGCCGCCAGAGAAAGGCAGGAACGCAAATCCGGTTCGCAGCGCGGAATAGCCGAGCGTGCGCTGCAAGAAGTAGGTGAGGAACAGGAAGGTGCCGAGCAGCGCGCATCCGACAAGCAAGGAGGCGAGAAACGAGCCACCGCGTTTGCGCTCGAGGACGACGCGGAGCGGGAGAAGCGGGTTGCGAACGCGCAGCTCGATAACGACGAACGCAGCCAGCGCCACCGCGGCGCCGATCAGCAGCGCGAGCGTGAGCGGCGCTCCCCAACCGTGGGTGCTGGCGATCGTGAAGCCGTACACGAGCAGGAAGAGTCCGACGGTAGAGGTCGCCGCGCCCGGCAGGTCGTAGCTCTGGCTAACCTCCGCCTTGCTCTCACGGATGTAGCGCACCGCGGCGAAAGCGGCGGCGATCGCGATCGGGACGTTGATCAGCAGTGTCCAGCGCCAGGAGGCGAACTGAGTGAGCATCCCACCGAGCACGAGGCCGATCGCTGCCCCACCGCCGGCCACCGCGCCGTAGACGCCAAATGCCTGAGCGCGCTCGCGCGTCTCGGTGAAGGTCACCGTCAGCAGCGACAGCGATGCCGGCGCCATCATCGCGGCAAATGCTCCCTGTACCGCGCGAGCGCCGAACAGCATTGCCTGGTCCTGGGCGAGCCCGCCGAGGGCTGAGGCCGCGCCGAACCCGATCAGGCCGATCACGAACATGCGCCGGCGACCGACGTGGTCGGCGATCCGTCCGCCGAGCAGCAGCAGGCTGCCGAATGCAAGCGTGTAGGCACTCAGCACCCACTGCCGGTTGGCCACCGAGATGTGCAGTGTGTGCTGAGCAGATGGCAGCGCAACAATAACGACCGACGCGTCGAGCACGATCATGAGCTGCGCGATCGCGATCACGGCCAGCGACCACCACCGGCGCGGGTCCGGTCCGGTAGCTAGTTGCGGGTCCGCGGAGGTCAGGGTGTCAGTTGCCATCAGCTTGCTCCTGGGTCGAGGTCTGGCTATAATCGGAGCGGTAGTTCCGGTTGACCGCGAACTATACGGAACTCGCGTTCCGTTTGTCAAACTAACTTTTGCGAGTAAGGCGATGGTCGCGGACCCCGGGAGCGAGAACGTCGCGCAGGCCGAAACACGAGCAAACGGCGACGCCGTGGCGCTGAGACCGCTGCGCGCTGACGCTGCGAAGAATCGCGAGCGGATCCTCGAGGCAGCCGAGGCGACCTTCACCGCAGAGGGCGTATCGGCGCCAATCGACGCCGTTGCGGAGCGGGCTGGCGTCGGGGTGGGCACCGTGTACCGCCATTTCCCGACCAAGGAGGCGCTATTCGAGGCGATCGTGACAACGCGCCTCGACGATCTCTGCAAAACGATCAGCGAGCTCGCCGAGGACGAGGCACCTGGCGAGGTGTTGTTCTCCTTTCTACGGGAGTTCGGCCGCCAGGCGTCGGCCAAGCAAGACCTGTTTGACGCGATGGACGCCGCCGGGCTCGACATCAAGTCGACCTGCGCCGCGAGCGTCGAAGAGCTCACGCGCGGCATCGACCTACTGCTCGAGCGAGCAAAAGGGGCTGGCGCTGTGCGAGAAGACGTCGTGACCGGCGAGGTGATGGCCCTGATCGTCGGCGCCTGCCACTCTAAGCAGGACGACCCCGTCTGCCAACGGATGGTCGAGATCGTCTGCGACGGGATCCGCACGCCGACCGCGGCCACGCGGTAGTCCGTACTGGACGTGCCGACGCGTCGAGCGAGATTTGAGCGTCACGAGCCACTCCGCACAAACGCGCGAGCGGAAGCTGGCGCGTAAGGAGTTGGATTAAGGCACTGCGGTGGGTCTCCGGATTCGACTGTCGTGAAGGGCGCTAGTGAGGGTCAAGCGCGCACTGGGAGCGCTGCGAGAGCGGCGTAGAGCTCGCGCGCGGCCGCCTCGCCCCATTCCAAGCTGCGCAGGGCGTAGGACTCATTCGGCGCGTGTACCTGGTCCTCGGCGAGTCCAAAGCCGCCCACGATCACCGGGTATCCGCGAGCTGCCATCTCGGCGACGATCGGAATACTGCCGCCGCAGCGAATGAACACCGACTCTGCCTTGCAGGCGCGGCGCAGCGCATCAGCCGCGAGCCGGAGCGCCGGCTCCTCGGGCTCGAACAGCGCGGGCTCGGCGTACGTCACTCCCGTTTCCTCGAGCACGGCGCCGTCGGGGAGCGCGGAGCGCAGCAGGCGGCTGAGGACCGCGTGCATACGTCGAGGATCCTGGCGCGGTGCGAGGCGCAGCGAGAGCGTTGCGTGGGCTTGCGCCGGAACGATCGTCCGCGGCTCGCCGCCGGCGATCTCGTTGACGTCAAGTGACGCGTCAGCACCGTTGCGCAAGTAGTACTCGGCGCCAGCTCTGGGATACACCGGCCTACCGCCACTGTGATCGATGAGCTCATCACCCGACGGCAGACGCTGCCAGGAGGAGAGCTCAGCCGGCGACGGAGCGATGACCCCTTCGCGCAGCTCCTCCCGCACCCGGCCGTCAGGCCCGGGGAGCACCTCGCCGAGGATTCCGTGCAGGACGTGCAGCGCGTTCAGCACGCTGCCGCCGTAAAGCCCGGAATGCAGGTCGTGCTCGGCCGTCAGCACTTGGAGGTCGAGTTTCACCGCGCCGCGCAGGCCGACCGTGATCGCCGGCGTTTCGGGATCGGGCATCATCGCGTCGAAGACGATCGCGGCGTCGGCACCGCGATCGTCAGCGCGAAGCCATGTTGTGACGGAACCGCTTCCGATTTCCTCCTCGCCCTCGACGAGCACCCGAACGTTGACTGGTAGCTCTCCGGCGGCGGCCATCACGCACGCCACGTGCAACAGCGGGAGGAAGTTGCCCTTGTCGTCGCATGCGCCACGCGCGTAGACGCGGCCGTCGCGGATCGTCGGCTCGAACGGTGGCGAGTGCCACAGCGCCGCGCCACCCGGGCCCTGGACGTCGTAGTGACCATAAATCAGGATCGTCGGCGCCTCACAGTCGCGCGCTCGGAGCTCGCCAACAGCAAGCGGATTCCCGTCAGCGAGGCGCACGAGCTCGCCGCTGCCACCGGCTGCGAGGACACGGTCGATCACCCAAGTCGCCGCGCGCTCGATGTCACGGGGATCGCCCTCGCCCGTCGAGATCGACGGCACGCGAAGCCAATCAACCAGCTCATCAAGCAGCCGTGGATCCATAGCGCAACCCTAGCGTCCCGAGCCGAACCCGCAGCCACCCTTCCAGGCGACACGCGCCGCCCGCACTTACCACCAACCAGACCCCACGTGGCGACGTACGGCCTGCTCGAATGACGACGAGATGTGTACCTTTCCCCCATGGCCGGCTCACTGATCGACCCGAGCGCGCCTCCCAGCGGCGATGGCTGCCTCGAGTGCCTTGCCACCGGTGGGTGGTGGTTTCATCTGCGGCGCTGTGCCGAGTGCGGCCACGTCGGGTGTTGCGATTCCTCCCCCGAACAACATGCGAGTGCTCACGCCCGGGAGACGGGTCATTGGATCATCACGAGCTTCGAACCTGGCGAGGACTGGTACTACGACTACCGGGCGGACCAGATGGCTGGTGGTCCGCCGCTCGCCCCACCACAGCACCACCCGCTCACCCAGCCGACTCCCGGGCCGGCCGGGAAGGTGCCTGACGACTGGGAACGGCACCTCCACTAGCTGGGAGGCGGTAACTGAGTTGACGCCCGTTGGCTCCGCGAATGCGATGAGGACCACAGGCCGCCAGACCTGCCGGCAGCGCCAAACGGTGCGTTTCCGCCTCTGACCGAACCCGCACACGAAAGGACGGTGATCGATGTTCACATACCCGGAAGCGCGCGCAAGCAGCGAAGGCTCTGCGGAGATCGCCGCTAGCCGAAGCGGCCGGTGACGTAGTCCTCGGTCCGCTTGTCGGCGGGCCGAGTGAAAAGCTTCGAGGTCTCGTCGTACTCGACGAGAATGCCGGTGCGCCGGCCTTCGCTCAAGTCGAGGCTGAAGAACGCGGTGCGCTCTGCCACGCGCGCGGCCTGCTGCATGTTGTGCGTGACGATCACGATCGTATAGTCGCGCTTGAGCTCCTGCATCAACTCCTCGACCGCGGCAGTCGAGATTGGGTCGAGCGCCGAGCACGGCTCGTCAAGTAGCAGCACGTCGGGATCGATCGCGATCGAACGCGCTATGCACAGGCGCTGCTGCTGGCCGCCCGACAGACCGAGGGCGGTTGTCTTCAGGCGATCCTTGACCTCGTCCCAGATCGCCGCGCCGCGTAGCGCCTTCTCCACTCGCTCGTCGAGGTTCTCTTTCATGCCGAGGATCCGCGGCGCCCACGCGATGTTGTCGTAGATCGACTTGGGGAACGGGTTCGGCCGCTGGAAGACCATGCCGATGCGTCGGCGCACCTCGACGGGATCCACGGCCGAGGCGTAAAGATCGTTGCCGTGGTAGGTGCACTGGCCGGTGAGGCGGAAGCCGGAGACGGAGTCGTTCATCCGGTTTAGGCTGCGCACGATCGTGCTCTTGCCGCAGCCAGAGGGCCCGATCATCGCCGTGATGTGGTTCTTGTAGATCTCGAGGCTCACGCCCGCGACGGCGAGCGCCGGCCCGTAATAGACGTTGACGTCGTGCAGGTCGAAGACGACCTCCCGCGTCGCCGAGTCCTCGACGGCTGCCTCTTGAACGTCGATCGCCAGCGGAGCCACCACCGGGCTGGCTACAGGGTCAGTATCGGCGCGGCTTTCCTCCATTGCAGACTCAGGGCTCCTCGTCGGGGTCAGATCGCTCATCGGGACATCATCCGCATGCTGCGCTGCTGAAGGGCGCGCGCTCCAAGGCTGGCGACGAGAACGATGATCACTAGCACGAGCGCTGCGCCCCACGCCTTGGCGACGTTGACTTTGCCGCCGGATTCGGCGAGGTTGAAGATCTCATAGGGGATATTGGGTAGGGCCTGACCAAAGATGTTGAAGCTGGTGCGAGTGTTGTCGAACACCGATGCCAGCAGCAGCATCGGGGCTGTCTCGCCGGCGGCACGGGCCACCGCGAGCACGGTGCCGGTGAGGATGCCGCCCAGCGCACTCGGGATAGTGATCCCGACTGTCGTCCGCCAGCGGCTGATGCCGAGCGCCTGCGATGCGTCGCGAAGCTCCCTTGGGACGAGCGCGAGCGCCTCCCCGGTCGTGCGTGCGATCAATGGCAACATGATGATCGCGAGCGCCAGCGACGCATAGAAGCCGGTCTGACCGCTTCCGTATACGAGCGCGCCGTAGATGAAGATCGCGATCACAATCGACGGCAGCCCGTACAAGAGGTCGAGCGCGAGCCGGATCGGCGCCGCGGTGCGCTGCGTCGCAAACTCAGTCAGGTACACGGCGATCAGCACGCCGAGCGGCAGCGCCACGGCGGTAGCCAGCGCGACCATCAGCCCGGTGCCGATGATCGCGTTCGCGATACCACCCCCCGGGGTATAGAGCTGTTCCGGCGAGTTCTGCGTCAGGAACGCAAAGCTGATCTCGCTGGCGCCGTGTTGCGCAATCGCGAAGAGCATCAATCCCAGGATCGCGACGGCAATCAGGGCGGCCGCAGTGGCCGAGCCGCGCATCAGGCGGTCGATTCTCCGCCGTCGCCGCAGATTCCCGCTCGCCGTCAGTGGCCGCGCGTAGTCGATTCCCGCCATCAGCTCCGCCCCGCCGCCGCCGCCACCTTTGGCGCGGTCGCCGACGGCAACCGGTAGTGGCGCACGATCGCCTGGGCCGCCAGATTCACGAGCAGCTCGATGCCCAGCAGGATCACTGCGAGGTAGAAGATCGACGCTGTCTGCAGGTGCGAATTGTCGGCCTGCGCCTGGATCGCGATCGTCGCGCCGAGCGTGTTTCCGTTCGCAAACAGGTTGCTCGAGATCTGGAACACGCTCCCGACGACCTGGAGTGCAGCGATCGCCTCGCCGAGCGCCCGGCTGACGCCGAGGATGCACGCCGACGCGATCCCAGGACGCATCGACGACAGCACGACGCCGCGCACCATCTCCCAATGCGTCGCGCCGAGCGCGAGCGCGCCGTCCTTCAACTCCCCGGGGACCGTGAGGAACAGGTCGCGCGTTATCGCCGCAATGATTGGTAGCGCCATGATCGCTAGGACGATCATGGCCGTGAATACGCCGCTCCCTGTCGCCGACGGCGTGCCGAACAGCGGAATGAAGCCGAGAACGTCATGCAGCGCTGGTTCGATCGTCGATCGCAGGAACGGTCCGAGGACGATGATCCCCCAGAGACCGATGATGACGCTCGGGACTGCCGCGAGCGTCTCAACGAGCGGGCCGATGATCACCGCGGTTCGGCGCGCGCTGAACAGGCTGAGGTACAGGCCGATCGCTACGCCCAGTGGGGCGGCAATCAGCAGCGCACCCGCGGCAGTGACCACGGTGCCGTAGATCAGCGTCGCCGCGCCGAACACGGTGTAGTTGTTCCACGTCTGATGCCCGAGGAAGCCAAGGCCGTACTTGGAGATCGCCGGGCTTGCGCTGTTGACGATCTGATAGACGATCAGCACGATCAGGGCGACGGCGACGACCGACGCCAGCGCGGTCAGGCCAAACAAGGCGTTGTCGCCAAAACGGTCGCCGAAGCGACGCCGCGCAGGGGCCGGCGCCGCCGTTGCGGTTTCGATCGTGCTCACGCGGCGCAGCCTAGCCGCTGATCACACCCGTGCCGTCGCCCTTCACAAAATAGTAACGGCCAGGGTCACGAGTTCGTAACAAGCCAGTCGCGACCGGCCGTGATGCTGCCAGCCTGGAGAGCGAGGCGCTCTCAGACAAGGAAACCATGAGGAGGCACTCGCAGATGAAACTTCTTGCTGCCAAGCTCGCCGTTATCGGTGGAGCGGCCGCACTTCTAGTAGGGGCCACCGCCGGCACGGCGGCGGCGTCGTTCTCACTTAAGGGGGCCGGGTCGACCCTGGCCGCGCCGGTAATCCAGAACGTATGGATCCCAAACTTCCAGTCTGCCAACAGCGGTGACAGCGTCTCGTACAACGCGGTCGGCTCAGGTGGTGGCATCACGGACATCACGGGCAAGCTCGTCGATTTCGGGGCGTCTGACGCGCCGCTAACTTCGGCCCAACAGTCGGCTTGCTCAGCTTGCGTCCAGATCCCCTGGATTCTTAGCGCGACAGGCGCGGTCACCAACCTGCCGGGCAGCCCGACCCTGAACCTCTCGGGCAAGGTGCTCGCAGAGATCTACTTGGGACAGATCACCAACTGGGACGATCCCGCGATCAAGGCGCTTCAACCGAAGGGTTCGCCAGCGCTGCCGAACCTGGCAATCACCCCGGTCTGGCGCACCGACGGTTCGGGCGACAGCTTCGTGTTCACGTCGTTCCTTTCCGTGAGCGATCCGGCATTCGCGTCGGCGATCGGTGCGGTGCAGCAGCCCGCCTTCAAGGTTGGCACAGGTGCCAAGGGCAGCTCCGGTGTAACAGCCGCTATCGCAGGCACATCTGGCGCCGTAGGCTACATCTCGACGTACTACGCGTACGCAGGCGGCCTGAAGAGCGCGCAGATCGAAAACGCGTCCGGGAAGTTCGTCCACCCGTACCCAGCAAGTCTGACGGACGCCGCTGACCTCGTGCCCAGTTCGGCACTCGTCGCCAACCAGGAGCCGGTCATCGCCAACTACGTCGCAAAGTCCAAGTACACGGCGCCGAAGGTCAAGAAGGGGCATAAGGCACCGAAGCTGAGCAAAAAGCAGGCCGCCCTCAGGGCCGACGAGCTCGGCGCCTACCCGATGGCAACGTTCAGCGACGTCATCGTGCGCCCGGATTCGGCCGACATTCCGGACCTGCAGACGTTCATCAAGTTCTGCCTCAGCGCGGCAGAGCAGAGCAAGGGCAGCGCGGACGCAGTCGCACCACTCCCGGCGCCGGTCGTCGCGTTCGACCTCAAGCAGGTAAACGCGCTGTAGCACCAGTTCACAGCACGGGCAGCCACCTGGGAGTTTCAGGTCACGGGGACGCGATCGGCAAGTTGCGGTCGCGTCCCCAGCTGTTTGCGACGACCAAACTGCAGCGTTACAAACGCATGCTCCGGAAGACGAAGGCGCGGCGCAACCCGGCAAAGATGCGCGACGAATAACGACTCCGCGGTCGTTTCTCGATGGGCGGTGCTGGGCTCGAACCAGCGACCTCCGTGGAATGCGAAGCGGCTGTCCCGGTCTGCCCTGCTGCCCGATCGTCCAGCGGCGGATCGCAAACTTACTTCGAGCCCGACTGCGACCGATGCATAAGAATGACCGCTTTGGGGGGGCCAGCCAGTCCCCGTACACCGGCTCGCGTGTCGCGCGTCCGAATATTTCGGCAGATGGGCTTGATTGCCATCGCGTGCCTTACTCTGGGCGTAGGCCCGACTACAACGGCCGCTTCGGCGCAGGGAGCTCCGCTCCCGCACTGCGCCCACTGGGCGAACTATGCGGGCAGTGGCATCCCGCCCGGCAGCGGCATCCCGCCGTGGGGATTCCACGTTTCGCAGTCGTTTCCCGGAGGGGAGAGCGTTTTCGCGTGGGGCTGGGGGGACATCAATCTGAATACGAACTGGATCTCCGGCAGGATCTGCGAAGACTTTCGCGCTCCTGCGAGCCTGATCGCGATTAAGGTCGGGCCGCACATCAGCTATCACTCCCACGACGCGGTGATGTGGGGCTACCCGGGGAACCTGATCAAGACCTCCTTGGAGGTCACCGCGAGCACGGATCCCGCGTGCACGGTCGGGACGCGCGGACATATAACCATGTACGCCAGCTACAACGGGGTCCGCAGCGACAGCATGCAGTTCTTCTTTGACGCCGGCTGCCGCGACCAGGATCACCTCTATCACGGTCAGGTAGTCGCACAGGTCCCACCGCTCTAGGGGAGACATCCCAACCCCCGGCTCGTTTCACGCGTTGGAGAAACGCACGGAAATCTGCCGTTCGTTACCGCTCCCGCCACGAGCTAGAGCAGGCTCCCGAACGCCCAGACCAGTTATCGCTGGTGCTCGTCCCAAGCGTGCGTCTTGTCTCGGGTCGACGACATGCCTCCTCTTGGGCGACGGGCGGGCTCGCCGGTATGGGGTTGGCGAGACCCGCTTCATGCGCCGCACGCGTGCCTCTGCCATCCGTTAACCGCGGCCGCGAGGGTTGCCCCGATGTCGCCATCGATGCCGCGCGCGCGTAGTCCGAGCGCGAGTGCTGTGAGCGCGGCGAGGACGGGCGCGAGCCGCGCGTCCTCGCCGGTGTGTGAAATCCGGAGGGCACGCTGGGCGAGCGGGCCGGGAGCGAGCTCGAGCGGCGCGTCGGGTACGGCAGCGCGCGCAGCCGCGAGGAGGCCGGTCGTTTCGAGGCGGTCGGGGCAGCCGACTAGCGTCGCAACCGCAGCTGCGCCGGCGTCGTCGGCGACCCACGGCTCGAGCCCTAGGGCGCGCAGGCCGGCGCGCGTCGCGTCCCGCGAACTCTGGTGGCGGGCGATCGTCGCGGCGAGGCCCTCCTGCTCGACGCGGCCGAGAGCGTCAGCTAGCGCGCGCGTCTCCAAGTGGTGGGGGATCTGCGGGATCGCCTTGCGGCCCGCCTGGATCCAGCGCTCGCGCCAATCGAGCAGCGAGAGTGCCGAGTCCCGCGGAGCTGCGGGGTTGGATTCGAGCGCACTCCATGCTCGGTCGCTGATCGCGACGGCACAGACGCCTGCGGGCCCGCCGAGTGCCTTTTGTGCGCTCACCGCGGTGAGGTCGAGATCCCACGCATCGATCGCGAGCGGCTCAGCCCCGAGCGAAGCGACCGCGTCGACGAGCACGAGCGCACCCGCCGCGTGTGCGCGCTCGGCGATCTCGGCGACCGGGTTTAGCGCACCAGTCGCCGCCTCGGCATGAACGACGCTGACGATGTCGACGGCGGTGGACTCGAGTGCCGCCTCGACCTCTCGCAGGTGAACCCCGCGTCGCAGGCCGACGTCGACGTCCTCCACCGTGCCTCCGGCGGCTCTGAGCCAGCGTCCGATCGCCGCGCCGTACGGGCTGGTGATTACGTTCAGTGCTCGTGCGCTCGGCGCGCCGACGCCGCGGGCCATCGCCTCGAGCGCGATGATCGATTCGCCCTGCAGCAAAATGACGTCGAGGGTCGTCGTCATCAGGGCACGCAGCCGCGCCTCGGTGTCGGCGTATTCGGTGGCGTCGACGCGGAGCTGATGTGCGCCCAGTGTGCTCATCGTGCTCGTCCTCCTGTGTGTGGTTCGTTGCTGAAATGGCATGCGGCGGCACGCTGCGGCTGCCCGTCGACCGCTCGCAGCTCTGGGGATTCGCGCCGACAGATCTCCTCCGCGCGCGGGCAGCGGTCATGGAATGCGCAACCGGACGGGCGCGCCCCCGCCGGAGGCGCCTCGTCGCGAATGCGCGGGCCTTCCGACGGCTCGGGTCGTAGTCGCGGCGCGGCGTCAAGCAGCGCGCGTGTGTAGGGGTGACGAGGATCGTCGAAGACCGCCGCGCGCGGTCCCTCCTCGACGACGCGGCCGAGATACATCACAGCGACGCGGTCGCAGATCGCCGCGACCGCGGCGAGGTTGTGTGAGATCAGCAGCAGCCCGAGATCCAGCTCGCTGCGCAGGCGATCGAAGAGGGCAAGGATCGTCGCCCCGACCGATACGTCGAGCGCCGATACCGGCTCGTCCGCCACGATCAGCCGCGGCTCGACGGCGATCGCGCGGGCGATCGCGATGCGCTGCCGCTGCCCGCCCGAGAACGCGGCGGGCCTGCGGTCCAGCGCCGCGGCCGGTAGTCCGACGAGACTCATCAGCTCGACGCAGCGCGCCTCGATCTCCGGGTCCGACGCGAGCCCGTGCACGTGCAGCAGCTCCCGCAGGACGCCGCGGATTCGGCGGCGTGGGTTGAGCGACGCAAAGGGGTCCTGGAAGACGAGCTGGATCGCGCGCCGATCGGAGCGCGAACGTCGTGTCAGCGACGTCCCGTCGAGCTCGATCTTGCCGCTATCCGGGGTTAGCAGCCCGGCGATCGCGCGCGCGACGGTGGTCTTTCCGGACCCCGACTCCCCGACAAGCCCGACCGATTCACCCGCGTGCAGCTGCAGCGAGACGCCGTCGACAGCGAGGATCCGCTCGCGCTGCGCCGACGCAAAGGAGACCGTGAGGCCGCGAACGCTAAGCACCGGAGTGGGCGATCCCACCGGCGCGCTCACGGTGCGGGCACACGGTCGCTGTGGAGGCAGGCGACCGCGCGTCCGGCCTCGCCGTGGGATTCGAGCTCGACGGTGCCGTGCCGGCATGCGTCGTCTGCGTAGGTGCAGCGCGGGTTGAACGGGCAGCCAGGCGGGAGTTGTCCGGGTTCGGGCAGCTCGCCGGGGATCGAGCGCGGGGCGCGTCCCGCGTCGTCAACGTCGACGACCGCCTGCCGCAGGCCGAGCGTGTACGGATGGCGCGGATGCTCGAGCAGCGCGGCGGTCGGGCCCGTCTCGACGAAACGCCCGGCGTACATTACGGCGACCTCCTCGCAGATGCTGCGCACGACCGCCAGGTCGTGACTTACGAACACCAGCGCCAGCCGGAGCTCTGCGCGCAGCGAGTCCAGGAGATCGAGCACCTGCGCTTGGACCGTTACGTCCAGCGCGGTTGTCGGCTCGTCGCATAGCAACACCGCGGGCTCGGAGGCAAGCGCCATTGCGATCATCACCCGCTGGCGCATGCCGCCGGAGAGCTGATGGGGATAGTCGTGCGCCCGCCGTCGGGCTTCGCGGATCCCGACAAGGTCCAGCAGCTCAATCGCCCGGACCCAGGCGGCGCGACGCGAGCGACCGCCGACGCGACGCGCGATCTCGGCCACCTGCGCGCCGGCGGGATGAACGGGGTCGAGTGCGCTGAGCGGGTCCTGGAAGATCATTGCCAGCCGCCCGCGCCGCGCCACCCGCGTCCGGCGTCCGTGCAGCGGCAGCTCCTCTCCCGCCAGCGTCACGCTGCCGGCGTCGATGCGGACCGCGGCGGGAGTCAGCGCCATCACGCCGCGCAGCGTGAGGCTCTTGCCGCTGCCCGACTCCCCGACGATGCCGAGCGAGCGTCCGGCCTCGACAGCAAATGAGACGCGGTCGACGACGCGCCAGCGCCGACGACGATCACCGACCGAGAGGGCGAGCTCACGGACCTCCAGCGCCGGCGCCGTCATTCCGGCCGCAACAAGTCGGCGAGCCCGTCGCCGACCAGCGAAAGGCTCAGGCCGACGAGAACGACCGCGATCCCCGGCAGCGTCGCCAGCGCCCAGTCCGTGGTCAGGAACTCCTGACCGTCGCTGACCATCGTGCCCCAGTCGGGCGTCGGCGGCTGGACGCCGAGCCCGAGGTAGCTGAGCGTGACGACCGCCACGATCACCAGCACGATGTCGCTCATGATGTAGACGATCGCCTGGCTGATCGTGTTCGGAAGGACGTGTCCGGCGAGGATGCGGACGTCGCTTAGGCCGCCGACCTTCGCCGCGGCGACGTACTCGGACTCGCGCACGATAAGGGTCGTAGCGCGCACCGTTCGCGCGTACACGACCCAGTCGGCGACCGCGAACGCGATGTAGATGCCGCGCGTCCCAGTCCCGACGATGAAGACCAGTCCGATCACGAGGACATAGAAGGGGAACGCGATCAGCACGTCGACGACCCGCATCACGAGGCTGTCGACCCAGCCGCCGTAGTAGCCAGCGAGCGTGCCGACCAAGGTGCCGAAGCAGAACGGAAAAATTACTGCGAGCGCGCCGACGCGCAGATCGGTCCGGCCGGCCCACAAGAGGCGCGAGAGCTCGTCGCGGCCAAGCTGGTCCGTACCCAACGGGTGCGCCCACGAGGGCCCGGCCAGGATGTGGAACAGGTTCTGCTGGTTTGGCGAGTACGGGCTGATCACAGGCGCCAGGATCACCGCCATAACGATCACGAACAGCAGCGTGAGGCCCGCGGTCAGCGCGGGAAAGCGGCGCAGGGCGTGCAGCGAGAGGCGCCGACGGCGGCGGAGTGCGCCCGTCCCGAGGGTCGCCGTGGTCATCCCAGTCGGATCCTCGGGTCGAGGCGCGCAGCGAGCAGATCGGTCGCCAGGTTGATCAGCACGACGCTGATCGCAAGCACCAGCGTGATGCCCTGAACCATCGGGAAGTCGCGGCTGGAGATCGACGAGAGCAGCAGCGAGCCCAGGCCGTTAAGCGCGAAGACGTTCTCGACGATCACGGTGCTGCCGACCAGGTAGGCGATGTTCAGACCGAGCAACGTGAGCGTTGGAATCACGGCGTTGCGCGCGACGTGCCAGAGCAGCACGCGCAGCTCGCCGAGGCCGTTCGCGCGGGCGGCGGCGACGAAGTCCGCGCCGAGGACCTCGAGCATGCCGACCCGTAGGCTGCGCACAAGCAGTGGCACGATCGCAAAGGAGGCCGTCAGGCCGGGAAGGATCAGCGACTCGATATGCCCCCACAGACCCGAGCCGGCGCCGCCGACGGGCAGCAGCCCCAGGCGCAGCGCAAAGATCTCGATCAGGACGATGCCGAACCAAAACGCCGGCATGCCGAGGCCCAGGACCGAGAGACCGCGCACCGCTTGGTCGGCGAGCCGGTCCCGGCGCGACGCCGCGAGCGTGGCGAGCGGCACCGTAATCAGGACCGCGAACAGCGTGGCGATGCCGACCAGCGCCGCGGTCTCGGCGAGGTGATCGCCGATCAGCGAGATCACGGAGATGCCGTAGACGAAGGAGACCCCCAGCCGCAGCGTGACCAGATCGCCGACATAGCGCACGAACTGGCTGCCGAGCGAGCGGTCGAGGCCCCAGCGATGGTTCAGCGCCGCAACCGCGGCCGGGGTTGCGTGCTCGCCGAGCACCTCACGCGCAGGACTGCCCGGCACGGCGTGCAGCAGCAGGAACGTCGCCGCGGCGACGCCGATCACCACGATCAGCGCCGCCGCCAGACGCCGGGCGGTGTAGCCGCGCGCGAGCGTCAGCTCAGCCAGACGTTCTCGAGACGGTACGCCCCGCCCGGGTTGACGGCGAAGCCGTTGACCTTGGTACTTGTCGCGTAGATGTATGGCGGGTAGTCGAGCGGGACGAACGGGGCGTCCTCCGCGACCAGCGCTTGGATCTGCGCGTACAGCGCGGCGCGCTTGGTCGTGTCGAACTCGGCCTCGGCCTTATTCACGAGCGCCGTCACGGCCGGGTTGTTATAGCTGGACCAGTACGACGAGGAGCCGCCGTCCTTGTAGTTGAGCTCGAAGGACGCCATCTCGTCGACATCGCTGATGTCGTTGATCGCGTAGTCGATGAACATGTCGTAGTTGAACGACTCGAACTGCGTATGGAACGCCGCATTATCGGGCGAGTCGATCGTCACCTTAATGTTCAGCGGCGCCAGCGATTGTTGGATGATCGCTGCGAACTCGGACCACTTCTGCACGCCGCCGGAGATCAGCAGCTTCGTGTGGAAGCCGTGCGGGTACTTTGACTTCGCGAGTTCGGCCTTGGCATTAGCCAGGCTGTAGGCGAGCACCGGCGTGTTGGGGTCGTAGTACTCGAGGCTCGGCGGCACGAACGAGCCGCCCGGCTTGGCGGTGCCGAAGCTCGTCGCGGAGACCAGCGCCGGACGGTTGATTGCGTAGGTGATCGCGCGGCGCACGTGGCGGTCGGCGAACTGCGGCAACTTCTCGTTAAAGACGAGCAGGTCGACCTCCCACGCGGGGTAGAGCTCAACCTTGACGCCAGATGCCCTCTTCAGTGCCGACACGTTCGCCGGCGGGACCTGGTCGATGATCTCCGCCTCGCCGCTCTGGATCTGCAGCACCCGCTGGTTGTCAGCGCTGACGTAGTTGATCTGGACCGCGTCGACATAGGGCTTGCCGACCTGCCAGTAGTGCGGGTTCGGCTTCAGCGTCAGGTTGCTGCTCGGCGTGAAGGAGTCCAGCACGAACGGCCCGGTGCCGATCGGCTTGGCGAAGAACGCCTTCTCGGACTTGCCGCCGAAGTTCGCCGGAATGATGGCGTTCGCGAACACCGAGATGTCCGAAAGGAACGGCGCCCACGGCGCGCTCAGCCCAAAGACGACCTTGTTCGGGCCGCTCGCCTTGATCGTCTTGATCGCGGCGTCGAGGAAGCTGAGCGGACCGTTCGTATTGGCGGCCTCACGCTTGATGGAGAAGACGACGTCCGCGGGGGTCAGTGGCGTTCCGTCCGAGAACTTGACGCCCGGACGCAGATTGAACGTCCAGGTCAGGCCGTCCGCGCTGGTCGTGTGGCTCTCCGCGAGCCACGGGATCAGCTGGCCAGCCGGGCTCGTTAGGTACAGCGGCTCCATGATCTTGTCGAGCGTGTAGACGTCGCCGGCGATGATCGAGTTCGCCGGGTCGAGCTGCGTCGGGGCGACACTGCGGGCGAAGGTCAGCGTGCCGCCCTTCTTCGGCACTCCCGCCGCGTGCGCGCTGGCGAGCCGCGCGGCGGCACGCGCAGGAGCTGTCGCTAGTAGCGGACCGGCCGCGAGCAGCACGGAGCCCGCCGCTCCGTTTCGCAGCAGTCGCCGGCGGGTAAACCTCGGTTCGGGCTCGGTGGTCATGGGGCGTCTCCTGGCGTCGAGTTGGCCTTACAGTTTGCCCGCATCCGCGGGGAGGGGGCATACTACATAAAGGCGACTGATTTTATGAAGTTTATGCGTACGGTGCGACTCGCGGCGTCACCGCGAGCGCTCGTCTCGACGTCGAAAGCGTGGTGGCGCGGGCGTAGTTGGGCCCCTAGCCTCGGCGCTTTGACTCCTTATCCGTAGCCCGCTCAGTGCCGGCGAATCTCGACGGCGGCGACGCGTCTGCTTTGAGTGCGCCCAACGCGAGCATGCGAGCGCCTCGGCGAGGCTGCCCGGGACGCCCGACGCCCAGCTACCCCGACCCGCGTGCACCGGCGGCGATCTTCCGACGCGGCGAATGCGAGCTTCCTAGCGAGAAGAGAGAGGAGGCCCTAGGAAGTTTTGAACTTGCCCTGTAGCCGCGTTACTGCTTCCAGATCGCTTGCAGCCGGCCCGCGCCTCCGTTTCTTTGAGAGGTGCGAGACCTCGTGTCGGCATGTTTGCAAGCGAGTCTCGAGTAGGCGGTGCTGGGCTCGAACCAGCGACCTCCTGCTTGTAAGGGGCACGCAAGCTACTGCGCCCTGTTGCAGTGTGTTGTCTCGCCCAGCTAATTCGGGACGAATCATGTCCCTTCGGACGGTCCCGCTGCTCCTTCCTGCGACATGTCGCTTCCATGGCGCTTCCACTGGCCACTGCGTTCGGGCGGAGTGCGCGGGCGCGTAGCTCCGAGCAGTCGTAATCGGCGTCAGCGCTGATCGAGTCCTTCCGCGTTCGA